>JAEEGF010330263.1_pt1 | contig 14183 bp, 11 predicted proteins | sample 9134171 | NCBI WGS metagenome assembly JAEEGF01 (sample SAMN16246542, study PRJNA631951) | gut metagenome | biome: gut microbiome; feature: rumen; material: AP-attached | host: Bos | place: Iran: Karaj | collected 2018-10
CAGTTTGATACGCATGATAGTGTTGCCCTTACCAGGCTTAACATGTTGGAAGTCAATGCAGAAATAAATCTTTCCATCCAAACGGACGGCGCTTCCAATCTTAACATCTTGACTTAACATAGTATTTCAGATTTAATTATTTAAGATTCAAAGATTTAAAATTCAAAATTCAATTCCGACATTACGAAATGAAGGTGCAAAAGTAGTGTATTTCAGGGAAATGGCAAAGGAAATGTTGAAAAAAGTGATTTTGACACACTAAAAAGCCACCCATCCACTCCGTTTTTTCTGGAGTTTTCGAAGGTGGCGCCACCATACATATCATCAAAACAAACTTGACACTGGTCAGCACAAAGCTTTTTCCAGTGCCAAGCGGGAAATGGACACTTTTGGGATTAGTGCTCGCGGACAGGCCGAACGGAGAAACCGCCAACGCGCACGTCGTCGTACACGTATCCGAAGAAGAGCCACGCGCTGCGCGGATCGTCGGTGTCGAGCGAACTCGACCAGTAGCCGCCGCGGTAGCCAGCGTTGACGAGTATGCCGTCAAAACGGCCGCCCGCCGCAGGCAGGAAGAGACTGTTGCCGTTGGCGGCGGTGAAGAGCCTGCCGTACACGCCATTCTGGGTCGTCCATGCATCCGTCGTGTTGTTGCGAAGTTCCTCCCACTCTTCTCTTGTAGGTATGCGCCAGCCGCTGCCCCAGTTGGCCGAGGCCGCATCGTCCTCGGACAGCAGGGTGGTCAGGTTGTCGGTGAAGCCGTTGTAACCGTAATCGGAGTTGTTGCAGTACTTGGTCAACTTGTCGTAACCGCCGTTGCACCACTTGTATGTGTCCGAATTGTAGGTGCTCTTTGGCAGGGTCTCGCCCCAAGCGAAGTAGTCGCCGTATTCTTCGGGGGCATTGGCACCCAAATTGCAGGCGGCCCACAAGGTGCCGCTCGGCAGGCCAAGGTTCACGTAGTCGTGGCTGCCCCAGCCACCACCTCCTCCGCCTCCGCCAGAGGACTCGGTGGTGAAGCTCTTGTCCTCGCCATAGTAATACTCCAAGCCACGCAAGGCATAGGCACGCACGTGATACGTCGTCCCAGGTGCAAGACCTGTTATGGTGCAAACGTATGGCTCGCTCCAGTTGGTGGTGGATAGGTGGGAGTCAGCCGCCGTCGGGTTAAAGCTTGTGCCCCAGCACACGCCCAGCTCGTTGAGCGAAAGCTCCTGCGTCACTATCACGTCGCCGCCACACACTGCGGAAGTTTGGGTTATGTCTTGCGGCGTGTATGTCGTCACGCGCACGTCCGAATCGTTGTTCTCTTTGTTGCGGACAGGCCGAACGGAGAAACCGGGGCAGCGGAGGTCCACGTAGACGTAAGCGTCGTTCGACCAGAAGGTGAGGTCCCACGCGCCGTTCGGGCCGTCAGTGATGAGTGACCTCGACCAGTAGTAGCCGTTCAAGCCATCGTCCAAGAGATCGTCTTCCTCACGGGTGCCTGCTGCGGGCAAGAAGAGACTGTTGCCATTGCTCGCAGTGAAGAGCCTGCCGTTCACACCATTCTGGGTCGTCCATCGGTGGGTAGTGTTTTGGCATAGTTCCTGCCATTCTTCAGCGGTGGGCATTCTCCAACCGCTGCCCCAGTTGGCCGTGGCCGCGTCATCCTCGGACAGCAGGGTGGTCAGGTTGTCGGTGAAGCCGTTGTAACCGTACTCGGAGTTGTCGCAGTACTTGGTCAAATTGTGGTAATCGCCGTTGCACCACTTGTAGGTGTCCCAGTAATAGGTGGTTTTCGGTTCCGTCTCGCCCCAAGCGAAATAGTCGCCACATTCTTCAGGAGCATTTGCGCCAACATTACATGTCGCCCACAAAGTTCCACTCGGCAAACCAAGGTCAACAAATTCATGGTTGCCCTGGTTGCCATCGTTGTTCGGTTCATCGGGTTTCGTACATCCTGCGGCACAAACCACCGCTGTCATTAGCATTAAAGCTGCTACTGCCTTCATAATTTTTTTCATACTGTTTGGATTTGAGATTTTCTCATTAGTTTATACCGCAAAAATAGCACATTTATTCAATTTTGGAAACAAAATGTTTGAATTTGTTTACCTTTGTTTCGGCGCGAACAAGATTATTCCCTAATTTTACCGCAAATTTCTAAACTATATCATTATGAGAAAATGTAATTTACTTTTGTTAGCCATGATTACCTGCCTAATCGTATCGTGCAACACACAAAAGCCTGAGACTGAGCCCAAAGGCAAAGACAAAATCGGGCCAAAAGAACTCACCCTGACTTCGGACATCATGACGCCCGAAGTGCTTTGGAGCATGGGCCGCATCGGCGAATACAGCCTCTCGCCCGACCATCAGCAAATCGTCTACAACGTGACCTACTACAGCGTGCCCGAAAACCGCAGTGGCTCCACCTTGTATATTATGAACGCTGACGGCACCAACAACCGTGTGCTGTCGGATGCCAACGTCAGTGAATACAGCCCACAATGGCGCCCCGACGGCAAAAAGATCGGCGTCCTCGCCCCTAACGATGACGGCGTGATGCAACTCTGGGAAATCAACCCCGACGGCACTGGCCGTCAATGCGTCTCCAGCGAGGCCGACGACATCAACGGCTTCCTCTACTCACCCGATTGTAACCAAGTGCTCTTCACCAAGGAAGTGAAGCTGAAACAGACCGTTGCCGACATTTACCCCGACCTCGACAAGTCATCAGGTCGCATCAACAACGACTTGATGTACCGCCACTGGGACCATTGGGTTGACACCTACGGTCACCTTTTCGTGGGTAATTTCAGCAACGGCAAGATTGAAAACGCCTTCGACGCCATGAAGGGCGAGCAATGGGAAGCCCCTGTGCGCCCCTTCGGTGGCATGGAACAAGTGCAATGGCTGCCCGACGGCAAGAGCTTCGTCTACTGCTGCCGCAAGAAAGTCGGCAAGGACTACGCCCTCTCCACCAACACCGACATATACCAATACACCATCCAGAGCGGCGAGTGCAAGAACCTCACCGAAGGCATGACGGGCTACGACCTCAACCCCGTCATCTCCCCCGACGGCAAATACATGGCCTGGGAGAGCATGGAACGCGACGGCTATGAGAGCGACAAGCAACGCCTCTTCGTGATGAACCTCGAAACGGGCGAAAAGACCGACTACTCGGCCAAGTTCGACCAATGCTGCACAGGCTTCAGCTGGGCCGACGACAGCAAGACCTTGTACTTCATCAGCGACGCCTACGCCACCGACCAACTCTACGCCCTCAACCTTGAAAACGGCGAAATCAAGAAGCTGACGGAAGGTCAACACAACTACATCTCGGTGCAATACAACGGCGACAAGCTGATTGCAGGCCGCCAGTCGATGAGCCACCCGACCGAACTCTTCAGCGTCGACCCCGCCACGGGCGAGGCCAAGCAAATCACCACGGTAAACGACAAGATCTTTGCCCAACTCACCATGGGCGACGTGAAGGAACGTTGGGTGAAAACCACCGACGGCAAGGACATGCTCGTGTGGGTCATTTATCCGCCCCACTTCGATGCCAACAAGCAATACCCTGCCCTGCTTTACTGCGAAGGCGGACCACAAAGCACCGTGAGCCAGTTCTGGAGCTACCGCTGGAACTTCCAAATGATGGCCGCCAACGACTATATCATCGTCGCTCCCAACCGTCGCGGCTTGCCGGGCTTCGGTCAGGAGTGGCTTGAGGAAATCAGCGGCGACTACGGCGGGCAGTGCATGAAGGACTACTTGAGTGCCATCGACGAACTGAAGAAAGAGCCTTACATCGACGAGAACCGCCTTGGTGCCGTGGGTGCCAGCTTCGGCGGATTTAGCGTGTACTGGTTAGCTGGTCACCACGATGGTCGTTTCAAGGCCCTCATCGCCCACGACGGCATGTTCAACCTTGATGCACAATACCTCGAAACGGAGGAGATGTGGTTTGTGAACTGGGACCTTGGCGGCCCCTTCTGGGACTGGAACAACCCCACCGTCCGCAAAACCTACGCCAACTCGCCCCACCTCTTCGTCGACAAATGGACCGCGCCCATCCTCGTCATCCACGGCGGTTTGGACTACCGCATCTGCTTCACGCAGGGCATGCAGGCCTACAACGCCGCCATCCTTCGCGGTATCCCTGCCGAGTTCCTCTATTTCCCCGACGAGAACCACTGGGTGCTGAAACCGCAGAACGGCGTGCTTTGGCAACGCAGGTTCTATAACTGGTTGGATAAGTATTTGAAATAACACCTGTAACAATTCTGGTTACCAAATAAAAGAGACGCGCGATGGCGCGTCTCTTTTATTTTCGTTTTTCCTCCAGCAATTGAGGCATAGGCTGGCGCGGCGGAAGGTTTTCCATCAGTTTTTCCACGTTAACGGTATTATCCTTCGGCTTTTGATGGTGCCTTCTATATGGGTACAAGGACATGCCAAAGGTACTTTGAGGTCCCATTTCCATCCCTTGCTTGCCAAAACTAACCACATAATCGTATAGAATGACGGTATTGGGGAATTGTTTCTGAAGTTGTCTCATACGTCGTGGCAGTTTGTTTTCAAGAATAATGGTGTCTATATGCTTCGTCACATTGGCTGGTATCTTCACATCCAATGCAGTTACCCGTACATCTTCGTAGGATAACCGCCATATAGAAGGACGTGTTTTATGGTTGTCAATTCGAAGCACAGCTATTGAATCAATGCCATCCAATGCGGTACCAACATTAATATTGAAAACACGCACATACGTTTTGCTGCCTCTCCTCTCATACAAAACATCATTCAATCGAAGCGTTGAAGAAGGATACCATTCTAGTAACTTTTTCCGTTCCTCTTTCGAAATCTCACCACGCACATATAAATGATTTATCTTCACCTCTTTCATCCATTCAGGAAAACGAACGCCATCCTTGAAATAAAGCGTCAAAGACGGTATGCTACCCAATTTCCCCAACACTTCCGGTACTTCCTTGACTTTCAGTTCCAACCCAAATTCCATAAGACCCTTCATCCTTTCTATCGTGGAGGTATCATCCTTCTTCATCACCTTCCAGCCTATCTTTGGCGTCAAAGCGAAATTCTCGGGGTTCTGTTCGAGGCCGACGAATCCGCCATACAATTCAATCATCGTTTCTGCACTTGAGCCATCAGGATATATTTCAACGAAACGCACATCGACCTCGGCCATCTCATCAGGCAGGCTGGAATCGCGGGTCAGCGTCTTCAAATCGAAGCGTTTGCCATCTTTATCGTAAGGGAAAAACTTGACAATCCAGCCATCGATGATGTTGGGGGCGCCATATTCCTTCTGCGTATGCCACTTGAACATATTCCTCCAGAACTTGGTATCGGCATCGCCTATCGGTGCTTTGATGAACTGTTTGAGAATAGGTGCCAATTCATCTATCCACCAATCCAAATCGAAGGAGCGCAACTGCATCGCTTTATCATACACCTTTTGCCAATCCTCAGTGGTTCCCAACAAGGTGACTTCTGGAATGCCGCAAGCAATATACACAACCACATACTCAAAATAAGCCTTTGTCGTCTCCATCAAGGTGATCTCGGAGGCAATTTGTTCATAGCTCGTAGTAGTTGAGAAATCCGCGATGATGGTTTCGGCAATCGTCCCCTTGGTGCTCATTTTGATTTCCTCGGCAAACTCAGGAATCAGCCTCTCCCATTCCGCCTCATTGAGTGGTTTGTCGCTTTCCACCACCAACGACTTCTTCCCTTGAAAATCAACCATTCTGTCGCGGTATTTCTCGGGATTGGCATTGATATGATGCGAAAAACCTTGGCTGATGAGCATCCATACCATATCAGGCGAAAGCACAAACGGACGATGGCTGGCGTATGCCTCATACATTCCATAAAAGAAAGGATGTGCTCCACATAGAACCAAACTGTCGGCATCCACATTGACGGAAAGCGTATTCCCTTTGGGTTCAACCTTCCATAGAGGCAATAGTTTCTCCGGTTTCGAGAGTTCCTCCACCTTGATGGTCACCTGAGCCGTAACAGCAATGGAAATGGCCAGCAACGACAGCGTCAACAGAAAGCGTAGATGTCTTTTCATGGCATTCAGTTTTTATTTTACGCTGCAAAAATAATCATTAAAACAGAAAAGTCAATATTTAAATCAGAAATTTTCCGTTTTAAATCTTTTTTTATCCCATCCGTTGCCGCACCACCTCGAAACAAACCACCCCCGTGGCCACCGATACATTCAAGGAATCAATATCCCCAGGCATGGGGATCATCAGGTGGCCGTCGAGGCGCTTGAGGTAGGCGGGACTGATGCCGTCCTCCTCGGAGCCCATCATCACGCAGAGTGGACCTGTGAGGTCGGATTTCCATAGGCTGTCATGTGCCTTCTCGGTGAAACCTACTACACGCAATCCGCTGGCTTTCAGGAAATCGATGGCGTCCTTCAGATTCTCCACACGGCAGACATTGATTAAGGACAAGGCCCCAGCTGATGTCTTCATGGCATCGCCATTGATGGAAGCCGAGCCATGGTTGGGGATAACGATGGCATCCACACCGGCGGCATAGGCCGTGCGGGCGATGGCACCGAAGTTGCGCACGTCGGTGACGCGGTCGAGCATCAAGACAAAGGGGTCACGGCCATCCTCGAAGACCATCTGCACCACCTTCTCCAAAGGCTGGTATTCAATCGGGCAGATAAAGGCCACCACACCTTGATGGTTTTTACGGGTCAGGCGGTTCATCTTCTCAATGGGCACGTATTGCACAGGCACACCGTTGGTGCGGCATGTATTGGCAATCTCCGAGATTTCGGGCGAACGCGTACCACCTTGAATGTACACCTTTTCAATCTCCTTCTGAGAGCGTATCAACTCCAACACAGGATGGATGCCGAAAACCATGTTATTCTTGAAATTGTCTTCCATAGCGTCAAATTTTCTGCAAAAATAGCGTTTTTTCCGATAAAACATCTATATTTGCATCATCAAATAGCAGAATAGAACAAAGTTAAAACCTTAATATCATGAAAACAAAACTCATCATCGCCACGCTTATCCTCTTTTCGGGATGGCAACTGAAAGCCCAAATTACGGCTCCAGAACCTCTTGCAGGTAAAGCACTTACCAAGGAATACATCATGCAAAACATGATTTACCCTGAGGCCGACCTACAGAAAGGCAACAACGGAAAAGTAATCGTCAGTCTGCATGTCGACAAGAACGGAGCAGGCGGCCAATATGCCGTGAAGTCGAGCTTCAGTGAAGCCGCATCACAAAACGCGCTCCATTTGGTGAAGACCATCCTTTGGAAGCCTGCTTTAGAAGTCGGCATCCCCACCGATTATGACACGGAATACGAAGTGGATTACAACGCCAAAAACTACAAGCGTTATTGGAAACGTCATGAGCGTCATGTGGCACCCCTCACATTGGAAGCCGACACCTCTTATAAAATATACGAATACAAACAGTTGGAAGAGGTGGCCAAGCCCTATTTCGCCGATGGTGGCAATATGGGCACCTACATCGCCAAAAACCTCCAGTTCCCCGCTGAAGCCAAGGAACGAGAAATCCAAGGTACAGTGCGTCTGAGTTTCGTGGTGGAGACCGATGGCAGCGTATCAAATATCGTCGTCGTCAACTCGGTGGGTGGCGGTTGCGATAACGAGGCAGTCAGACTCCTTCAAGAGACCATCTGGATTCCTGCCGAGAAAAACGGGAAGTATGTGCGTAGCACAGGTATGCAGGACATCACCTTCAGCATTGGCAATCACAATTTCCAAGACGGCAATAGTTACTAAACAAAACGGTGCTTCGACAGGCTCAGCAACCTCTCTGGCATAACAGCATAAGGTCCCCGAGCTTGTCGAAGGGCCGACCCCTTACAAAAGACCAAATTCAATTAAAACCTATACCAATGAAAAAAGTTTTATTCACAGTTTTGGCTTTATCATTAGCCATCGTTTCTTTTGCTCAAGATGAACTGCCCCAAGGTTGGAGCCACAAAGGCAGTTTTGGCCTCAATTTCGGTCAAACCTCCTACACCAACTGGGCAGCCGGTGGTCAGAGCACCGTCAACGGACAGGGCATCTTCTATTATGAAATCCATTACTTGAAAGACAACTTCAAGTGGGACAACACCTTGAACACCTCTTTGGGCTACAGTTATTTTGACTTTAAGCATAAGCCCATCAAGACTGACGACAAGATTGAGTTTACCTCATTAGCCACCTTGAAAGCCACTGAGCACCTCAACTATGGCGCGGAGTTCGCCTTCCGCTCGCAGTTTGCCAAAGGTTTCGACTATGCCAAAGACTCCACTCATTACATCTCCAAGTTCCTTGCCCCTGCCTACATCAGCTTGGGTCTAGGTATCGAATGGGTGCCCAACCCGCATTTCTCGCTCTATTTCTCACCCATTACTGGTCGTATCACCATTGTGAACGATGACTATCTGGCCTCCATCGGTGCCTTCGGCGTCAACTCACTTGATGCCAACGACACCACGCAACATGCCAAGAGTGCCAAGGTCCGCTACGAGTTTGGTGCCCGTGCCGTGGCCAAGTTCCAATACCCGCTTGCTAAGAACATCGACTTCAACTCGAAGTTGGAACTCTTCTCCAATTATCTCAACCACCCCGAGCGCGTCGATGTGGACTGGCAAAACATGCTCGTTCTGAAGGTCAACGACTGGCTCAACTGCAACCTTGCCACGCACCTCATCTATGACTACGACGTCCCGTTCTACGACGAAGCGGGTATGAAGATTGAAGGCTCCAAGGTGCAGTTCAAGGAAGTGCTGGCCATTGGATTTATGATTAACTTGAAGTAAGTGTTGTTTTAATCCCCCGCCCTCCGGGCACCCCCTTAAAAGGGGGATTGGTCTAAGATGAAACGCATTGGGATTATATCGGACACGCATTGCACTCTCATCCCTCAGCTTTTCGATTTCTTTAAGGATGTCGACGAGTTGTGGCATGCAGGGGATATTGGCAGCATAGAGACGGCGGATGCCTTGGCTGATTTCAAGCCTTTGCGTGCCGTGCATGGCAACATCGACGACCACATCGTTCGCATGCAATATCCCGAAGACTTGTTCTTCCATGTCGAAGACGTTAACGTCTACATGACCCATATCGGCGGCTATCCAGGCCATTACATGCCTGATGTGAAAGGTATTTTGGAACACAAAAAGCCCGACCTGTTCATTTGCGGACATTCACACATCCTTAGAGTGATGTACGACAAGAAGCTGAACTTGCTTCACATCAATCCGGGAGCAGCAGGCAACTCAGGCTTCCAGAAGCAAGTCACTTTCATCCGAATGGTCATCGACGGGAAGACGTTCAAGGACATGGAAATCTTCGAACTTGACCGAAAAAAAGTATTTTGATACAAAAAGGCCGGCTCCCATTGGAAGTCGGCCTTCGTTTTGTATCTTCAGTTTCCTTAACGGATACGGTCAGTGGAACGCACCTTTTTAATATCCTTTTTCAATCCCATGGTGGCCGCAATCGTCAATAAAAGTGCAGCCAACGGCAGGAATATGCCCACTTTGTAGGAAGGATCGGCACCAATGGGACGGCCCACGGCACGAACATAGTAACCAAACACCAGGGCAATCCAAGCCACAATGACAATGATATTGATGCGTGCAATCTTGTACAATTTGACGAACTGAGCCAGCTTCACAGCACGGAAAAGGCCCATGGCCAGATAACCGCTCAGCAGCATCGTCGTAATGGCAAGAATAAGCACGGGTAGACTGAACGCGGTCTTGAAAGGCACCGTACCGTCGGGCAGTTTGGACTCAACACCATAGACATTGAAACGCAAGATGTTCAACTCTCCGAAATAGTCTGCCAAGGGCAGGAAAAACAGCAAAGCAAACAGCAACGCTGAAAGGAAAAAGAAAATGGATTGCAATCTTTGTGACATGATAACTCGTTTTAAATTGGGTGCAAAAATACGATTTTTTTCAACAAAAACTTGCCAGTCCGAAAAAAAGCCCTATCTTTGCACCGCTTTTACAAATCCGTATCAAGGATTTTTTCAGAAAAAGTGTTCCAACCGAAATTATTGTATCACTATTATATTCCATCCGGAATTTTTACACCAATTCTTTATGTATAACATTTTTGAACTCAATGAGAAGTCGTTGGACGACCTTAAAATCATTGCTACCGAAATGGGTATTGATGATGAGAACCGTGACCGCACCCAACTGATCTACGATATCATCGACCATCAGGTAGACCATCCTGACATCAAGAAAACCGCAAAACCAAAAAAACAAAAAGCCAAGGCTCCCAAGGCTGAAAAAGCCGAGCCTAAAGAAACAGCTCCAACGGAAAAACCTGAACCAGTGGAAGTTATGAAAGAACCTGCGAGAGAACCCGCAGAAAACAATGCTCCACAAGGCAAACGTGGCAAGCGTCCTCGCATCAGCAAAGAAGCCGAAGCCAACGTCAACGAATGGCAAAAAAATAACGCGGTGCAACTTGCTCAGACTCCTGCTCCTAATAAGGAAAGAGCCGAAGCTCCCGTAGCACCTGTTGCGGAAGAGCCAGCAGTTAAACCTTTAGCCGCTGAAGAAACTGTTGAGGTGAAACCCATCCGCGAGAAAAAAGAGAAAAAAGAGAACCAAAAGCAAAAACGCAAACGCATTCACGAAAACCCGGAAGAAGGCACTCCTTCACCTGAAGCACCAAAAGTACATGAGGAAGTAAAGCCTCAGCTTAACGATGGTGCTCCTACCCTGGATGAGACACCTGCACAACCCAAACAAGAGCGTCCCGAAAGAGAACGTTTTGAACAGCGTCCGCGCCGCGACGAACTGTTGAGCCAATTCGACAGCACCGTGCGAGCCGAGGGTGTGTTGGAAATCATGCCCGACGGTTTCGGATACCTCCGTTCTTCGGACTACAACTACCTGCCTTCACCCGACGACATCTATGTGTCGCAGTCACAGATAAAGTTATTGGGACTAAAGACTGGCGATACCATCATGGGCGTCATCCGTCCGCCTAAGGCGGGCGAGAAGTACTTCCCGCTCATCAAGACCGACCTTATCAACGGGCGCAAGCCTGAGGAAGTGCGCGACCGCATCCCCTTCGACTACCTTACCCCCTTGTTCCCCAACGAGAAGTTCAACATCACGGGGCACAAAGGCTGCACCATCTCGACCCGTATCATGGACCTCTTCGCCCCCATCGGCAAGGGTCAGCGTGGTTTGATTGTGGCACAACCCAAGACTGGTAAGACCGTCCTGCTGAAGGATGTGGCCAACGCCATCGCTGCCAATCATCCCGAGGTTTACCTTATTATATTACTCATCGACGAGCGTCCCGAGGAAGTCACCGACATGCAGCGCAGCGTGAATGCCGAGGTCATCGCCTCTACCTTCGACGAGCCTGCCTCCAAGCACGTGCAGATTGCCAACATCGTCCTGGAGAAGGCCAAACGCCTCACCGAATGCGGTCACGACGTGGTCATCCTGCTTGACTCCATCACCCGTCTGGCCCGCGCCTACAACACCGTTTCACCCGCATCGGGCAAGGTGCTCACTGGTGGTGTGGAAGCCAACGCTTTGCAAAAGCCGAAACGTTTCTTCGGTGCCGCACGTAAGATTGAAAACGGTGGCTCGTTGACCATTTTGGCCACCGCTCTCATCGACACTGGCTCCAAGATGGACGAAGTCATCTTCGAGGAATTCAAGGGCACAGGTAACATGGAACTGCAACTCGACCGCCGTCTGTCGAACAAGCGCATCTTCCCGTCCATCGACATTGTGGCTTCGGGTACGCGCCGCGACGACCTCTTGGTCGACGAACGCACCCTGGCACGCGTTTGGGCCTTGCGCAACCACTTCTCCGATATGACTCCAGTCGAGGCAATGGAGTTCCTCAAAGACCGCGTGGCCAAGACCATCAACAACGAAGAGTTCCTGATGTCGTTAGACAAATAATCTCTGAAACAGAAAAATGGTGCACAATCCAAGTTGCACCATTTTTCGTTTAGACTATGGCCTATGAAAAAACTTCTTATTCTCGTTACCACTATCCTGCTTGTCGTGCAAATGCACGCACAAAATCACGTTCTTTTGGACAGCATTAAAAGTGCCAATGCCAAGGTGATGACCATTGAGGCCAATGTCCACAACCATACCAAGAAAACCGATGTGACCATCATTAAGGACGGCGCGTTTCACTACAGCTCCCCCGATAAGTTCTCTGCCGTTTTTGAAAATGACAGTTACATGATAGTCAATGTCAACCACATCAAAGTGGACATCGGTATGTTTCATGGCACTTTCAGAATGTTTAACGGGCCCATCCGCTCCTTGAGTCGTGCCTTCCTTTATGCGTTACAGGGTCGCTGTCAAGACTTAGCCAATGAAAACAATTTTAATTTAAAAACGGAATCGGACGAACATTTCCACACTGTCTATTTCACCACAAAAAAGAAGATACTGATTGGCATCGGACTCAAGCAAGCCATCTTCCGATACGACAGAAAAAACCTGCTTATCAAGGAAATCGTGCTGATTGACTACAAAAACACCATCGACACCTATACCCTCGAAAACGAGAAATACAACACTGAAATCGACGAAAGTAATTTCGACATTTAATCGTACAGCGCCTTCAAATCATCGGTCGTCAGACCGTTGAAGTCGCCAGAACTCATGAAAGCGCCAATGACATTATGTCGTTGGCCTTTTTGCAATAATTCGACCAATTCGGCCTTATTATGCACGACCTTCAAGTCAGCACGGCCAAAGCCTTCAACGATACGTGAATCGGGCATGAGTTCCAGTTTCTTGATGGCCACGGCATGTGGGTCGTAGAAGACAATCGCCGTGTCAGCCAATTTCAAGGCATCGCGATAATGGTCGATGAAAACTTCGCTGAGGCTGCTGTAGGTATGCAATTCAAACACAGCAATAAGATGTTTCTCAGGGAATTGCTCACGCAAAGCCTTCACGCTGGCGTTGACTTTTGAAGGTGCGTGAGCAAAATCGCGGAAGACGAAGTTGTCGCCATTGTCGAACAACAACTCCAAACGCCTTGCTGCACCTTTGAAGGACGCAATGGCTTCATAGAATTGTTCGTCGGTCACACCCAATTGTTTGCATACCAATCGTGCTGCGTTGATATTCTTCATGTTGTGGCTACCAAACACGCCCACTTCCTTCCTGCTGCCATCAGGCAAAAGCAAAGTGGTCTTCAATCCGTCGCTCTCGAAAGGATGCACACCATAGCCAAAGGTCTGACATTGTGCACCTTGGGCAATCTTTTCGGCTTCCACATCGGTCTGATCATAGATGAGGCATCCACCTGGCTCGATGGTGCGCACGAAGATACGGAACTGTTCCAGGTAGTTGTCGAAGGTCGGGAACACATTGACATGGTCCCAGCCGATACCGCTGATGACGGCAATATGGGGATAGTAATGGTGGAACTTCGGCACGCGGTCGATGGGCGAAGTGAGATATTCGTCGCCTTCCATGACCATATATTTTGCCGTTTCGCTGAGGCGCACCATCACATCGAAGCCTTCCAACTGTGCCCCGACCATGAAATCGGTCTCAATGCCGACATGTTTCAGCACATGTAGAATCATAGAAGTGATGGTTGTCTTGCCGTGGCTGCCGCCGATGACGATGCGGGTCTTGTCCTTGCCTTGCTCATAGAGATATTCAGGATAGGAATACACCTTCAGGCCCAATTCCTGGGCACGCACCAACTCTGGGTTGTCGATGCGGGCATGCATACCCAAGATGACGGCATCGTAAGTGTTGTCGAGTTTCTCGGGATACCAGCCCCATTGCGGAGGCAGGATGCCCTCTTTGGCTAAGCGTGACTTGGACGGTTCGAAGATTTCGTCATCCGAGCCTGTGACTTCATATCCCTTGCGGTGTAAAGCGATGGCGAGGTTGTGCATGGCACTGCCGCCTATTGCGATGAAATGGACTTTTTTCATGAGTTATTAAATAAAGAAGGTTTTGTTTTACTCCCCCGGCCTGCGGCCACCCCCTCTGAGAGGGGGATATAAAGAAGGGTAAGCTACTCATATCGCACCGCTACAACCTCCTACCCTTGCTACATTCCTGTCCTGGGGGATTTCAGAGGGAGCTGGTCGTATAAGACTTACCCGATGCAAAAGTACGGACTTTTC
>JAEEGF012294133.1_pt1 | contig 14183 bp, 11 predicted proteins | sample 9134171 | NCBI WGS metagenome assembly JAEEGF01 (sample SAMN16246542, study PRJNA631951) | gut metagenome | biome: gut microbiome; feature: rumen; material: AP-attached | host: Bos | place: Iran: Karaj | collected 2018-10
TTTTAGCCTCTTCTCCATAAGCATCTTAAGGCTGTCCTGGTACTGGTCCATCCTAAGGAGCTTGTCCCTGATCTTACCCATGGGACTTAAGTGCTTAAGGGCCTGGGCATATCTCTTTTCCTCAATGGACAATCTCTTTATTCGTCTGTCCATAAGGGCTAAAAGAGTACTTCCATAATCCTCAAGGTCCTGAACAAATCTCTCATATTCAAATACCGCAAGCTCTGCCGCTGCAGAAGGCGTAGGTGCTCTCCTGTCCGATACAAAGTCCGCGATGGTAGTATCTGTTTCATGTCCAACTGCTGAAATAATTGGGACGGGGCAGTCAAAAATTGCCTGAGCGACAATCTCTTCGTTAAATGCCCATAAATCTTCTATAGAACCTCCGCCACGTCCAACGATGATTACATCAGCCTCTGAGCCGGACAAAGTCTCAATGCCCTTTACTATGCTCTCGGCGGCCTTTTCGCCTTGTACTATGGCAGGATAAAGAATGATCTGGATATGCGGGTTTCTCCTGGTAGCGACATTGATAATGTCACGTACCGCAGCCCCTGTTGGTGCCGTCACAACACCGAGAGTTCGTATATACTTAGGGATCGGTTGCTTGTACTCCTCGGAGAACATGCCCGATTCCTGTAGTCTCTTCTTTAGCTCTTCATATCTCTCATAAAGAACTCCGGCTCCGTCAGGTTCTATCTTCCTGGCATAAAGCTGGTATTTTCCATCTCTTTCATATACACTTACAGATCCTGTGACCTTGACCTGCTGGCCTTCCTTCATCTGAAAAGTAAGGCCTCTGGTCCTGTCAGAGGAAAACATCACGCAGGCAAGAGCAGCACCATTATCCTTGATCGTGAAATAGATGTGACCGGATGAATGGTACTTACAGTTACTCACTTCTCCCTTGACCGTAAGGCTCTTTAGGAGAAAGTCCTGAGTAAACATATTCTTGATATATGTATTAACCTGTGTGACTGTATATTCACTGCGCAAATTTAGCTAACACTCCATTTACGAAAGCAGGCGAGCCATCCTGGCCGTATTTCTTGGCAAGCTCAACAGCTTCGTTAATAGCAACGCCGGTAGGAACCGAATCATCATACTTGATCTCATAAATGGCAAGTCTGATAATAGCAAGATCCACCTTGGCAATCCTGCCTGTATTCCAGCCTGTTGTCTCTTTATTTATTGCTTCATCAATCTCGGGAAGCTTCTCAGCGATCTTCTCGTACTTGTCCCTGATATAATCAGCGTCCTTGGTACTTATCTCCTTGTCAGAGGTCTGAGTAAAGAGCTCTTCCTGCTCTGACATATCTTCCATTGAGTTGAATTCAACACGAAAGAGCAGTTCAAAAACCTGCTCCCTTAGTTCTGTTCTATTCATCATTTACTATCCTTCTTATGCCTTAGGCATTGTGATGCCTGCTATCCTGATGTTGACATCTGTTACTTCAAGTCCTGTCATATTTTCAACAGAAGCCTTAACACGGGTCTGAGCCTGCTGGCAGGTAGCGGGGATATTAAATCCGTAGGACATCATAAGTGCAAGGTCAACCTTAACCTCACTCTGTCCGACAATAACCTTGGCTCCCTTTGACAGGTTCTTTCTGCCGACTTTCTCCAGATTCTCGCTTGTATAATTGCCAGCCATAGCAGAAACGCCGTCAACCTCAAGAGCTGCAAGAGCTGCTATTCTGGCTACAACATCATCTGCAATCTTAACTGATCCAACTTCTGCAATTTCTTTTCCCATTTTAGTTCCTTTCATATAAGCATTCGTGATATACCATATCACTCATTATACCATAAATATCCCGAAACTTGGCATCAGAGCCAAAATATAATGGTCCTGGTGTCTTCAAAAGTCGTATATGATACCTGAGATGTATCTCCCTGCAGGAATTCAAATACTCTCCTGTTTGTGATCAGCTCCTCAAAAAGTGAATCATATATGCCGTCTGTAGAGCATTTTAAGGTCACATTCCTGCTTCCGTCCTTGTACCTGCGGTCGAAGAGATCTCCCACAAGAGCCATTTCCGATGATGCAAAATACTCATCCTCTCTGACATAGTAATTGTCATTCATGCTGTTACAAATAGGCATACGTACCGTGTCGGAGATTGTATGATTTCTCATGATCTCCCCTGTTGTAACATTGAGATAGTCATAGTTTACATCCGGAAGCCTCATGGCATCAGCGCTCTCTCCAGAAACCGTCTGATAGGAAGCATCTCCCCATGTCACATCCAGGTAATAATATGTATCGTTGCAAAGAACCAGATTCCACGCATGTCTTACTCCCGTGCTGTTCTTGGTATTAACAGTTCCGGTAACAAGCGTACAGTCTACTCCCATCTTGTTCAGCAGATACTGCGCAGCCTTGGCATAACCGTTACATACGCTTCTTCCATTTATGAATACTGAGCAGATATTCTGATTGTCAACAGCATCAATATCATAATCAGTGTTGGCTATCAGATACTCATATACATACTTGATAATGTAGTAATCATCCTCTGATGAAGGCGCATTGGCAAGGCATTCCTGAACTGCTTCATTGATCTGTGTCTGCCTTCTTGCGACCTCTTTGGAGTCATAGAGATAATTACCGGTAAAAGAGATCTTGGTTATGGTATCACCCAGCGAATAGTTGGTGTACTGATATCCATCCACATAAAAGATCTCCGGATGATCAGCCATAACATAATCAAAAACCATCTCCACCGCATCATCACTGGTAGTGGACACAATTATGTCTTTTGATAAAGAATTAAGAATTGTAAGGATCTCCACGTAGAGGGTCTTACCGGCGTCTGTCAGGTGCTCATAGGCATAAAGCCCCTGTTGCTGCTTCTTGAGGGACGCAATACCGTCATCAGTAAGGCCGATGGCTTTTCTGGCAGCCTTCATATCCTCATCAAGATCCGCCTCGGAAGCATCTTTATACTTGGCTTCAAGCGCGAGATCGGCAGGTTCACCCTTACTAAACTCGATTGCTGCAGCATCTTCAGTCTCTGAGCTTTCTAAAGTTCCGGCATCAAACGGAATCTCTTCAGCAGCCTGTTCTGCTTCCTGCGCAGGGACATCCTCAAGATCCACATTGACTCCATCTGAATCCGTGGTCTCAAAAATGGTCAGGTCATACTCCATCGGATCCTTGATACCGAGAGCCTCGAGATAGTCATCAAAGCTCTCATATCCGCATCCGGACAGAGAAATGGCGCATGTAGCTGTAGCAAGAAAAAGAGCTATACCCCTTTTAATTGTTATGGCAACTTTTCTCAAAAGCTCCCCCTCCAGAGTTTTCTTAGTTCTTCTTGAACTCGGAAAGAACAAGTCCCTTGTTTCTCTCCATAGTCATTCCAACGCTCCACTCATTGATAAACAGAAGAAGAGGTCTGTCGTGCATATCCTTGATCTTCTTCATGTCTGATGTTCCAACAAGAGAGGACATATCAACATCCTCGTTGTCTACCCATCTGATGTACTCATAAGGCAGACTCTCTAATATGATCTCAACGTTATACTCACTTTCAAGTCTAAACTTTAATACATCAAACTGCAAGACACCTACAACACCTACAATAATTTCTTCAAGTCCTGTGTTGTACTCCTGGAAAATCTGAATGGCACCTTCCTGGGCAATCTGTGTGATACCCTTTACGAACTGTTTACGCTTCATGGTATCAACCTGACGTACCCTTGCAAAATGCTCGGGCGCGAAGGTAGGGATTCCCTCGTACACCACATTGTCCTTGGGCATGCAGACTGTATCACCGATTGAGAAGATACCCGGATCGAATACACCCATGATATCTCCCGCATAAGCCTCTGAGAGGATCTTACGCTCATCAGCCATAAGCTGCTGAGGCTGTGAAAGGCGCATAACCTTACCGCTCTGAACGTGCTTAACTTCCTTGTCAGCATCATATCTGCCTGAGCATATTCTCATGAAAGCAACTCTGTCTCTGTGGGCCTTGTTCATGTTGGCCTGGATCTTGAAGACAAAGGCTGTGAAATCACTCTCCATAGGATCGATCTTGTTGCCGTCAGCTGAAACTCTTCCTGTTGGTGGTGTTGCCATCTTGAGGAAGTGATGTAAAAAGAGCTCTACACCGAAATTCTGAAGAGCTGATCCAAAGAATACAGGTGTAAGCTCACCTGCTCTAACCTTCTCAAGATCATACTCAGCTCCTGCTCCGTCAAGAAGCTCGATATCATCTGTAAGCTTGCTGAATGCATCCTGACCAATCTCTTTGTCAATGGCAGCCTCATCTGTCATTGCAATGATCGTCTCTTTTCCCTCCTTGGTACCCTTCTGGGTCTCAGAGAAGGTTACGATGTGGTTCTCTCTTCTGTCATAGATTCCCTTAAAGTTCTTACCTGAACCGATTGGCCAGTTCATGGGACATGTGGCAATACCGAGGTTATTCTCGATATCATCAAGAAGATCAAAGGTGTCCATGGCATCTCTGTCCAGCTTGTTGATGAAGGTAAAGATCGGAATGTGACTCATGGCACAGACTTTAAAGAGCTTTCTTGTCTGAGCCTCAACACCCTTACTTGCATCTATTACCATGACTGCTGAATCCGCAGCCATCAGTGTTCTATAGGTATCCTCCGAGAAATCCTGGTGTCCGGGGGTATCGAGAATATTGATACAGCACCCTTCAAAGTTAAACTGAAGAACCGATGAAGTAACAGAAATACCTCTCTGCTTCTCAATCTCCATCCAGTCAGATACAGCATGTCTGGCAGTCGCCTTACCCTTAACGGATCCGGCCATATTGATGGCTCCACCATAAAGAAGGAACTTCTCTGTAAGTGTAGTCTTACCTGCATCAGGATGCGAAATTATAGCAAAGGTTCTTCTCTTATTAATTTCTGAAACTATTTCTTTTGAATTACCCATTATTCTATGTCCTTATTACCTAAAACGAGGGGCTGCGAAATCTATGTTTGTCGCCGCAGGTGCAAGCGCGCCAGGAAGACAAACATAGTTTTCAGCAGCCCCGTATTATGTCAATGCATTAAATTACTGGGCACAGTCTTTGATAGAGAAGCTGATTCTGCCCATCTTGTCCTTGCCAAGGCATACTACCTTAACAGTGTCGCCAAGTGTGAGAACGTCCTCAACATGCTCGATTCTCTCCTTGGAGATCTTGCTGATGTGAACCATTCCTTCCTTGCCGGGAGCAAACTCTACGAATGCACCGAACTCCTTGATGCTTACAACCTTACCTGTGAATACCTGACCTTTCTCGAAGTCTGTAACGATGGTCTTAACCATTTCTACAGCCTTCTCGATCATAGCCTTATCTTCACCGCATACAGAAACCTTACCGTCATCTGTGATGTCGATCTTAACGCCTGTTCTTGCAATGATCTCGTTGATTGTCTTTCCTCTCTGTCCAACAACATCACCGATCTTCTCAGGATCGATCTGGAGAGAAACGATCTTAGGAGCATACTCAGATACTTCAGGACGAGGAGCAGCAATAGCCTTGCTCATGCACTCATCCATGATGAAGAATCTTGCCTCACGGCACTGTGCGATAGCTGTCTCAACGATAGGCTTTGTAAGACCGTGGATCTTGATATCCATCTGGATAGCTGTGATACCGTCTTTTGTTCCTGTTACCTTGAAGTCCATGTCTCCGAAGAAGTCCTCAAGACCCTGGATATCAGTAAGAACTACGAAATCGTCATCTGTATCGCCTGTTACAAGACCACAGGAAATACCTGCAACCATCTTCTTGATAGGAACACCGGCAGCCATAAGTGACATGCAGGAAGCACATGTTGAAGCCATTGATGTTGATCCGTTTGACTCAAATGTCTCTGATACTGCACGGATTGCATAAGGGAACTCCTCAACGCTTGGAAGAACAGGAAGAAGTGCTCTCTCAGCAAGTGCACCGTGACCGATCTCTCTACGTCCGGGTCCTCTTGAAACCTTTGTCTCACCTACTGAATAAGCAGGGAAGTTGTACTGGTGAACATATCTCTTGTCTGCAGCAAATGCATCAAGACCTTCAACCTTCTGAGCCTCTGAAAGAGGTGCAAGAGTTACAACGTCACAGATCTGTGTCTGTCCACGAGTGAACATAGCACTTCCGTGTACTCTAGGGATGAGGTCAACTTCTGCTGCAAGAGGTCTGATCTGCTTGATCTCACGTCCGTCAGGTCTCTTGTGATCCTTAAGGATCATCTTACGAACGGTCTTCTTCTCATACTGGTAAATAGCCTCACCGAGGATTGCAAGCCACTCTTCGTTGTCTGCAAACTTCTCTGTAAGTCTATCTGTAATCTCTGCAATGTTGCCTTCTCTTGTCTGCTTGTCATCTGTGAAGACTGCCTTCTCCATCTCCTCAGGAGGAACAACTTCCTTGATTGCAGCAAAGAGCTCTTCAGGAACAGCACAGCTTGTGTACTCGTGCTTAGGCTTACCAACCTCAGCTACGATGCCCTTGAAGAATTCGATGATCTGAAGGTTCACATCATGAGCCTTGTAGATAGCTTCCTTCATCTTCTCCTCAGGGATCTCGTTAGCACCGGCCTCGATCATGATAACCTTCTGTCCTACAGATGCTACTGTAAGCTTGAGGTCACCGGTGTTCCACTGCTCCTGAGTAGGGTTGACGATAAGCTCGCCGTCGATCATACCCATCTGTGTCATAGCGCAAGGGCCATCAAATGGGATATCTGAAATAGAAACTGAAACAGATGCGCCCAGCATAGCAACCAGCTCAGGTCTGCACTGGGGATCTACTGACATAACCATAGTCTCGATTGTAACGTCGTTACGATAGTCCTTAGGGAAAAGAGGTCTCATAGGACGATCGATTACACGGCTTGTAAGGATAGCGTTCTCAGATGGCTTACCCTCTCTCTTGTTGTATCCACCGGGGAATTTACCAACTGCGTAGAACTTCTCACCATACTCTACTGAAAGTGGGAAGAAATCAATTCCGTCTCTTGGCTTAGCTGATGCTGTAGCTGTGCAGAGAACTGTTGTATCTCCATACTGCATGAAAGCACATCCGTTTGCCTGTTTTCCTACCTTGCCAATCTCAACCTTAAGTGTACGACCAGCCAGTTCCATTGAATAAGTTTTTACCATTTTTTCTCCTTCTGCTCATCCGCCTTCCCTCATCCAGAGCCAAAATCATGGCGCTACTTCGGGTGCGTGTGCATTAAAACATGTTTACTCTTCTATAGAAAAGCGCTTAAAAAGCGCAAATTCTCATAAACGTAGAAAAGCGGAATAAGCCGACGTTAATCAGCCTTATCCCGCCTTTGCTTTCAAAAATTACTTTCTGAGACCAAGATCAGCGATGAGCTTACGATAAGCTTCGATGTCCTTCTTCTTGAGGTATCCAAGAAGGCTACGTCTCTGACCAACCATCTTAAGAAGACCTCTTCTTGAGTGGTGATCCTTAGGGTTCTTCTGAAGGTGCTCGTTGAGCTCCTGAATTCTCTCTGTAAGGATAGCTACCTGAACCTCAGGTGATCCTGTGTCGCCGGCCTTTCTGGCAAACTTGTTGATAACTTCAGTTTTCTTCTCTTTTGTGATCATTTTCTTTTCTCCTTTTAAATCTTTAATCCTGAAATGCGCCTGTTACCAAGGCCCGGTTGGAGTGTCCATGACCGTTAGTAAAGGTCGTTTCTGTTACTGTTGCAAAAAAACAAACTGCAACCAACTAATGTTAGCACAATTCCTCTAATGTGTAAAGAACTTTAATAAATACAAATATGAATCCTGTTATCTTCTAAAATAACCTGTTCAGATGAATATGTTCCCCAATCCTTTTCCGCAAAATATTTTTCATATTTTGGATCCGGCTCTCCCTCAACATAGTTCGTTCCGAGATAAGTATTGATTGAAGTCAATCTGCTCCATCCACAAGACTGTGCTCTCGTATTCATTTGAGATTCATCCAAACCTTTTTCATACCACGTTCTGTTCTTGTCGCTGTAGTAACAGAATGTATCTATCTTATTTCCTGTAGCCTCTTCATATTCCTTAATCTGCTCTTCGATTATCTGCGCATAGTACATATCCGCCGCGTTAAGTTTATATCGTTCAATAAAAACCCTGCTAAATGCAATATACTCGCACACAATCATGGCAACAATAAGAATCAGTGATACTGCTACGCTTCCTTTTCTTAGGATGCTCTGATATTTTCCGAAGCTGAAGCTCTTTTGCAAAAAAGCAAAATATATTAGTACCACACCAAAAATCATCCCAAATGAATAAACAATTCTTGGATTTACATGGTCATCGCCCGTGGCAAAATGCAGCAGAAAGCTTACCATTACACATCCCAGCACTATATAGATATAGCCAAATGCAACCGTTATTTTCTTTTCAGCCAGTACACTTAATACAATGAGCACTAATGAAAGGATAAAGAATAAAAGCATTCTTCCATTTCTCATATACCAGAAGCTTCCAAACATAATTTCACGTAAACCATGCGCAACTGAAGCAAGTCCTTTTATAACCCCGGGGAAGCCACCAAGTCTTCCAAGAGAAAGCATCCTTGCAATAATCACAGAAATCCCCATCGGAATTGCATACATTACAGCCACAAAGACATTCTTCCGAACAAAATTCTCAGGAGTACAAATAATCAAAGGCAGACACATAACAACATAGGTGTTTACACTGACTTGATATGTAGTGACTGCTGTCAAAAGGCAAGCTGCTATAATAGCAACGTAAACAAGACGCCTGCCAGGTCTCTTTTCCTCATAAAAGAGCTTTTCCGTAAAATAAACAGCTACGACATTAAGGAAAATGATACACATGAACATTCCTTTTTCCACAAAAAGAAAGTATTCAACAATCATAGGATTTGCAAGCGTAATAAAGGCAATGATCACACTAAAGAATTCATTATTCATGTGTTTATCAAGAATAATTGACAGAAGTACACATGCCAAAATCAGCGCTATTATTGCGATAAACCATGATGCGTAGTAGCATTTGGGTCCGGACAGTCCCATTTTTTCTATCAAATAGAAAAGAAGTGCCTGAAGAGGTCTTCCGTTTTGGTATATGCTATATGTCCATGAATCTGACTCAAAGAATGTTGAGTAAGTATCAGTAGCATACTCTAATGTATAATCTATTCCGAAAAACATCATCACCAGAACAGAGACCCAAATAAGTCTCTTTCTATTTTCAGAAAGAAATTTCTTAACAGACATTTTCAGGTATCCTCCTTTTGCGGATCATAAAAACTCTTTACCTGATTTCTTACTGTAAATACTAAGAGCAATTATAGCCAGGATCGTAGCAATGGTAATCAGATATGCTATCTTCTGAACCGTGGTCTTCTGATAGATCACCATCATGTGTCCGGCACCTTCACCGTTCTCAGGCATGTAGACTCTCACGTATCCGTTGTGATCAAGTGCCTCTCCCACCTTAAGTTCCTGAACCGGATTACCGTTTTCATCGATAAGATATGCTTTGTATCCATAGTAGTAGATATATGGTGCATCATAGTACTTCTTGTCAAGAAGCACCCAGGCTTCAAAATACTTGTAGTTATCATGCTTAAAGCCATCTGCACTGGATCCGTCATCTGCCAGAGCATTTTCAACTCCGTGGCACTCACTGGGCTCATTCTCGATAGGAAGCCACTCGCCACAGGAAATGCCGTTCTCTTCAACAATCATCTCAGGTGTAAGAGTGTTATCCCTTGTGTAAGCACCGGGGTTATAGAAATCAGCCTTTATAAGCATTCTTGTAGCGATAACAAGAATAATGCAGCTGATATAAAACACGTGATCATATTTCTTTTTTGTAAGAACCTTGGCGTTCTCAAATTCCTTTTTGAAATATGCCGCAGCAATTGCTATAAAGATAAGCATTAGTGCCATCAGCACATAGATGAGTCTCTCTGTTGACTGGAAGAAAGCAAAGAACTGTCCGATCGGGCCTCTCCAGAAAAGCTGTGACTGCATCAGAATGATATGGATTACAGTAGCGATAAGCACTGCAAGCCCCTCAAAATGAGCCTTTTTAGTCTTAACCCAGGTGAACGCAAAAACACCGATAGCAATTACAAATACAACAAAGTATGGCCATGTTATGTTTTCCATCACCTCGCTGAAATTGAGGATATGGTCATTGATATCAATGAAGTTGTCATAGATAACCTTATACTTGGTATGAACAGCAAGCTCTATTGCAGGCATCCAGTACTGCGCTGTAAAAAGCAGTCCTACTACGCTTACACCAAAGAGCTTACCTATGATCTTAGGATTGTCTACTATCTTCTTGATGTTAATAATAACCAGCATCACCATGGCAACCATCATGGAAATGAATGTCAGATGGTGATTAAGTACCACAACGACTATAGCAATGGAATAATCGATATAACCACCCTTATCGTCTCTGAATGCCCTGATAAGTCCGCTAAAAGCCAAAGGCAAAAACAGCTGTGCTATGAATGCTCCGATTCCAAATCCATCAAACAGATTGTTCCACATACACAGTGTGCCAAAGTAGAGAATATCTATAACCAGTGCAATCCTTTTATCGTCCACGAGCTTATCAATGCTATGGAAAACAGAGATGGCACCTATGATACCGGCTACCACAATCTGTACTATTATGGCTTTAATAACATCCATGCCCATGATAACCAGTATTGCAGACGGGTATGAGAAGAAATCCGGATAAAAAAATCCTACGCCGTATCCAAAGCCTTTCATAAGCATAGGACGGATCTTGGCCGGGAATATTCCGATTTTTAATGTTTCGGCAAGAGAATATATTCTGGCATAATGAAAGCCGTTCTCTGATGCCTTTGGAAGATATTCGGATGCATAAGGAATAAAGAATGCGATGAGCATCACAGCGAGTATTCCATAGTAAACTCCCTCTTGTTTCAGAAACTTTTTTATTTTCTCCATATTAACTTATCCTCCCGTCAGTTATGCTCTCTGGCATTCTTTAAATCGCTCTGTATCTGAGCCTTAAGCATATCGAGACTGTCAAACTTCATCTCAGGTCTTACGAATCTCATGAGCTCGACCTCAATAAACTCCCCGTAAGCATCACCGTCAAAGTCGTAGATGTAGGTCTCAACTCCGACCTTTTCCTGCTCGGAAATAGTGGGTTTTCTGCCTATATTGGTCATTCCGTCGTACACCTTTCCACCGAGGTGAACTCTGCTGGAATAGACTCCATAAGGAGGAAGGAGTTTATCATCGGGCGGAATGATATTTACTGTGGGAATCCCGATTGTATGACCGATATGTCTTCCGTGCTCTACAATTCCGCAGACACTGTAGTAACTGCCAAGGAGTCTTTCTGCCATGACCATATTGCCGTCGGCTACTTCATTCCTGATCCTTGTGGAGCTGACCTCTGCGCCGTCAAGCCTTACCTTATCAATAAGCTCAAGCTCGTAGAGAAGTTCTCCTGCAAGGCTCTTTAAAAGGTACTGATCTCCTCTTCCTCCGGCTCCGAAGGTTACATCGGTTCCTGCTGCAATGTAGTCCGCAGAGAGCTGACCGACAAGAATCCTTCTTACAAAGTCTTCCGGCTCTGTAGCTGCTGTCGCCTGCGTAAGAGGGAACTCTATCAGTACGTCGATTCCCAGCTTTTTAAACTCTCTTCTCTTTTCCTGTTTGGTATAGAGCTGGCGCACCTTGTGTCCCGTAAAAAATTCTTCAGGTGATGGATCAAAAGTAAAGACTACGCTCTTTAAGCCGTCTTTTTTCTGCTCCAAAATGTACTTAAGGAGCTTTTTATGGCCCACATGTATTCCGTCGAATTTACCGATAGCTACGGCACTTTTCTCGTCTATATGAAACTTGGTTGTTCCGGTAATTATTTCCATCTTATGATCTTTCGATTATGCTTCGTAAAAGAACTTGTCCACGTTAAAAAGTCTTGTTCTTTCATTGTATGTGTAGATGCCAAAGAAGGTATCGTCCTCAGAATAAACCCTGAAAGAGTTGCCATCCTTAAACATCTCTTTTTCGTATTCAGTGTCATTAACGCCGGTGGGATCTTCATTGAGGACGTTGTCCTTTCTGAAGCTGTTTCCGTTTTCCAAAAGCTTTCTTGCAGCGTCTTTTACATGGATCTTATCAAGATCCCTGAAAATGTACTCAGGAGATTCTATAATATCGTCCAAAGTTCCTGCGTCCCTGAGCTCCTCCACCTGAGACAGAGTAACTGCACTGTCCAGTGAAAATGCTCCCACGCGGGTTCTTGTAAGATGCTGCATCGCAGCGCCACATCCAAGTCTCTCTCCGATGTCATGGCAAAGGGTTCTGATATAGGTTCCCTTGGAGCATTTGATCTCCATGGTAAAGATGTGGTCGGATGCAAGTAGTGAATCATCCAGAATAGTTATGGCATCTATGTGAATCTTACGGGCTTTCCTCTCGACTTCTATGCCTTCCCTTGCAAGCTCATACAGCTTTTTCCCATTCTGCTTGATTGCGGAAAACATAGGTGGAATCTGGTCGTAATCACCAACAAAAGCCCTTACGGCCTCGTGAAGTTCTTCCCTTGTGACATTTACTTCATTTGTCTCAAGGACCTGACCGGACATATCCTGAGTATCTGTGGTAACGCCAAGTCTGCACACGGCAATATACTCTTTGTCGTGGTCTGTGAGCATCTCGACCAGCTTGGTTCCTGTTCCCAGGCACACAACCAAAACTCCTACAGCATCAGGATCAAGAGTCCCTGTGTGGCCGATCTTTTTCTGCTTAAGGATTCCGCGGAGCTTAGCCACTACATCATTTGAAGTAAAGCCCTGCTCCTTGTATATATTTATAAGTCCATTGTATCTGTTCTGCATCTTTTACCCGCTTACAAAAATCACAAGACATCTCTCACGATATGCCTTGTGATCCATAAGTCTCAATCAAACTCCGTAGAGCTGTTTGTGAATGTATTTAGTAATGTTGTTGATAACGTCGTGGCTTGTTCCGCTGACAGTGCAGCCTGCTGCCCTGACGTGTCCGCCGCCGCTGAACATCTCGGCAACTTCAGCCACATTTACTGCTCCGTTACTGCGAAGGCTTACCTTGTACTCAAGTGGTGCAAGCTCATACATAAATATCGCGCAGTCAACTCCGATCGTGAGAAGCAGCTGATTTACAATACCATCCAGGTCATTGCTTGAAACGCCGTAGAATTCCATTGTCTGCTTGGAGACAACCGATACTATGCATCTTCCATCCATCAGCATAATGCTCTCAAGAAGGGCTCTTCCAAGAATCTGATTCTGGATATAGGTCTTTTCGTAAAAGACATGATCAATAAGGCTACCAAAGTCAAAGCCGTAGGAAATCAGCTCTGCTGCAGTCTTCATGGTCTTGGGCGATGTGTTGTTGTACTTGAAAACGCCCGTATCTGTTACCATTCCCATGTAAAGGGACTTGGCAATTTCAATATCAATTTTGTCCGGATCAATAACATCGTAAATAAGCTCACATGCTGAACTTGCAGTAGGTACTATGTAGTTCTCGTCACCACTGCCTTTGTTGCTCACATGATGGTCAATATTTACTGTCTTTGCAGCTGCATCAAAATACTTCTCTGCATCTCCTGTCCTGTCCTTGGAACAATCCAGAACAAAGAATATATCATAGCTTTCAATATCTGTCTGAAAATCACTTCTTACATCTTCTATATCTTTGATAAATCTGTATTCCGGTGGAATTGTCTCAAGGAAGACATCGCATCGAATCTTGGGATAGTTCTTTTTAATATAAAGATACAGTCCCATGCATGAGCCGATGCAATCACCATCAGGTCTGATGTGGCCACTTATTCCGATTGTTTTTGCGCTTTGGACAAGCTGGTCAATCTTCATTCTTCCTCCTGATCTTCTTCCGGTAAATCTTCGTCCAGGCTCTCTCCACGGGCAAGTCTTGCCTCGTTATCCTTAGCCGTTACTTCATCGATCTTCTTGGACATGTTTATCGCATACTCAATGGAGTCGTCCATGATAAATCTGAGCTCAGGTGTATATCTCATGTTAAGCTCTTTTGCAAGAGTAGAGCGGATGTAACCGGAGGCGGACTTAAGTCCCTCCTGGGTTCTTGCTCTGTCCTCTTCATTACCCATTACGGTTATCCAGACCTTACAGGTCTTAAGGTCAGGAGCGACCTCTACATCCATGACAGAT
>JAEEGF010076858.1_pt1 | contig 14182 bp, 14 predicted proteins | sample 9134171 | NCBI WGS metagenome assembly JAEEGF01 (sample SAMN16246542, study PRJNA631951) | gut metagenome | biome: gut microbiome; feature: rumen; material: AP-attached | host: Bos | place: Iran: Karaj | collected 2018-10
CTTTGCGTAAGCACCTGGTTGAATGGGGCCGGTGCCATACTTGCGCATCAAGCCATATCCGCTCAGGAATAGGAACATCACCACTCCAACCCAGCCAGCAAAGGAAAATAGCTGCCACACGGCGGCTGAGGAAAACACGCCCGTGAGAAATGCGTCAGTGTTCGCCTGGGAATAGGCCATTTCGTTGCAATGGATGCCCAACAGGTGGTCCACAAAGTTGTGAACCACAATCAACAGGATGGCATATCCCTTGATATTGTCGCATTGTTGCCTGGAGAGTTCCATGCGGCAAAAGTAATAAAAAGGCCGTTTCGCCCTAGTAATTTTCGTGATAAATTTGTTCAGGTGAGAGAAAATCAGTAATTTTGCGATTCGTTAGTATGCGCTACACGCGCTCGCACACGTACGCGAGAGTGAGCCATTTAGATGACATACAACAGGTAACTTGCTGATAATGACTACTGCGATAGTGTCTGCAGCCTTACCCGCTCTCCACCGTTTCGCCTTCCCGTACAGGGGTAGGTGACCCTTGTTGTATATGCACCACTGCTGATCTTTAGCATCCGAATCCTCGAATGATTTCCATTGTCGTAACGATTTACAAAGTTGAACGTTTTCTAAGGACCTGCGTTGACAGTATCCTGTGCTCGACCTATCGTGACATTGAGGTCATCCTCGTGGATGACGGTTCGCCAGACGGCTGTGGAGCCATCTGCGACGACTTTGCGGCTCGTGATAGCCGTGTGCGGGTGATTCACAAGGCCAATGCTGGTGTCTCTGAGGCTCGCAACAGTGGCATCAAGGCTGCTAAAGGCGACTATATCATGTTTGTTGATGGCGATGACGTGATGCATCCCCGCATGGTCGAGGTGCTGCATGACGGCATTGAGAGCGGAGATTATGACTTCGCTATGGTCAATGTCATCCCCGTCGGGATAAATGGCTATCAAGAAATGATGGAAAACATGGATATAGACACCTCATCGCGTCGAGTATTGGAGCAGCCATACTGCGTGCGCCGTGTGCTGGACGTCGGCTCGGCATCATTGCAGTTTCATGTGCCAACTAACAAGTTGGTGAAGATGTCGCTCGTCAAGGACATGTTTTTCAAGACCACGGGCGGTGAGGACTTTGAGTGGAACTTTCGCATGTTCCTGCGGTCAAGACAGGGTTTGGCTATCGATGCCAACCTGTACTTCTATATCCAGCATCAAGCATCGATGACGCATAGCGGCATCAACTCGACCTATATCGACCGCATCCGTTCCTACTACCTGTGTTTGAACGATATCCCGGTAGATAACCGCAGTTATCGTGCGCGGTGTCTGCAGACGATGTACTCGATGTTGTTTGGTGTGCGTAATGCTGCCCGTGGAACAGCCTTCTATCAAGAGGCAAAAGACTGTGGCAAGGAAATTTACAATAAGACCAAGGATGAGCTGATGTCCAGCGATCTGCCTTGGACGCGAAAGCTGCGCTTGCTTTGCTTTTATCACATGCCGTGGCTATACACGTTTGTCATCAAGTTTGTTTACGGCTTTTTGCGCCGATAAAATTGGAATAGTATGCGTGTCGGTATCGTCACACAGCCGTTGGAAATGAACTACGGCGGAATCATCCAGAACTGGGCGTTGCAGCAGGTGCTGCGTGCCTTGGGGCATGATCCCATCACCATCGATGCCTACCAGCGCTATTCAATTCCGCATCTGCTCTATAGTTACGTGAAAACGTGGCACAACCATCGTCGTGGCATTAAGTGGATGAAGTATCCTCGGCGTTATCGTGGGGCAATGCGCAACGAACTGATGGGCCAATTCATTGAGGAACACATCGCCAAGACGCGTGTGATGTGGCATTATAAACGCGGCGTGGTGAAGCGTTACCGCATGGATGCGATAGTGGTGGGCAGCGACCAGGTGTGGCGCGTGGGATATAACGAGAACCACATCGAGGACATGTACCTCAAGTTTGCTGCTGGAATACCCTTGAAGCGTGTAGCTTATGCCGCATCGTTCGGTTTGGACAAATGGACTTATAACGAGCAACAGACTGCTGCCTGTGCCGCACTCGCCCAGCAGATGGATGCCATCTCGGTGCGCGAAATCAGCGGTGTGGACTTGTGCCGCGACCACTTGGGTGTGGACGCCTGTTGCACACTTGACCCTACATTGCTGCTTGACGCAGAAGGATATCGTGAAATTATTGATGACCAGTGGGATAGTTCTGAGCCATACCTTGCAGTGTATTGCTTGGATATCACCAAGGCCAAGAAGGAGTTCTTTAACCGGTTGGCAGCCGAGCGGGGCTTGAATGTTCGTTATTTCTCGGCAGGCTGGGAAGCCACTCTCACCGTTGAACAGTGGTTGGCAATGCTGAAAAATGCCTCCATGGTGGTTACCGATTCGTTCCATGGCATGGTGTTCAGTATCCTCTTCTCCAGGGATTTCTATGCATTGTGCAACTTCAAGCGGGGCAATTCCCGAATTGCTGGCCTCCTGAAGGAACTTGGGCTAGAAGAACGTATGGTATCTGATACTGAGCCTACGGAACCTGTGGGACATGTGATTGATTGGCCGACGGTGCATTCCCGTTTGGCCGCGTTGCGCAAGGAGAGTATCGATTTCCTCTCACGCAGTTTGTAAGACGTTTTTATTCAAAGAAAATGAGACAATTACACATCATCATGCCGATGGCAGGCGAAGGCTCCCGTTTTGTTAAAGCGGGATGGACGACTCCCAAACCTCTGATTGAGTTGCGGGGTGTTCCCTTGTTCCAACGGGCTATCGGTAGTGTCGCACTGCCGGGTGTGGAGATGAAATACAGTTTCATCGTCCGCCAGGAGCACATCGACAAACAGCATATCAACCGCCTGATTCAGGACATTCTGCCTGAGGCACGGATATTCTCGGTTCTCAAGACCACAAGGGGGGCTGTTGAGACCTGTTTGGTGGCTGAGGCCGCTATTGATGACGATGATGCCGTTGTGGTAATGGACTGCGATTTGGAATTTCGCAGTGTTGGATATAATCAACTCGTGAGCAAGGCATTGTCACTGCCGGCTGATGAGGCTGATGGTGGAGCGTTGGTGTCGTTTGAATCCGATAATCCGCGTTACAGTTATGCCCTTGTGGATGACGACGGCAGGGTTTTGCGCACCGCCGAGAAGGAACCGATTTCCAATCATGCCCTTTGCGGCGCCTATTTCTTCGGTAGCGGCAAAGATTTCAAGCGTATTGCCCACCAGTTGCTTGATGACGGAACGCACGGTAAAGCCGAATTCTACGTCTCGCTGCTGTATAACTACCTGTTGGCCGAGGGCAAGATTGTCCGCTTGGCTACGATGGAAGAATACTATTCCTACGGCACTCCCGAGGAATTGAAAAACTATCTGTAGGCATAACGCCATGCGTCAACAGTTGCCAGCCACACTCACCCGTGACGACTCTCAGGCACTTAAGGGCCTTGCAGTCATATTGATGATTGTGCACCATCTGTTGATAAATGGCTTCTACGATGATCTTGAATCTCATGTGCTGATTGACGAGTATGCACTTACTTTTAAAGTGAGATTGAGGGTGTTGGGAAAAATCTGTATTGGCATCTTCATGTTCGTAACAGCATATGGGTATTCGTTGAGCAAACATCGTGATTGGGGATATTCGTTCTCTCATATTCGAGATTTACTTGCTCGATACTGGGTCCTCTTGTTGGCCTTCATCGGCATTGGAGTTCTTGCCGGCAATCTACCTCAGCTGAGGATGGTCTTGCTCAATATGTTTGGTCTGGCGAGTACCTACTCATGTGCCAACTGGTATGTCTATTTCTATATTTACGCCATGCTCATCTTGCCTGCAATAGTGCGATTGATAGATTTGTATCGCGTTAAGACTTTGGTGTTGAGTGTGATTATTTGTGGAATAGCTTCTCTGCTCTTGAGAAGTGATAACCTGTGGATAGGAGCTGTGCGCCAGTGTCTGTTTTATACGCCGGTATTGGTCGTTGGGTGCTATGTCGCAAGATGCGGTTTACCATTCATCAAGCATCAATTCTCCAAGTTGGAATTATTATTGATGCTAGCAGTACTGCTGATTGCCGGTTGCTATTCAAGGGACATCTATGGCTTTTGCACTTATACTGTTCTTGTGCCAGCCTTGGCATTCACTCTCACGATGCTCTTTCGTTATCAAGGCTCCCAGACAATAAAGACTGCTTTGGCTCATTTGGGTGAGTTGTCACTTTACATGTGGTTCATTCACACGGTGTTCTTCTCATTCATGACTCGTTCATTATTCCAGCAATCCTGCCTGTGGCCAGACAGTATTGTGCTCATCTTCCTGCTGGTGTTCTTCAGCAGTCTGGCACTGTCTTACCTGTTGTCACGTGTCGAGAGGGCCATTGTTAAAGAGAAAGGATAACAGCGATTATGATTAAGGCAATAGTAACCGATTTTGATGGAACGCTGGTGGATACTTTCCAGGCCAACTTCCATGCCTATCAGGAAGCGTTCAATCATGTGGGGTTGTCATTGAACGAGGAGCAGTACCGTAAGTGCTACGGATTGCGTTTCGATGGCTTTATGGACGAGATGAACATTGAGGATGCTGATGTGCGCAAGCGCATCCGGACCATTAAGGGCGAATGCTATCCTAATCATTTTGCCATGTTGCACGTCAATCAGCCGTTATTGGACTTTATCAGAATGTTCCGTCGCTGTGGCGGCAAGACTGCAGTCGCATCTACCGCGAGGGGAAAGAACCTCTTGAATGCTCTTACTCACATCGGGGCAACGGAGGATTTTGACTTGATACTTGCGGGAGAGGATGTAAAGGAAGGAAAACCCTCTCCCGAGATTTACAATACCGTTATGCAGCGGCTGGGGGTATTGCCCAGTGAGACATTGGTATTTGAAGATTCTTCAGTAGGGCTGCAGGCTGCTCAGGCGGCATGTGCCCATTACATAAAGATTAACCTATAATCCAATACATAAAGCCTCTAAACTATGAAACTTGACATTCAAGGCCATTCGGGTTGCGACATTACCATCGTACATGAGGATAATGATTTGCATATCCACAAGAGTACACATGACGCTGGTTATGTGCAGCGTCTCGTTAATCAGGCCAACAAACAGATAGCAGCCTCTAAGATTGAGTACCAGAACATCCGTGTTCCCAAAATCTTTGAGGTGGAGCGAAACGAGACCGATGCGACAATCAAGATGGAATACATCTATTCCAAGAACTTTGTCGAGTATTTTGAAAACGCCGGATTTGAGCAGATTAAATATCTGATAGGCGCCATAAAATATTTCATCGACCTTGAGATCAACGCTTCTACAATGCAGACCGTGCCCTCCAATATCCTGACCGATAAGATGGCCGATGTCGCTCGCAAAGTGGAAAAGAATGCTCTACTCAAGGACGATGTTGTGGCGCAGGAATTGGTTCGTCGTTCGATTGATGTGATGAACGGGGTAGGGGATATGATGATGCCTGTGGGCATGTGCCATGGCGACCTTACTTTCAGCAACATCCTATTCAATGGCAACAATTATTACTTGATTGACTTCTTGGATTCGTTCATTGAATCCCCGTTGCTAGATATCGTCAAGATTCGCCAGGACACGGCTTATCTGTGGTCCACACTGATGTATCACAAACCGTTTGATAAGGTTCGTGTTCACATCATCAGTGAGAAGATTGACAAGGCAATTGACGAATATTTCACGGGCAAGTATGAGTGGTACCGCAAGTACTACATGCCTTTGCAGTTGATGAATTTCCTGCGCATCCTGCAATATGGCCGTGAGGAGAAGGTCGTTGCCTACCTCAAGGATGTGATTGCCGGTCAACTCGATGTTTTACAACACTAAAAATTCTTGATCATGATAACACTGATTGTACCCATCGCCGCCGATAAAGCCGATTATTCGCGCATCCTGCCTCAGCCGTTCCGCTATGATGAGGAAGGAACGATGTACTGTGTCAAGGCCATTACTGGTCTGCCTCTGAACGAGATTTCTAAAATCTATTTCGTGATCCTGAAGGAGCACGATGAGCGTTTCATGCTCAGCGAACAACTTGCTATGCAGTTCCGCAAGCACAATTTGACCAATGCCGCTGTAACCATTCTTGACACACCGACATCCTGCCAGGCCGAAACAGTAGCCCGAGTCATCAGTCTTAATGGCATCGAAGGCATGGTTTTCATCAAGGATGCTGACTGCTATTTCACGGCCGATGAGATTATGCCTCAGAATGGTGTGGCCATCTACGCGCTTGAGAACTTGCCGATTGTGGACCCGCAGCACAAGAGTTATGTCGCAGTGGATGATATGTTCTATGTGACCAATATCATCGAGAAACGCGTGGTGAGTCGTTTCTTTAGTGCCGGTGGTTACTGCTTTGAGGACGCAAAGGAGTTTTGCCGCTATTATGAGCAGTTGAAGGAGCATAGCCCGCTCTACCTGTCTCACATCATCTATGCGATGTTGCTGGACAAAAAGATATTTCGCCCTATCGAAATCGATGATTACGAGGATTGGGGCGTAACCAATGTGAACCGTTAATGCGGTTCTTGCTAAATCAAGAATACTAATTCAGTTTATGAGAATAGTTTTTGTAAACCTGCATGGTAATGAGTTTTTGGTCAAGACCTTGAACAAGTATATTTTCAAGCAGTCTGTGGCCCTCAAGCACAAATACATCTTGGATTATCTGCTTTCTCGCGATGATGTTGAGGTATGTTCTTACATCAACCATCGCGGATTGTCGTTATCATATACTACCCAGAACCGTTTTCTGCAGTCATTCCGTTTTTTGGAGCACCGCATCACTTTGAAGAAGAATGGCATTCCGCTGGACAAAATCAGGGTGCTCAAGAGTGAGGACGAAATCAGGCACGATGACATTGTCATTTTGTATCAGCTCTTCGGACCGCAGTTGGAATTCAAGCATCGTCCGGATGCGTTCATCGCCTTGAGCCAGTTGCACTTTACTGTGTCACAGGCTAAAGTGATGGAAAAAATAGACCCAGATATGATGTATAACGAGAGTGATATGCAAAAGCGCTTCATTGCTTTCGACGAATACTTTGATTGGTTCCATAAGCAGTATCTGGTTATCCCGTTTGTGTTTGCCGAGCGATTTAAGGTGGTCAAACCATTTGACGAACGTCAGAACAAAGCTGTTTCGGTAGGTACTATCACTTATCCCGGCTACTTGGTTAAATATTTTGGCCATGACTGTTTGCAACCAGCTCGCAAACAGGTGTATGACAATGCCCAGGAACTGAAACCATGGGTGGACTGTTTCAATAGCGATTACTTGGAGGATGTAAAGCTTGCACAAGGATCGGCTAATGACTCTAAACTGAAAAAGATATATAGGCGTCTGCATGACAAGTTCTTTGTCGGTCATCAGAAGAAGTATTACTCCTTCGACATGGTTGAGAAGTTCAACGACTACAAGATGTGTATCGTCGGCGAGGAGATCATCGGTCTGCCAGGAATCGGATTCGTTGAGGGTATGGCTTGCGGTTGTGCCTACATTGGCCAAACAGTGGGCTATTACGAGGATTACGGCATGAAGGAAGGTGTGCACTATATCGGTTACGATGGCACGCTCGATGATCTGAAGGCTAAAATCTCTTATTACCAGCAGCCCGAGCACCAGCAGGAATTGGAAACAATCGCCAAGGCTGGATGCGAGTTTGTACGTTCCCACTTTAACGGCCCAGCCGCCGCTGAATCCCTTCTCAACAACCTGCTTGACGCTCAGCGTCGTTGGCTGGCAGAGCATCCTTTCAAGGCAACCAATTAGGATTTGGCTATGGTATCTATACTTGTTCCTGTATATAACGCCAGCAAGTACCTGCGTCAGTGCGTGGATTCACTCACGGGGCAGACTTACACCGACCTTCAGATCGTCCTCATCGACGACGGGTCGACCGATGACTCATGGGAGCTTATGCAGGAAATGGCCCAAGAAGATCCACGCCTTGAAGTCTATTCACAACCCAACTGCGGTGTAGCTGCAACTCGCAACCACCTGCTCGAGAAGGTAAGGGGAGATTTCGTCCTCTTTGTCGACAGCGACGACTGGATTGAACTCAACACCATCGAAGTCCTGATGCAGGAACAGCAACGTGAAGACTTCGACATTGTCGGATATCAGATCTATGGATCAATCAATAACGACGAGAACCATTATAATCAAGAGCAGATTATAAAGCTGTTCCTTGAGCATATTGCTTTCAATGGCTCGTTATGCATCAAACTGATTAGGAGTGAATTACTTCAAGGACTATTCTTGGACGAGAATGTAAGTTACGGCGAGGATGCCTTGCTTGTGTGGCAGGTATTACAACGTGTGAGGCGGGTAGCTACATTGAATAAGCACTACTATCATTACCGTTATAACGATGACAGCCTCTCTCACCAGCATTTTAATGGCAGAAGATGCACTGCTTATACGGCTTGGGAGCAGATTTGTCGGGACACAGATGATGCCTGGCCTCAGTTCAGTCAATTGGCTCATGCGCGTTTTGCATGTGAAATGGCTCAGATATTGAGAGATGCAGTTTCTACTGGTTATAATGACCGTGCAAGAATCTGTATTCTTCAGGAAGAAATCCGTCGTGATGGTCATTTGATAGGCAAGACGGGTATTTCTTCATTTAAAATGAGGGCTTTCGCTTGGGTTGTTTCGCGCAACTATTGGCTGGCTACTTTACTTCATCGTTATCTACATTCTTGATTTCATTTTTTTCAGATGCCAAAGCAGCGTATTTTCGGACTTGACCTTCTTAAGGCTTTAGCGGCTTTCTTTGTGGTGCTGTATCATGTGGGAATGGTAGATCTCGGCTATCGTGAGGGTGTGTATTATTACCCTACGCTCACTCAGGTGTTGTGGCTTTTCTGTGCGTGTGGTGTGCCCTTGTTTTTCATGATAAACGGTGCCTTGACCGTCAGCCGCCATTATGACTTGAAGAAGACAGCGGTGAAGGCTGGCCGTTTGCTGCTTGTTGCCCTATTCTGGGGTGCAGTTGCCATGTTCCTGTATAATGCTACACATGACGAGAACAAGCCATTTACAATTGAAACTTTGTACTATTATTGGTTCTTGTTCTCTTTGGCATATTTTTATGTTATCAGTTTTGTAATAGGGCATTTACCGGATTGGTGCCGTTGGGTGGTCGTGGCAGCTTTATTAGTTTTCCCCTTCTTGACCAATATGATATGGGATTTCATCATTCTCTTGAATCCCGAAATGACGCTTCCGTCTTGGGGACATGTTGGCTTGTTCACGATGTACGGATTAGTCTATCTTTATGTTGGTGACTTCTTGATGCATCATCGTTGCAATAGATCGCTTGTCATCATTGGTGGCATTGTTGGCTTGGCTTTATTGTCAGTTGAGGCTACCGCTGTGGTTAATAGCACTCATGCTCAGTTTGAGGGTGGAAATTATTGTTTTCCCACAGTGGGAGCTCTTTTGTTGTCGATATCCCTGTTCGTTTTGCTAAAGGATTGGAATGTGAATAATTCGTTCTGCAGGCGTGTCGTGGCCTTCCTGGGAAACAATGCTTTGGGTATCTACATTTTCCATTTGTTGTTGATGATGGTTTATGGATTTGTGATAAGAACCTGGTTCCCTTCAATGAGCGGGTTAAGTGTTCACCCAATAGTGGTGATCTTGATTGCTTTCGTATATATGTTGGCTTCGGCTGCTATCTCTGAGTTAATAAGAAGGTCACCACTCGCTTTATTGCTCAGATTGTGATAATTAATTCTTTGAAACCAATATCAAATCATTCTTTTTAAGCAGAGCTCACTAGCAAATTCTATATTGATTTTTGCTTGTGCGGAATTGATTTGTAGAAATATAAATAAAATCGTAGACCTTTTTCCTAGTTATGGAACCCCTTGAATTTGTCACATCTTGGTATCATTCTACATACTACTATTTAGGAGGACTTGTACTCGTCTGGCTGACGGTTCTTTATTACATTGGCTCAAATGTGCAGAAAATCCTTCACTCTGATGGTGGTAACTCAATTTTACTTGCTTTTCTTTTCACGACGATTACTATTTTCTATGTCGGACTACGACCATTGGGAGCTGAATTCGGTGACATGATTGCATATTCACGATTTTATGCCAATGTTACTGAATATCAATCAGTAAACATGCATACAGAATGGTTATGGACTAATATCCAAGTCTTCATGAAAAGGATGGGCTTCAATGTCTATGAATTCTTCTTGTTTGTGGCATTTGTATACTACGGAAGTATGCTCATTTGTTGTTTTAAGCTGATGCGTAGCAATTTGTGGGTAGCAATGATTTTCTTTATATGGGCCTTCCAAGCTTATACTTACGGCGTGAATGGTATGCGCAACGGATTTGCCTGCAGTATGGTGCTTGTTGCGCTTTGTTTGATTATAGAATCTAAGCCTAAGCGTGTTCTTGGATTTATTATCATGTTTCTCGCATTGTTTATCCACAGATCATCAATGCTGCCTTCTGTAGCCGGAATAGCTACACTTTATGTAGTAAAAGATACTAAAACAGCTTTGCGGTTTTGGCTGGCATCTATTGCCATATCATTAACAATGGGACCATTAGTCGAGGCTTTCTTTGCTTCGTTAGGTTTTGATGACCGTTTTTCGAGCTATCAGCAAGGCCAATACAGTACCTATAACCAATCAATTTTCTCTCATACGGGTTTCCGTTGGGACTTCCTTTTATACAGCTCTTTCCCTGTTGCGATGATTTGGTATGTTACTGAGTACCGAAAGTTCAGTTCTAAGCAGTTCACGATGTTTGCTAATTCTTATTTGCTGTGTAATGCATTCTGGATCATGGTTATCCGAGCTTCATTTTCAAATCGTTTTGCTTACTTATCGTGGTTCATCTATCCTGCTGTGATGGCATATCCTTTGTTGAGGATGAATTTATGGAAAGACCAGGACAGAAAGACCGCCATAGTGACGTTCCTATACACAGGATTCACATTCTTTATGTTCTTCATCTATTATTTCGGAACTACAGGTTTCAGGGGCTTTGACCAATATTGGTGGAAGTAACATCCTTACTTGAACTTCATTTGCTAACATAATTTATGGCAACACTAACGGTTTTTACTCCCGCATATAATAGGGCACACACTATTGGACGCACTTACGAGAGCCTTTGCAGGCAGACGTGCAAGGATTTCGTTTGGCTTGTAGTGGATGATGGTTCGAGTGATAATACGCGCGAACTTGTTGAACATTGGATTTCCGAGGGTAAGATTTCTATCCGTTACATCTTTCAGAATAACCAAGGTATGCACGGGGCTCATAACACCGCTTATCGCAATATCAGCACAGAACTTAACACCTGCATCGATAGCGATGATTTCATGCCGGATGATGCAGTGGAGAAAATTCTAACCTTCTGGTGGCAGCATGGTAGTAACCAAGTCGCTGGCATAGTTGGTCTTGATGTGACTCAGGATGGCAAGGTAATAGGAACACCTTTCACCGATGGCATGAAGACTACTACCCTGCAAGGCTTCTACAACGCTGGCGGCAAGGGTGACAAGAAGATGGTATACCGCACCGAAGTCATCAACAAATATCCCGAGTATCCCTTGTTTGAGGGTGAGAGGTATGTGGGTCTGGCTTACAAGTACATGTTGATAGATCAAGACTATGAATTGCTCACTCTGAACGAGCCGTTGGTTATTGTTGAATATCAGCAGGATGGATCCAGCTTCAATATGTTCAAGCAATACTGGAACAACCCCAGAGGCTTCGCTTTTTTTCGCAAAACAGAGATGCAGGTGACTCGCAGTCTTAAGCGTAAACTGCAAGTATGTACTCACTATGTCTCAAGCAGCATCATGAGCCGCAACTGGCGGTTTGTTCAGGAGAGTCCTAAGAAGTTGCTGACAGTGCTATGTATCCCGAGTGGCTTAGCTTTGTACTTGTTTATCCGTCACAAGGTAAAGAGCGATGCCAAGATGAATATCGGCTGAAGGATAGAAACGACATGATTCTACTAGCTAAAAGATAAGTTACAAACAGAATTTTGCGGAACCAACCACTTGAGAATGTCGCGTGAGCAATCAGCAATTATTAAGGGTGTTGCCATTCTCCTGATGATGATACACCATTTGCCCAAAATTCCTGGGCTGATGGATGCTGAGAATCCGATTATGGGTCTGCTGCAAAGCCTATCACATCCAATACAGTATTTTTTGATTGTGAGTGGTTATGGACTGTATTGTGCCTTTATGCAAGGTCGTTTATCTCTTGGATATCTGTTAAAGCGCTCTGCAAGATTATACCTTTCATTTTGGCTTGTCCTGTTGATACTTGTATTTGGTATCGGCACGTGGCTATATCCAGGTCGATTTTCAACACAACCTGCAATTGTTATTGCCAACTTGGTTGGTTGGCGGTGGGATTATTGTCAGTTCACATGGTTTCTATTGCCATACGTCCTGATGACATTTTGTTCACGCACTGTTTTCTGGGCGATTGATCGTTTGGGCAATTGGATTTCGCTTGGTATTGGATTGTTCTTGTACCTGATAGCAACTTGGTTAATAAGCCGTTATTATGTGGCTTTTCTGTCATCGCATCTGGTACTGTACCATTGCGTACTGGTTATTCAGACTCTTTTCGCTCTAACCATCGGTGCTGTCATGGCGAGAGTGACTTTATCAGGTCATAAATTGACATTGAAATCTCTGCAAGGCCGGAATTGGCTCATCTTTGGACTTATTTTAGCAGCATTTATGGTGCGAAGCCAAATTAGGTTCTCCGTGGTTCCATTTTTTGCTGCGATTATCGTTTGGTTGGCTTTGCATGCTGATTCATCGGCACTTCTAAACCGTGTTTTAGCTCCATTGGGTAAGAAATCAATGATGATGTGGTTCCTTCATGGCTATCTGGCTGTGTACATGTTCTCAGATTATATAATCCATCTTCGTTATCCGATACTGATTTATTTGGTATGGGTTGCATTGAGCTATGTGTTGGCGAGTATGTTATTACCCATATCCAATAAGATAGCACGGATTTTAAGATTATACTAGGCCTAAGGTGTTCATTATATTATCACTATGACTCGACAGCAGTCAGCTATTATCAAAGGAATTGCGATTCTGCTAATGATGCTTTATCATCTTCCGTGCATCAGTACGATTCCGGGTATTGATGATAGTGTGTATCCGACGTTGGCGAGGGCTTGCCATCCCATTCAGTATTTCTTGATGATAAGTGGCTATGGGCTATATTTAGCATATAAGAATGGACGTATTACTTGGTCATATTTGTTGAAGCGTTCAGTACGTTTGTATATCTCCTTCTGGCTAGTGTTATTAGTTTTTGTTTTTGGAATTGGGACACTACTTTATCCAGAGCGTTTTCCATTGTCTTGGGATTATGCGTTGACCAATCTCGTTGGGTTGCGCTGGGACTATTGCCAATTCACATGGGTGATACTTCCCTATATCTTGATGACGTTTTGTTCTCCCGTGCTTTTTCTGTTTATGGATCGTATGGGAAACACCATGTCGTTGATAAGTGGTATTCTTCTATATCTGATTACAGGCTGGTTAATCAGTAGGCATTACAACCTGTTGATGAATCCTCCTTTTCTCAATCTTTTGCATCTAATAACATTGACGATAATGACCTTTTTGAGTGTGATTCTTGGTGCCGTGATGGCTAGAATCATGCTCTCCGGCCACAAATTGACATGGGCAAAACTAGAGGGGAAGAATCTCTTGATTATTCTTGTGTTGATTGTGTTGTTTATTGTGAGGTGCCAGATCGAGACATCAGCAGTCACATTTATCTTTATCTCTATTGTCGTTTGGCTGGTATTGCATCTGCGGTTGCCGCAGCCAGTGAGTCGTGTCTTTGAGTCATTGGGTGACAAGTCTATGATGATGTGGTTCCTGCATGGCTTTCTTGCCGTGCAAATGTTCTCAGAGTATGTAGCATTGCTGCGGTGGCCTCTTGTAATCTGGATTGTGTGGGTTATAATTTGCTATGGTATTGCATGTCTGCTGATGCCTGTTTCCAATAGAATTGCTAAATCATTAAGAATATTATAGCCGAGTTTTTTGTTTTTCGTTTCAGTTTGTTGTCCTCGATGGAGGATGGTAATCATAATAAACATTAT
>JAEEGF011748867.1_pt1 | contig 14182 bp, 11 predicted proteins | sample 9134171 | NCBI WGS metagenome assembly JAEEGF01 (sample SAMN16246542, study PRJNA631951) | gut metagenome | biome: gut microbiome; feature: rumen; material: AP-attached | host: Bos | place: Iran: Karaj | collected 2018-10
AATTTCGTCGACAATACAATAATTAAATCCGCGCTGTACTTTCTGTTTAAGTTCAATCTTCATGTTATCACGAAGATAATCAAAACCAAACTCATTATTTGTACCATAAGTAATATCGCAGTTATAGGCTTCGCGGCGGGCATCATTATCCATATTTGAAAGAATTGCACCAACTGTCTGGCCAAGGTATGAATAAACCGGGCGCATTGTATTTGCATCGCGTTCTGCAAGATAATCGTTTACAGTTACAACATGAACGCCTTTTCCGGTAAGACTGTTCAAATAAGCAGGGGCAACGGCAACAAGGGTTTTACCTTCACCAGTTTTCATTTCTGTAATTCGACCGGTATGTAAAACTATAGCACCAAGAATCTGAACGTCAAAATATCTTTCGCCGCGGACACGTTTTGCTGCTTCACGAACTAAAGCAAAAGCTTCTGGAAGTATATCATCAAGAGTTTTTCCGTTTGCAAGTTCCTCTTTAAATCGTTTTGTCTGTTCTGGGAATTCTTCTGGCTTTAAGGACTGCGCCCATTCCTCTTTAGCATTTACTGCTGCCAGTATTGGTTGTATGGCTTTTAAATCTCTTTCATTCTGAGAGCCAAAAAAGAAGGTTAAAACTTTATCTAACATTTAATTTTCCTTTTAAGTATTCACATACAAACTGTATATGTTTCTAAAATTTAATAGATAATTATAGTTTATCTATTTAAAAAATACTAGTTTTATTCCATTAAAGGCAAGAAAAAAGTTGAGAATTAGACGTGTCTTTTGTATAATAACGGATATGAAAAAAAATAATGGTTTTTCACTTTCTTTTGTAATTGAAGTTGCTGCATTTTTTCTAAGTGTAAGTCTTGCCCTAAGTCTTTTTACGGGTTGCAGCAAAAAAAATATAATCCAGTCTATTAATGAAAACGAACTTTTTACCCTTGATTACGGTAATTTTGAAGAGCAGTTGAGTGTCGCAGATTTGAATAATGTCGGTGGCGTGCGGATTGGAATTACCATGCGGGATGGTTTTTTCTATATTGTTGATGGTGAAGCCCGCAAAACTATGGAGCTTAATTCCTATGGAGATTTGCTTTCTCTTTTTTACAATGAAGATTCACAGATAAAAACTCTGCTGGAAAAATCAAAAAGACCGCCTCAGAGTGTTCACAGAGAAATATCTTTTCCTTTTGATTATCCTGGAATTATTACTGTCGATTCCAAAAAATGCATTTATGCAGTTTGTACAATTCCTAAAAACCGACAGGAGCAGGGGGAAGGCGGCATTTTATTCAGTCAGGCAATTCTCAGATTTACAAGGGATGGTTCTTCTGTTGATTATATTGGTCAGCAGGGGCCGGGGGGAACTCCTTTTCCTTATATAAAAAATCTTTATACAACTGACAAAGATGAACTTATTGTAGTTTGTGATTCAAATGATGGACTTATAGTTTATTGGTTTGGATATGACGGCTTCTTAAAATACATGATTCCAGTCAGTACAAAAAATGTTCCGGGAATAAAAGAAAACTCAGTTAATTCAGAAGTTTATCTTACAGTTGAAAATGTTGTTCCTGATCCTTCTGCTTATAAGCTGTATGTAAAAATTGATTACTATTCTTCCTATGTTGATGAAGAATCAAAAGTGCAGTCTGGTATAAATTATTTACAGACCATGCTCTATACCCTTGATGTAGAAAGCGGTCTTTTTGAAGATTCAATTTCTATTCCTCCTTATGAAGAATCTGTAACTGTTGATTATAGCCGACTTACCTATAAGATTCCTTATGATTTTCTTGGTGTAACAAAAAGCGGATGGAAATATTTTATTATCAAAACAGATGACGGTTTTAATATAGAAATGATTCAAAATGAAAATCAAAAGCTTTTAAGAAGGCACTTTGCTTTGAATCATAATGATAATTTGTATTATACCATGTCACTTTCTCTGGATGGAATAATCACCGCTCTTTATATGGATAAAGAAAAGGCAAGAATTGTCTGGTATAGAACGGACAGTCTTATTGATTCAATTCTAAAAGGCTGATAGAGGAAGGTCAGCAATTAATGTTTGAAGATATTGAAGAAGGCCATCTTGATGGTGAAGAGCCTGTAGTTTACAGATATAACCGCGAAGAAAGAATAGAAAAAGCTCCTAAAATAGTACAGGAATATTATGCAGGCGGATTAAGACCAGTGCGCGGATTGAAGGTTTTATTTGCGAATAAATCTAACCGCTTTGTATTTATGGCGCTGATTTTTTTTATTGCAGCTGCCTGGATTTATACCGGTCTCAACAATACCAGAAGTTATGCAAAAATTAATGATATAAGTTTTGAACTTCAGGCTTTTGTTTATGATGAAGAAGTTTATTCAAGTCTTAAAATTGTGAATAAAAAGCTGAAAAAAGAAGCTTCAAAAAACGGAAATGCAAATTCTGAGAAAAAAAATCTTTCGTCTCCCCAGAAAATAGAAGCCGAGTTTTTTATCATCAATTCCGATAAACAGGTTTCGGATAAACAATCGCTTTCTATGGTGTACGAATCGGGGGAAGAATACTTACGGACAAAATGCCATGATTATGATATAATCAGAGTTGATGTTATTGTTTCTGCTGACGGAATAAAAAAAGAACTTTCTGCAAACGTAAAGCGATAGCAGAAATTATCTGCAATATTTTTGGGAGTGCATATGAGTATATCTGTTGCCTGTATAGATTATAGAGACGGAAATGTATTTATTGCAAAGCGTATGAATAAAGGTGCAATGGGCGGCAGATGGGAGTTTCCCGGCGGAAAAGTTGAAGACGGAGAAGATTTTTGTACTGCAATTAAAAGAGAAATCCGTGAAGAGTTTGATACTGATATAACTGTCGGCAAACAGATTGCTGAAGCAGAGTTTGAACACAACGGTAAAAAATGTAAGGTCTATGCTTTTTTAGTTACTTTTGCAGGTGACGGAATGGATAAGCCTTTTGTTCTTACTGAACATACTGAATACAAATGGTGCAATATAAAGGAGATTCCTTCGCTTAATTTTGTGGATTCGGATATTTTACTTTACAAACAGATTATTTCAAAAATTGATTCGGGCGAATTATGATAGTTAAAGAAATGAATGATAAAGCAATATACGACAAAAAAATTAATTTTAGTGGAAAAAACTTGAAAGCTCTGGTTTTTAATTTCTTGTCTGTATTTTTTCTGACTTTTTTATTATTTTCATGTAATCAGAAAAAAGAAGAAGTGATTGTTTTTGACGAAGTTCATCCTCTGGCTTTATATCCTGATGTTTCCTGGGCTTTGATAACTGACCCTTATGTTGCATACAAAAAAGAAATAGGCTGGGATTCAGAAACTACAGGTCACAGCAGAAGTGGAGAAATCCTTCAGGTTATGGGAATGGCAACAGATTCTGAAAAAGAAAAATGGTATCTTTTTGAGCAGGGCTGGCTTCCAGCTTCCTGTCTTTCTATTTACAGTAACAGATTTAAAGCTCAGACTGCTGCAAAATCTTTACAGAAATAAGGATTCAATATGATTATCGCAGAAATCGGAACATCGCACGAAGGCTCTGTAGAAAAGGCTCGTCAGCTTGTTGATGCGGCAGCTGGAGCAGGGGCTGATTGTATAAAGTTTCAGTGGGTCTATGCGGACGAGATTCTTCATCCTGATACCGGTTTTGTAGAACTACCTACAGGTAAGATTCCTTTGTATGAGCGCTTTAAGCAGCTGGAGTGTGATAAATCCTTTTATAAGGAAATGCTTGATTACGTTCATTCAAAAGGCTGTACTTTCTGTTGTTCTCCTTTTGGTTTGCGAAGTCTGGAGGAGCTGCTGGAAATCAAGCCTGATTATGTAAAAATCGCTTCGCCGGAGCTTAATCATTTTCCTATGCTGGAGAGGCTGGCGGAGTATAGAAGGCTGCAAAAAGAAGCTGAGCAAGACAATTGCGGTAAAACTGATACTCTTCCGGTGCCTGTGATTGTTTCTACCGGTGTTTCAAAATTAAAGGATATAGAAAAAGCACTTGAGATTCTGGGAAGAGAAAATGTAAGCTTGTTGCACTGCATCACAAGTTATCCGGCACCAGAAGAAGAATACAATTTACGTTTAATCACAAACCTTAAAAATATTTTTTGTGTGGAATGTGGAGTCAGCGACCATAGCCTTGACCCGATTCTTGTTCCAGCCTTATCTGTTGCCTGTGGAGGCACAATCATAGAAAAGCACATTACCTTGAGCCGCCAGACAATGGGCCTTGATGATCCGGTTGCACTTGAGCCCGAGCAGTTTGCAATGATGGTTCATGTTGTGCATCAGTCAGAAGCAGTGCTCCGTCATTATGGCGAAGTTGAAGGAGTTGCTCGCATAAAAGAACAGATTGGTGAGCAGTTTGGCGATAAGGTTGAAAAGGTGCTTGGTAACGGAGTAAAAGTTCTTGCAGCCGCCGAAAAAGCAAATTACGGCAGGACAAACCGCAGCCTTCACTTTATGCGCGATATGAAAAAAGGTGAAGTGATTCGTTCAGAAGATATTGGTGTACTGCGTACCGAAAAGGTTTTAACTCCAGGATTAAGTCCTGAGTTTTTGGAAACTGTAACAGGTGCTGAGCTTAATCAAAACGTAAAAAGCGGCGACGGAGTTGAGTGGAAACACATTCTGAAATAGTCTTATTTCTTTAACAATTTACTGATTCTAACCATTCCGTTTATCGTAAGCTCTTTGTCCAGGAAATCGAAAACATCGGTGATTGGCTGGAGCATACTGTTCAGGCCGCCGGTGGCAATTACTTTTATTTCGGTTGCTTTGGTGCCGGTTTCTTTTTCCATGTCAGATTTCATGTTTTTAATCAGAGATTCTACAAGACCTTTGTAGCCGAGTACAATTCCAGACTGTACTGCAATCGTAGTGTTTTTACCAAGGCTAGTCGGCGGTATTTCGAGCGGAATGGCTGGAATCTGCGCAGTATTATTAAAAAGAGAATTAAAGGCAGTGCGAATACCAGGTGCAATTGCAACCCCGGCAATGTTTCCATTTTTATCAACTGCAGTAAAGGAAAGGGCAGTGCCAAAATCAGCAATAATACATGGAGATTTATATTTGCACCAGGCTTCAAGAGCGTCACACAAAAGATCAGTACCAATTTCGTGAACACCAGTTGCAGGAACCTTTACAGGCAGTCTGTCGTACATATCCGGTCCAATCACAAGCGGCTTTTTCCCTGTAAGCTTTTGCGAAACGTTTACAAAAGGACCAATCAAAGCTGGAACAACCGAACTCAAAACAATATCTTCAATTTTCTGGCAATCAATCTTAGCATCCCTGAAAAGCGGACTCAAAATAGAAAAATATTCATCCCCAGTCCTTCGAATATCTGTAGAAATCCGCCAGACATGCATCATTTTATCATCATCAAAAACCGCTGTTTTAATGTTTGTGTTACCTATATCAAAAACTAAAACCATGTATCACCTGCCAAAAAAATGTATAACATGTAATTCAATTTTATAAAAATGTTTCTTAAAAAATAGCGCAAGGGAGAGGGACGATTTTCAAAAACACTCTGTTGTGCTGCCGCTTTAGCGGCAAACGTATATAGTTCCAAGGCACAACAGCGTGTAGCACGCTAGCGTGCGGTTTTGAAAACCGTAACTCGACCGGAAGCTATTTTTTTGTATAAGTTTATAAAAATAAATTACAGGTTTACTTTAATATACTAATCTTTATTTTTGTGATATTATACCCATTATTAAAGGAGTAAACAATATGAAGATAAATGCATTGAAAGGAATGAAAGATATTTTACCGGCAGAGCAGCGTATGCGTGATTACGTTCAGGGAAAGATTTTGCAGACATACCGCGAAGCTGGATTTGAACGCATTTCTACTCCAATGCTTGAAGATGCCGAAAACCTTGATAAATCTGACGGCGGCGAAAACTTAAACCTCATTTTTAAGGTACTGAAACGCGGCGATAAACTGGATTCAGCTCTTGCTGCAAATCCTGTAGAAGAAAAATCACTTTCTGATATGGGACTCCGCTACGACCTTACACTTCCTCTTACAAGGTTTTATGCAGCTAACAAAAATGAACTCCAGTATCCCTTTAAGGTAATTCAGACAGACCGTGTATTCCGTGCAGAGCGTCCACAAAAGGGAAGAAGCCGTGAGTTTGTTCAGTGCGACATTGATATTCTTGGTGATAATTCTCCTAATGCAGAAGTTGAACTTATTGATGTTACAGCACGCGCACTTTTGAGTATTGGCTTCAGTGATTTTTATATAAACATTAACGACAGACGCATTTTGCGTAACATGCTTGAAAACATGGGATTTGCTCCTGATACTCTGGATTCTGTCTGTATCTCTTTTGATAAGATGGATAAAATTGGTGCCGATGGAGTTGCCGCTGAACTTACAGAAAAACAATTCCCGGAAAATGCTGTAAAAGCTTTGAAGGATTTTATAACTGACGGCAGCGAAAACATTACTCTTGAAAGTGTTGCTGCAAAATGTTCTGATCCTTCTGTAGCTGATGATTTGAAATACATAATCCAGACTGCGGAGGCTGTTGCTGACGGAAAATATAAGATAAAATATTGTCCGAGTCTTGTACGTGGACAGGGCTACTACACAGGTGCTGTTTTTGAAATTGCAACTCCTGCATTCGGCGGTGCTGTTGGTGGCGGTGGCCGTTATGATAACTTAATCGGTAAGTTTACGGGACAGCCTGTTCCTGCTGTTGGATTCAGCATTGGTTTTGAACGAATCTGCAGCATTCTGTTAGATAAGAATTACAAAATCCCAGATGAGCGCGAAAAGTGTGCCTTCCTTTATGATGATGCAGTTCCGTTTGCCGAGATTATGAAAAATGCAGAAGCTTTGCGAAAAGATTACAACGTAGCAATCATCAAAAAAGCAAAGAAGCCTGGTCCTCAGTATGATATGCTTGAAAAACAGGGATATACTAAGTTTGCAGTTATTAAGGATGGACAGCTGCAGTTAAAATAAAAAAGAGGTTTTCCGATGAAGAAGCAGAATTATAAAAGTTTTGAAATTAACTATGACAGTAAAATACGTGATGTTTACAAAACTCCGGTTGGACATGATATTTTTTCAAAACTGCTGCTTCAATTGGGGAAATCCGAAAAGCTGATTATAAATCCTGTCGTTGGTAATTTAAAAATAAAGGGACTTTCACGACTTACTCAGAATATTGTTGGAAGCGGCTTTTTTGATGCCTTTATTAAGCTTGTTAATTCCGAACAGGATTTGCCAGCGCCAACAAATGGAAAAGTAGAAGAAAAGTGGTGGAAGGAAGCAGTTTTCTATCAGATTTATCCACGGACCTTCTGCGATTCTAACGGGGATGGAATAGGGGATTTGCAGGGAATAATTTCCAAGCTTGATTATTTACAGAATCTTGGTGTAAATGCATTGTGGCTTTCTCCAGTTTACGATTCTCCTATGGACGACAACGGATATGATATCCGCGATTATCAGAAAATCCTGAAAGACTTTGGTTCTATGGATGATTTTGATGAATTATTGAATCAAGTTCATGCACGCGGTATGCATCTTATTATGGATCTTGTAATCAATCATACATCGGACGAACACGAATGGTTCCAGAAAGCACTTAAAGATAAAAAATCAAAATATCACGATTATTATATTTTCAGGAAAAACAAAAACAACTGGACTTCCTTTTTCAGTGGTTCTGCCTGGAATTATTATGAGCCGCTGAACGAATATGCCCTTCATCTTTTTTCTAAAAAGCAGATGGATTTGAACTGGGAAAGTCCACAGCTTCGTTCCGAAGTTATTTCCATGATAAACTGGTGGCTTGATAAAGGCATTGACGGTTTTAGAATGGATGTAATCAACTGTATTTCAAAGCAGAAAGGCCTGCCAGATGGAGATGAACTTATTGGTAAAATGATGGGGCTGACTGGTATTGAACACTATTTTTATGGTCCTCATCTTCATGAATATTTACGCGAAATTAATAAAAAAGCTTTTGAACCTCATAATGCCTTTTCTGTTGGCGAAACTCCAGGACTGGGCATGCAGATGTGCCGCCTGATTACAGGAGAAGAACGTCGCGAGCTTAATATGGTTTTCTCCTTTGATCATCTTGAAACCCCGGGACATACGCGATTTGAAGATTATGAATATGATTTAAACTATCTTCGTGATTATATGATTGACTGGAGCCTTAATTACGGAAATAACTGCTGGATGTCTTTATTCTATAACAATCACGATAATCCGCGAATGGTAAGCAAGATTACAAAAAATAAAACATATCATACTCAGATAAAAAAGCTTCTTGCCGTAATGCAGTTTACCTTACGCGGAACACCATTTATTTTCCAGGGTGATGAGATGGGACTTGAAAATTATGAGTTTGATTCTATTGAACAGATAAATGATGTTGAGTCCAGAAACTTGTATGTTGAGCTTTGTAAAAAAATGAGCGAAAAACAGGCATTTGATATTATCAGGGCAGGAACAAGAGACCACGCAAGAATATTGCTGCCGTTTAAAGAAAATAAATGTGCGTTTGAAAATAAAACTGATTCATCAGACAATTCCATTTATTCGGTTTTTGCACAGCAGCAGGCAGATAAAGAAATATTCGAAGTTTATAAAACTCTTATCCAGCTGAGAAAAAATAATAAAGAGCTGGTTTACGGTGATTTTGAATTATTAAATGGTAAAAAAGGCAGATTTGTTTATAAACGTGGAAATTATCTTATAGACTGTAATCTTTCAAATAAAAAACAAAAGGCTTTTTCTGTGACTAGTGATTATGAGCTTGTTTTTGATACGCTGACTGCTGGTAAAGGTGATGGAGAAAAGACGTTAAATAAAAAACACGTGCTGGAACCATACCAGGCACGTGTTTATAAAAGATAATCGGGTCAAGCCCGATTATGACAAAAAGGTCAAGCCCGATTATGAGTTCGCTATTTGGCTTCGGCTGCTAACTTTTTTTTCATTGGTCGTACAAAGAAGCAAGACAAACACAAAGCAACAACATACAAAACTGTAGTTACAATAAGAACTGTCTGATATCCTGTTGGGTTAGCCTTTACTCCATGAACATCAACAAACTCACCAACGTGGTTTACAATGTAAGAAGCCATCTGGTTTCCTGTAAGTCCTGCAAAAGCCCAGGCAGAAAGTGTAATTCCGTGGATTGCAGAAATGTTACCCATACCGTAGTGGTCAGAAAGAAGAGTAGGAACGTTAGAGAATCCGCCACCGTAACCTGCGTTTACAATAAAAATCAAAGCAAGTACGAAGATGATGAGGGCAACGTTTCCGGCTCCGTTTGCAATTCCTTTTGTAAGAAGAACAATCAAAGTAGAAATAATTGAAAGGGCAAAAATCATCTTATAAACTGTATTGCGGTCCTTCATCTTGTCTGCCCAGGCAGAGAAACCAAGACGGCCACCTGCGTTGAACAAAGCAGAAATTGTAGAAATAAGACCAGCGCTTCCTGCAAGACCAATACATTTTACAATCATCTTTTCCTGAGAAATAATTGCAAGACCACAAGTGATATTGATATAGAACATAAGCCAGATTCCGACATAAGAAATAATCGGTTCTGTTTTAAGTGTTGCGATAATGCCTTCTTCCTTAGATTTTTTCTGTGGTTCAACCCATCCTTCTGGTTTTGCAAGGATAAAGTGGCCAATCATCATCATTACAAAATAAACAGCGGCAAGAATATAGAACATTTTGTAAATACCAGTGTCGCCCATTTTGTCAAGCATTCCCTGCATGATTGGAGAAGCAATTGCTTTAGCGGCACCAAAGCCTGCTACTGCAAGACCTGTTGCAAGACCTTTTTTGTCCTGGAACCAAAGCATTAAAGTTTTTACAGGAGAAAGATAACCGGTTCCAAGTCCAATTCCCATAATAAAACCATAGCTGATATAGATACCAACAAGAGAAAGAACACTGTGCTGGTGTGCTCCACCGTACCAGATAAAGAAACCAGTTCCTGCCATACCACAAGCAAAGGTAATTGCAGCAATCAAAGAAGATTTATGAATGTTCTTTTCTACAAGTCCGCCAAGGAATGCAGCAGACATACCTAAGAAAAAGATTGCAAAGCTGAATGCCCATTCTACAGCACCCTTTGAAAAGCCGATGTAGTTTGCAATTTCCTGGCTGAAGATTGACCAGCAGTATACAGTACCGATACTGCAGTGAAGAAGAAGTGCAGGTATAGCACCGCGAATCCACTTGTTCTGAATGTTTTTCATATATTTTGTCCTTAAAGTAGATAAAGTTTTATAGAGGATATTTTAGTACTTATCAAAACCATTTTCAACCATTTACCATAGATACATCCAGGCGGTTGAATGGAGTTTCAAGACCAACAGCAGCTTTTTCCCGCATTATGGCAATGTGTAAATCGCTCTTTGTCTGTAAAAAATCATTAGGATCAAACCATACGGCAACTGTAATGTCTATTCCGGAATCGCAGAATTGATTTACCCAAACAGCAGGTTCTGGATCTTTTAAAACTGTAGGACAAGATTTTGCTGCTTTCATATAAGTTTCGAGTGCAAGCTGTAAATCATTGCCATAAGCAACAGGGCAGGTTATCGTGAGCCTTCGCTTTGTATGGAACGATTTGTTCATAAGGTTTGTATTGATGATTGTTGAGTTAGGGATTCGGACCATTTCGTTATCGAGTGTGTGGACTGTTACAGAAATAAGGTTGATTGAATCTACAATACCGGTAATGCCGTCAACAATAATTGTATCGCCGATTTTAATTGCGCCTTCTGTCAAAACAAAAAGTCCGCTTATAAGATTGCTTACACTTGTTTGTGCTGCAAAGCCGACTGCAACTCCGGCAATTCCTGCAGCTCCCCAGATTGCGCCAAGCTTTACACCAAAAAGGCTGAGCACATACATCACTACAACTACATAGAAGAGATATTTTAAAAACTTTAGAATTATCATTGAACGGGGTTTTGAAAGCTTTCTTTCCGGTACTTTTTTAATACCCCTGATAATCAGCCTGTAGATAATCCAGAAGATAAAAAGAATGAGAAGGGCACCAAGAAGCTTGAAGAGGTTTTCCCAGGTCATAAAGCCTTTGAGCCAGTTTAAAAAAGAAGAGGTTTGTTCTTTAAAGGAGTTTCCGGCATTCATAAAGCCGTCGGCTACGCCTTGTAATGTGTCGTCCATATATTGTTCCTGAAAAATAAGATAATTTATTATATAAATAAAAGAATGGATTTTCTACTATAAAAACTGGATAAAACCTGATTTAAAAAATAGCTTCCGGTCGAGTTACGCCTTTCAAAACCGTACGCTAGCGTACTATATTTAATTTGTATCTTATTATTCTTTCTACGCTTTCATTTAAGCGTTCTTCGGTGATGAGGCCGTGTTTGAGGGCCATGTAGATGGAGGAGAAGGCTTGTTCGTAGTCTTCGGGGAGGAGGAGAAAGTCGTTGCCGGCGAGGAAAGCCTGGACGGCGGCTTCTCCACTGGAATAGTTTGAGGTTATGGCTTTCATGGAAAGGGAGTCGGTGATGATTAAGCCGTCGTAGTGGAGCTCGGTGCGGAGTTTCTGGTCTATTAAGTAGGATGATAAGGATGCAGGAGTTTTATCGTTTGTTACGGCTGGGACAGAAATGTGGGCTGTCATTATCATTGTGACAGAATTGTTTATACCGAAGATAAAAGGAAGAAGCTCACAGTCAAGAAGCTGCTGCCAGGTTTTTGTTGTTTCGGCATAGCCAAGATGGGTGTCTGTTTTTGTGTCGCCGTGACCGGGATAATGTTTAAGACAGCCACCAACGTTTTGAGAAGCCAAACCGTCATACATTGCAAAAGCAAGCTTGCCGGCAGTAATAGGATTTGAGCTGAAGGCTCGTTCTCCAATCACCGGATTTTCTGGATTTGTGTTTACATCTGCAACCGGGGCAAAATCAACATCAATATCATAAAGACTCAAATACTCACCGATGGACTGACCGATTTTAAATGCCTCAGACGAATCTTTTACTGTTAGCATATTGTTAAATACAGGCACATCAAAATTACTGTTGTTTGCAATTCTGGCAACTTTTCCGCCTTCTTCATCAACGAAAATAAGAGGCTTAGTTATTGGAGAAATATCAGGAGTAGTTATGTGGGCAGAGGTTAGGGAATGAAGCTGCTCGGTTAAATGTGCCAGCTGTTCGGGCTCAATTATATTTTTTGCAAAAATCACAAATCCGCCGGCCGGAAAACGCTTGTAATAGCTTTTTTCTGATTGAGTGAGTTCGGTGAGACCTATATTTTTTTTAAGGTCACGTTCTTTCTGGAGAAGCTCGGGATTCAGATATTCAGGGCTGATTACAAACAGCTGGCAGATTTTATCCCTGAGCGACATTTTTTGCATAATTTCAGCAACTTCATCTGCTGAAAGTGAAAAAACAAGGCTCAGGGCAAAAAAACAAGCTGTGAAACTTTTTAAAAGCCTCATGCTAGTAAGTTTTGTGCTGCGTTTCGGGCATCGTTTTGTGCGTCTGCAGAATTAGATGCCGATGAAGTGGGTGGCAACCTTATCTTCTACGTATTTGATAAAGTCTTCAAGCTTCATTGTTTCCTGCGGCTTCTTGCTTGAGAAGCGGTAGCGTACACAAACAGTACCGTCGGCTTTTTCCTTTTCGCCAACAACAAGAATGTATGGAGTTTTATGCTCGGTAGAAATCTGCTTGATTTTAGCTTTCATGTTTTCTTCGCTGAGATATGCATTTGAGCGGATATCGTGAGCAAGCAGAGTTTCGTTTATCTGGCGGGCATAATCATCAAACTCATTTGTTACTGGAACAACTGCAACCTGTTCAAAAGCGAGCCAGGTTGGGAAAGCTCCGGCAAAGTTTTCTATAAGAATACCTAAGAATCGTTCAAAGCTTCCGAGTACTGCACGGTGGAGCATTACAGGGTGATGCTTCTGGTTGTCTGCACCGATGTATGTTGCATCGAGGCGTTCTGCACTAGGGAGCTGGTAATCTACCTGAATTGTACCACACTGCCATTCACGTCCTAAGCAGTCGTAAAGCTTAAACTCAAGCTTTGGTCCGTAGAAGGCACCTTCACCAGGCTGGAGCTCATATTCAAGTCCGGCTTCGTGGCAGGCATCGGAAAGCTGTTTTTCGGCGCGTTCCCAGGTTGCAAGGTCGCCAACGTGGTCTTCTGGCATTGTTGAGAATTTAACTACAAGCTTGTCAAAACCAAAATCATGATAAACATTTTTGAGCAGTTTACAGAACTTTGCTACTTCGGAACCGAGCTGTTCTTCGGTACAGAAAATGTGGGCATCATCCTGAACAAAACCACGGATTCGCATTACACCATGAAGTGTTCCGCTTGGTTCGTTTCTTACATCATGACCAAACTCTGCAAGACGGAGCGGTAAATCTTTATATGAACGCTGGCGGCTCTTGAAAATCTCGATTGCACCAGGGCAGTTCATCGGTTTGATTGCGAACATGCGTTTTTCAGATTCTGTGATGAACATATTCTGCTGGTAGTGTCCCCAGTGACCTGAACGTTCCCACAAAGATTTTGGCATGATTGCAGGAGTGTTAACTTCCTGGTAACCATCGCGCTGAATCTGTCTGCGCATATAATCCTGCATTATTGTATAAACCTTCCAGCCGTTTGCATGCCAGAAAATCTGACCAGGATCTTCCGGATCAAGGTGGAACAAATCCATTTCCTGCCCGATTTTGCGGTGGTCGCGTTTTTCGGCTTCTGCCAGCATTGTAAGGTAATCTTTAAGCTCATTAGGCTTTGCAAAGCAGACTGCATAAACTCGGGTAAGCATAGGGCGGTCTGAATCTCCGCGCCAGTAAGCACCAGCAACCTTTGTAAGCTTAAAGGCCTGCCCGTTGATTTCTTTTGTATTAGCTACGTGAGGACCACGGCACAAATCAAGATAGCCGTCCTGTTCGTAAGTTGTAATTGTAGCATCTGCAGGAAGCTCGTTAATAAGTTCAACCTTGTATGGTTCATCAGCAAAAAGCTTGAGTGCTTCTTCTTTTGAAACTTCTTTGCGGATAAAGTCGTGATTTCCTGCGAGGATTTTCCTCATTTCTTTTTCTACTGCTGGAAAATCGGTTTCGGTGAATTTGGTGCCTGTGGTGAAGTCAAAATCGTAA
>JAEEGF011644754.1_pt1 | contig 14180 bp, 12 predicted proteins | sample 9134171 | NCBI WGS metagenome assembly JAEEGF01 (sample SAMN16246542, study PRJNA631951) | gut metagenome | biome: gut microbiome; feature: rumen; material: AP-attached | host: Bos | place: Iran: Karaj | collected 2018-10
TCCTACCTCTTCTATCTCTTTAAAAACTCTCGCTCCGTAGATAAGAGTAGCTCCTTTGCCGGGGAAGGGGAAAATGCGGACGAACCGCCGTCCACAGGGCCTGACAGCTCTATAGTATGGTTTCTGAACAGATAAATATCGTGCACGACGTAATGTTAAACTAACTTAAAGTTTCAGATAAATCGCTTGCGATATAAATTATTCTTCTTACCTTTGCCGCCGAAAACAAGAAGATGATAATTTTTTAACTAATAATATAATAAGGTATGTCAAAGATTTATGATTTCAAGGCTCTGACGAGCAAAGGCAAGGAACTGGATTTCGCTCAGTTCCAGGGAAAAGTGCTGCTGATAGTGAACACTGCCAGCAAGTGTGGATTCACCCCCCAGTTTGCGGGACTGGAGGAGCTGAACCTGAAGTATAAAAATCAGGGACTGGTAGTTATAGGTTTCCCCTGCAACCAGTTCAAGGAGCAGGATCCGGGTTCTGACAGCGAGATTGAGGAGTTCTGCCAGCTGAACTACGGCGTGACCTTCCAGATTATGAGGAAGACGGATGTGAACGGCGCACAGGCTGAACCCATCTTTGAGTACCTGAAGGCGCAGGCTCCTACTGAGGAGTACAAGGGACTGAAGGGTATGGCTGCCAAGACGCTCTTCAAGGCTATCAGCAAGAGTGTGGAGAAGGACAGTGACATCAAGTGGAACTTTACGAAGTTCCTGATTTCGAGGGACGGTGAGACCATCCGTCGCTATGCTCCTACCACCAGCCCCAAAGAATTCGAGAAGGATGTTGAAGCAATGCTTCAGAAGTAAAGAGTGAATTGGCTATCGCACCAGATTATGCACGCAGAATTACAACTTGATAATCAGATCTGTTTCCGCCTTTACACGGCTGCAAGGCTGATTACCCAGGCTTATACCCCATTACTGAATACATTAGGTATCACGTATCCGCAGTACCTGGTACTGATGGTGCTATGGGAGAAGGACGGCCAGCCGGTGAATGACATCGCTCACCGGCTGCTGCTGGAGACGAATACGGTTACTCCCCTACTCCAGCGTATGGAGAAGCTGGGCATTGTGGTCCGCCGGAAGGGTGAACAGGACAAGCGTCAGCAGATTGTAAGCCTGACGGAGAAAGGAAAGGCGATGGAGGAGCAGGCTTACGAGTGTGTTCCTGCCGGTATGAGAAAGGAGATGAGGGCCTGCCCCTTCAAATTGGAGGATTATGCCCACTTGGCAAAGGACCTGGACACAATTATTGAGACGCTAAAGAAAAAAATAATTTAAGTTTCGGGAGTTAAAAAAAGTAGTTAAACAGGAAGTTATGCGCTTTGCGCAGGAAGTTAAGCCAGTGATACTGGCTGGACGATAGCTTGGGATGCTGTCTGCTCATGTGGTATTGTCCCTTTAACTTCCCCTTTAACTTCCATTATAACTTCCATTATAACTTCCATTATAACTTCCGAAAGTTCAGAAAAATAAAATTATGAAACAGTATCAATGTGAGAATTGCAAATTCAGAGCTTACTATGACAAGAACCCTAGGTCTGCGCTGGGCCGCTTTTGGCGCTGGCACATCAACTTCTGTCCGGGTTGGAAGGGTTATTTTAACAGCCTGAGCGACGAGAAGAAGGCTGAACTGAGAGAGAAGTACCAGTTTACGAAATACCAATAATTTTCGGGAGTTAAAAAATGAAGTTAAATAGGGAGTTATGCGCTTTGCGCAGGAAGTTAAGCCAGCGATACTGGCTGGACGATAGCTTTTGGATGCTGTCTGCTCATGTGGTATTGTCCCTTTAACTTCCCCTTTAACTTCCCCTTTAACTTCCATTATAACTTCCATTATAACTTCCAATTAATAATATAAGGTATTAAATATATATGTTACTTCGGGTTTTAAATAACATCAGGCATTGGCTGCAGTCGTTGTCATTCAGGACCGGGGTTATTGTTCTGCTTAGCTGCATTCCCTTTTACATCCTGTCTTTTGCCCAGGTGCTGCTACCTATCAGCATTACGGCTAAGGGTGTATTGTGGGCTGTTCTGTTCGGACTGGCTAAAACTTGTCAGTACGGGGGATTGACTATACTGGGAGTAGAGGGATACAGGAGGCTTAAGAGCCGGTTTATGAACTAAGAGGTTTACTGATTTATCAAAAAGAGACAAAGGAAATGGCACAAAAGAGATTTCACAGACATTTTGAGACGCCGGGTAAACCGCTCTACTGGATTATCCTGGCATACATTGCATTGGCATGGTTCTTCCCCGTGATAGGACTTATAGCTATTATCTGCATGATAGGTCCTGTACTGACAAGTATCTGGAAGGGACGCTGGTGGTGCGGGCATGTCTGCCCCCGGGGCAATATGTATGACCGCTTGCTGTCCAGGTATTCACCGCACCGGCCCATTCCGCGATTTGTCCGCACCTTCGGTTTCCGCCTGTTCATGGTGATATTCATCTTCACGATGTTCGGCCTGCAGCTGACGCTGACCGTTCCCTGGAGCGAGGGAGGACTGGCCATGTGGGGCGGCATAGGCAGGGTATTCTGGACGATTATCGTTATGACGACCGTTGTGGGAGTGGTGCTGTCATTCATTTACGCTCCGCGTACCTGGTGCTCGTTCTGCCCTATGGGAACCATCTCGAACTGGGTGGCTCCGAAGAAGAGGCCCTTGCCCGGTTCCTTCACCAGCGTACATGTGGCCAGCAGTTGCCAGATGAAGTGCAAGAGCTGTGCGCGCGTATGCCCTATGCAGCTTACGCCTTATGACAGCCGTGGGCAGGAAAGCGGCTATTTGCATCCTGACTGCCTGAAGTGCGCCAAATGCGCCCTGGCGTGTCCCACTAAGATTATGACAATGAAATAATAAAACCATTAATATGAAAGAGATAAATTTTACCACACAGGGAACGTGTTCAAAACTGATTTCAGTAACGGCAGATGACAACAATGTGATTCAGCAGGTGTCTTTTCTGGGCGGCTGCCCCGGTAATCTGCAGGGTATCTGCCGCCTGGTGAAGGGCCAGCGGATAGATGATGTGATTGAGAAGCTGGAAGGTATCCGCTGCGGCGCTAAGCCCACTTCCTGCCCGGATCAGCTGAGCCAGGCGCTGAGGCAGCTGAGGAACCAGTAGGGAAATTCCCCTTACGATATAGGAATATTCAGTTGGGGGGCCGTCGTATAGTCCTTACCTTTGCAATGTCGAAAGATAAAGAATACGATATTACAAACAATTTAAACTATACGATTATGAAGTGCAACAGATTTTACATGATGATGATAATGGCAGCCATGATGTGCATGGCAAGTGTTAACGCAAATGCTCAGGGCCGCAGAGGTCATGAGGGTTTCCATCGTGGCGGTCACGGACGTGAGATGGTGATGCATCATGACGGCAGAATGGAGATGCGTGGCGGACGTCATTACGATATGCGCCCCTCTCATGTAGCAGTGGCCCGTCCCCATGTTGTGGTTGAGCATCGTCCCGCCCGCCATATCTACATTGGCGGCAGGTACTTTGACCCTTGCTGGGAAGGACGTATCCGTTATGAGAGCGGACGCTGGGGCTACCTTCGCGGTCATGACTGGTATTGGTATGACAGGTACTACGAGCCCGATTACTACTTCGGACGCCCTGTAGCTCACTTCCATCACTGCCACGTTTCTCCTGCGGCTGCTGTTGCCGGTGCGGTCGGTGCCGTTGCCTTAGGTGCCCTCATCTCCGCGCTTTGCTACTAAGATAAAAGGAAAAAAACAAACGCTCCCTCTCTTCGGAAGGGGGGCGTTTTTTACAGTTAATACTGCTCAAAAGTAGTTTTTTTCATCTCTCAAACCAAGTGTATTTATAACAATCCGGCAGTTGTTAAAACATTTTAACTATTACAGCCGGTTTTAAGGGTTCAAAAGGAGGTGTTTTATTTTGCCGGTCGGCTAAATTATTGTACCTTTGCACCCGTTTTTGAGAAGAGAGAGTATTAAGGATAACGAATTCAATAGATTTAGCTATGAAGTTAGAGAATTTACAGACAGACTTCCAGGGTACATCATGGAAGCATGAAATTGATGTACGTGACTTTATTCAGCACAACTATGAGCCGTACGATGGCGATGAGTCTTTCCTGCAGGGTCCCAGCGAGAAGACTACGAAGCTGTGGGATAAGCTGACTGAGATGTTCAAGGTGGAGCGCGAGAAGGGCGTTTATGATGCCGAGACCGTGATTCCCCAGAGCATTGATGCCTATGGTGCCGGATATATAGATAAGGAGAATGAGGTGATTGTGGGTTTACAGACTGACGCTCCCCTGAAGCGCGGTATCTTCCCCCGTGGCGGTATCCGTATGGTGGAGGCTGCCCTGAAGGCTTACGGCTATGAGCTGGATCCTCTGACCAAAAAGATCTACACCAAGTACCGTAAGACGCATAACGAGGGTGTGTTCTCCGCTTACAATGATGATATCAAGGCTGCGCGTCACGCCCACATCATCACGGGTCTGCCTGACGCTTACGGCCGTGGCCGTATCATCGGTGACTACCGCCGTATTGCGCTGTACGGAACAGCTAACCTGATTGAGGAGAAGAAGCGTTTCCACAAGCGTATCGATATCAATGAGTTCACCGAGGAGATTGTACGCTGCCGTGAGGAGATTACGGACCAGATTAATGCGCTGAAGGAGTTTGAGCGTATGTGCGCCAACTACGGTTTTGACGTGAGCAAGCCCGCCACGAACGCACGCGAGGCTATCCAGTGGACTTACTTCGGTTACCTGGGTGCTGTGAAGGATCAGGACGGTGCCGCTATGAGCTTCGGCCGTGTAAGTGCTTTCCTGGACATCTATATCCAGCGTGACCTGAAGAAGGGTCTTATCACCGAGGCTGAGGCTCAGGAGATGATTGACCAGCTGGTGATGAAGCTGCGTATTGTCCGCTTCCTGCGTACACCTGAATATAATGACCTGTTCAGCGGTGACCCCATCTGGGCTACTACCAGCGTAGGCGGTATGGGTGTTGACGGACGTAACATGGTTACAAAGACCGACTTCCGTCTGCTGCATACCTTATATAATATGGGTCCCTCACCCGAACCTAACCTGACCGTGCTGTGGAGCAGCCGCCTGCCCGAGGCCTGGAAGAAGTTCTGTGCCAAGGTTTCAATGGATACCAGCGCTATCCAGTACGAGAACGATGACCTGATGCGTTCCGAGCTGGGTGATGACTACGGAATCGCCTGCTGCGTGAGCCCCATGAAGATCGGTAAGCAGATGCAGTTCTTCGGTGCCCGTGCCAACCTGGCCAAGTGTATGCTGTATGCCATCAACGGCGGCCGTGACGAGATGTCAGGCCAGCAGGTAGGTCCCCGCTTCAGCCCCATCACAGGTGATTACCTGACCTTCGAGGAGTTCTGGCCCCGTTTTGACCAGATGATGAGCTGGCTGGCAAGAACTTACGTGAATGCCCTGAAGATCATCCACTACATGCATGACAAGTATGACTATGAGGCATTTGAGATGGCGCTGCATGACGGTGACGTTCAGCGTACCCGTGCTACAGGTATCGCCGGTCTCTCAATCGTAACGGACTCTATCGCTGCCATGAAGCACTGTAAGATCCGTATCATCCGTGATGAGACAGGCCTGGCCGTTGACTATAAGATTGAGGAGGGCGAGTATGTTCCCTTCGGCAATAACTATGACGAGACGGACCAGATTGCCGTTATGCTGACTGAGAAGTTCATGGAGTACCTGCGTCAGCACCGTACTTACCGTGATGCTATTCCTACCCAGTCATTGCTGACTATTACCTCTAACGTGGTGTACGGACGTAACACGGGCGCCACACCTGACGGCCGTCAGAAGAGCGTGCCCTTCGCTCCGGGTGCCAACCCCATGAACTCACGTGACATGAAGGGTGCGGTTGCCGCCCTGGCTTCTGTAGCCAAGCTGCCCTTCCACCACAGCAAGGACGGTATCTCATACACCTTTGCCATCAGCCCCAGCGCACTGGGTAAGGACCGTGAGATGCAGACTGAGAACCTGGTGAACCTGATGGACGGTTACTTTACTCCCGACGGCGGACAGCACCTGAACGTGAATGTGTTTGACCGCGAACTGCTGGTTGACGCTATGGAGCACCCCGAGAAGTATCCCCAGCTTACCATCCGTGTCAGCGGCTACGCCGTTAACTTTGTGAAGCTGACCCGCGAGCAGCAGCTGGATGTACTGAGCCGTACTATTAATCATTGCATGTGATAGGACGAATCAATCAATTAGAATCATTCGGGACCGTTGACGGACCTGGCATCCGATTCGTGGTATTCTTTCAGGGATGCCCGCTCAGATGCCAGTTCTGTCACAATCCTGATACTTGGTCGGCCGACCTGGGCGGGCAGGACAACAAGGGGAAAGGCTCTGGTGAGTTTACCCCTGAGCAGCTGCTTGCCGAGGTTCTCCGATACAAGAACTTTATCCGTACCGGCGGTGTTACGGCTACCGGCGGCGAACCGCTTATGCAATCCGAATTCCTGCGGGAGTTCTTCCGCCTGTGCAAGGCTGAGGGCATACACACCTGCCTGGACACATCAGGCGCTATCTTTAATGAGAAGGCTAAGGCGGTAATGGAGTTCACTGACCTGGTAATGCTGGACATCAAGACGCTGGATGATTCCCTGCACAAATCCTATACGGGTGCCACTCGTGAGAACAACCACCGCTGGATGCAGTATCTGCAGGAAACCGGCAAGCCCACCTGGATACGTCATGTGGTGGTTCCCACAATAACGGACAATGAGGAGCGCCTGCAGGCTGTTATCAATTACATCTCACAATACAGCTGCATAGAGCGTGTGGAGCTGTTAGGCTATCATGTGATGGGTGAGGCCAAATACCGGAACATGAATATCCCGTATCCGTTAGCCGGCATTCCCCCCCTGCGCCTCGAACGTCTTGAGGAAATCAGGGAGATGTACCGCCAAAAGTTGAACATAAAAGTGCTGTAGGCATCTTAATGTTTCCGATATTGACAAATTGCAAACACTTATTTTGCAAGATTTGAGTTAAGCAAGACAATTTGTTAATGTTTTTTGGCAAAGTATAGATATTTTTGTTAACTTTGCATCCCAAAACAACCAATTCAATCCTAAGATGCAAAGTTTAAAGATGCTGAAAAGGCGTCATACATTATTATTCCTTATTACCGCCATGTGGCTTCCCACCTTGCTGAAGTCACAGACAATGAAGGAGTGGGATGATGTGAGCGTTTTTCAGCTGAACCGTGAGGAAAGTCACGACCTGTCCATTCCCTTTTCATCGGCGGAAGCTGCCAGAACGCTTGATCTCAGCCAGTCACCCTATTACCTGGACCTGAACGGTACCTGGAAGTTCCACTGGAGCGGTATGCCTACCGGTGTTCCGTCCGGCTTCTATGCCAAGGATTTTAACGATGCATCCTGGGGCAGCATTACGGTTCCCTACCCATGGCAGGTATATGCGGTAAGGAATAATAAGAGTTGGGATAAACCATTGTATGTCAATACGTCATATCCATTTACCTATACTGACGCTTATAGCGTTATGGCTGACCGGAACGCCAACTGGACCTATAGCGGAAACATGAAGAATCCGGTAGGATGCTACAGGCGAACCTTCACCCTGCCCGAGGGCTGGAAGGAGCGTAAGACCTTTATCCGCTTCAACGGGGCGGGCCATGCCTACTACGTGTGGATAAACGGTCAGTTTGCCGGATATGCCGAGGATTCCTACCTGCCCAGCGAATGGGATATTACCGATAAGGTGCAGGAGGGTGAGAATACGGTGGCCGTACAGTGCTTCCGCTTCTCCAGCGGTTCGTTCCTGGAGTGCCAGGATTATTGGCGACTGACCGGTATCACCCGTGATGTATATCTGTACTCAACCCCGAATGACTATATCCGGGATTTCTTCTTCACCACGGCTTCCCTACGGACCAATAACACCGCGGCATCCGCCAAGGTGCAGTACAACATCGCCACCCAGAATGTCAGCGGCCTGACCCTTCAGACCACAATCAGCGACGGCGCCAATGAGATGAAACAATACAGCAAGGCGCTGACTTCCGCCAACGGTTCCTTTACCATGAGCGTGACGGGCATTGAGGCATGGAGCGCTGAAACACCTAAGCTCTATGACCTGACGCTGACGCTGCTCAGGGGTGAGGAGGTGCTGGACATCCGCAGCTGCAAGGTAGGCTTCCGCACGGTCAGCATCCGTAATGACGGGGCATTGCTGATCAACGGCAAGAGGGTAATCTTCCACGGAGTGGACCGTCATGACTTCAGCCAGGAGACGGGACGTACGGTAAGCCGTGAGGAAATGTTGCAGGATGTGCTGACAATGAAACGCCTGAATGTGAATGCGGTACGCACCAGCCATTACCCAAACAATCCCTACTTCTACGAGTTGTGTGACCAGTACGGCCTGTACGTGCTGGCCGAGGCCGATGTGGAGTGTCACGGCAATCAGGGATTGAGCAGTGTGGAGCTGTTCCGTGCTCCGATGGTGGAGCGTAACGAGCGCCAGGTACGTACGCTCCGCAACCATGCGTGCATCTTCGGCTGGAGCGGCGGCAACGAAAGCGGCGGCGGCAACAACTTCCAGTATGTGATGGAGGCGATTAAAAAGCTGGATACCAGCCGCATTACCCATTACGAGGGCAACAGCAACTGGAGCGATGTGACCAGTACGATGTACGGCTCCTACGAGAATATGCTGAGCACCGGCAAGAGCAGATACAATGACTATAAGAGCGGCAAGAAGCCCAGGCCGCACATCCAGTGCGAGAATACGCACTCCATGGGCAATGCCATGGGTAACCAGAAGGATATGTTCCGCGAGGTGTACGAGCCCTACCCTGCCATGACGGGCGAATTTGTATGGGACTGGAAGGACCAGGGCCTGCGCATGCCGGTTCCCGGAAAGGCGAATCAGAGTTACTGGGCCTACGGAGGCGACTTCGGCGATACACCCAATGACGGTGCCTTCTGCTGTAACGGCGTGGTGCTGGCGGACGGCACACCTACCGCCAAGAGCTATAACATGAAGGCGGTTTACCAGCCGCTGGATGTGATCATGAAGGACAGCCTGGCAGGAACCTTCTGGCTGAAGAGCAAGCTGCAGCAGAAGAACCTGAGGGATGTGGACGTACGCTACAGCATTCTGCAGGACGGTATAGAGATAAAAGGCGGTCTGCTGCCTGACATTGACATCGCACCGTATGACAGCATACTGGTAAGCATTCCGCTGGATGATATCAGGATGCTGCCTCAGCATGAATACTATATCCGCTTCAGCACTACCCAACGGGAGGCCACGCCCTGGGCCGAGGCCGGATATGAGGTGGCGGTTTCAGGAGCGGAGCTGCGCAAAGCCGTTGCCCCCCGTACCTATCAGTATCAGGGAACGGAGGAACTGACCGTTACCACCAGCAGCACCGGCTGCACAGTCAGCGGAAAGGACTTTACGGCCACCTTCTCACAAGGCACCCTTTACAGATATATATATAAAGGTGTAACACTTATCAGCTCACCCCTGAAACTGAACACGTTCCGTGCTCCTACCGAGAATGACAAAGCACAGGAGGGCAACTGGGAGAACCTGGGTGTCCGCGCCCTTACCCTGACAAAGGGGAATTTAACCGTTACTGAAGATAATAATAAGCAATGGGCTGATATACAGGTAACTGACAAATACAAGACAAGTACCGGTGCTATCACTTTCACCGTCCAGCAGCGCTTCCGCGTATATCCTGACGGTACCATCTCAGTCAGCACAATGACCACTCCCGATGTGGAGGGGCAGGTACTGCCTAAGTTAGGCTTCCGCCTGGAGATGCCCAACGCCTGCTCGCAGCTGACGTGGTTCGGCCGCGGCCCTCTGGACAGTTATGCTGACCGTAAGGATGCCTCGCTGCCCGGCATATATCACAGTACAGTCGCCGAACAGTGGACCGACTTTGTACGCCCCCAGGAGACAGGCAACAAGGAAGATGTACGCTGGCTGGCCATTCAGCGGACAGACGGCAAGGGTCTGGCCTTCACGGCCTCCCGGCCTATGGCTACCACAGCCGGCAACTGGCGTGCCGAGGAAATCTATACCAGCCGCAACAACCGCGTAAAGCATCCGTATGAGATGACAGCGGCCAGGAATACCGTAGTCTGCCTGGATGCCTGGAACAGAGCCCTCGGTAATGCCTCCTGCGGCTCGGACGTACTGAAGCGGTATGAGCGCAAGAATGCCCAGACGCCCTTCAGCTTCATCATCCAGCCCGTTGACACGCTCCTATCAGACAGCGCCCTCACAGCCCTTGCCTGCTTAGGAGCCCCCGTATGCGACCCCGTTCTGATGAAAGCGGACCGCTACGGATATGTACACCTGAGCACAGCTACTCACGGCGCATCCATACATTATACTATTAAAGATAAGAACGGTTCGGAGCAAGAGGGTGTCCTGACACCTGAGCAGAACGGGCCCCTGGATATGCGCATGGGCGGCACCATAACGGCTTACGCCACTTGCGAAGGACTGGCTGACGGTATGGAGACCACACAGCAGTTCGGACTCTATGTGGACAAGCGAGACTGGAGCATCGTTTCCTATGACAGCCAGCAGGGAGGCAATGAAATCGCCGCCAATGCCATTGACGATGACGAGGGAACCATCTGGCATACGATGTACAGCCCTAACACGCCTGACTGTCCCCATGAGCTGATTATTGACATGGGACACACCTACCGCGTCAGCACCTTCAGCTACAAGGGACGTACCGACGGTTCAAACGGCCGGGTTATCAACTACGAGGTTTACTTCAGCAACCATCCCAAGGTATGGGGTGAACCGGCTGCCAGCGGCAGTTTCAGCGACATGGGCGATATCCAGACCGTGGCCGTAGCCGGCGGGGTTGAGGCACGCTTCATGCGTTTCGTAGCCAAGTCCGTTGTAGGAGACAGGAAATATGCCTCGGCTGCCGAACTGTACATCGGAGCAGAAAGTATGGTGGAGGACCGCCTCTCGGAACTTACCCCCATCGTCACCTCGCACAAATACCGTATCAGGGAGGTGAACAGCAATCTGTGCCTGCATTACCAGACCCATACGAACGAGGGGCATTTCTGCCTGGGTCCGTTCAACGAGAGCGATAACACCTACCAGTTCACCTTCACGCCCGTTGCAGGCTTCGGTGCCCTGTACAGGGTGAAGAGCGGATCCCGCTACCTGTGTGTGGACGAATCCGCCAGCTGGCGCATCATCAGCACCACAACGGCTCCGGCCGATGCTAACGGCTATATGCAGCTGGAGCAGCTGGAGAACGGCAAGGTACATCTGCGCGCCGCCTGGCAGCAGACGCTGCACGTGGGTTTCGACAGCAGGAACACAGGGTCTTATATCTATGCGAACAAGTCCGCACCCGGCGTGTTCATACTGGAGGACATTACGCAGGAGAAAGAAACAGCCATAGAGGATGTTACTGACTGCAAGTTAGGGATGATACAAAGCCGTGGTATGCTGTACGTCACTACTCCCGGTATCAGTACGGTGGATGTGTACACCCTCAGCGGAAGACACGTCACCACCCTGCGCCTGGCCGGCAGCTGCTATCTGCCCCTGGCCCTGCCAAAGGGACCCTACATCATCCGCCTCACCCACGGAAATGAAAGCAGGACAATGAAATGGAAAGTTATGAATTAAATAATTTTGAATTAAACGAAATATGATACAGATTATTTATGTTACGGATGCAGGCAGAGAAATAGCACAGAGACTGCTGAAGGAAATCCCTGATTCCCATCTGCTGCCTGCCAAGGCATTCGCCTCAAACATTTTCTCACGAAACGAGGCGCTGATATTCGTAGGCCCTATGGGAATATGCGTACGCACCATAGCCCCCTTTATCAAGAGCAGAAGTTCTGAACCCTCCGTCATCTGCGTCAACAGCGCCGGCAACTATGCGGTTAGCGTGCTGAGCGGACGTGTGGGCGGAGCGAACAACCTGACCCGCCGCGTGGCACGGATCTTAGGCTGCGAACCCGTCATCACTACCGAGAGTGACAACGAGGGCCTGTGGAGTCTGGATACCCTGGCCCCTCACTTCGGTTGGCAGGAGGAACACCGCGACGGCCGTATGAACCACATCATCTTCCACTTTGTGGGAGGCAAACCCACTATCCTGAAGCTGGATGTTCGCGGCGGACGCGGAATAGATTACATGAAACGTACCTGCCCTGCACATGTTAAGTACTTTGATGCCGAGGTACAGCAGGATCCTGACAGTCTGCTTCTGGCCGTCAGCCCGTTCTGGAACCCTACTATCCAGAAGTTCGGCCGTTCGGTACTCTACCGTCCGCCAGTACTGCACCTGGGTGTAGGATGTGTCCGTGAATGTCCTGCCGGAGAGCTGCCCCGTAAGATTCGTGACCTGATGCATGAGCACAATCTCTCCGAGAAGAGCATTGCCACCATCGACACTATACCCCAGAAGGCCGACGAACTGCTGGTGAAGTCCCTGCTGATGGCCTTCCCCTGGGCAAAGCTTGTCATTCATGAGGAAGAGGCAGAGAGTGCCTCAGTCAGCGAATCATGCGCCGCCGCATACGGCCCTCTGCTGATGGAGAAAAAAGAACTGGACGATGTGTGCGAGGTAAGCGTATCCATCTCACGTGAGGCCCAGTTAGGCGGACACGTGGAATACGTAGGAGGCGGAGCAGACGATCCTGACCTGGTAACCGTACGCGGTATGCGGTTCCTGCAGCAGGCTGACCTGATACTCTACCCCTCCGATACAGTATCCGAGCGCCTGACCCATTACGCCAAGAAGGGCTGTACGGTCCGTTCAGCAGCCAACCTGAAGCCACAGGAGCGTCTGCAGCTGATGCGGGAATACTACAAGAAGGGCCTGCAGGTGGTACGTCTGGTAGTAGGCAATCCCACGGACAGCAGCGTCTTTCAGGAGGAGCAGCCCCTGCTGGACAGCCAGAACATGCGTTACCATATAACACCCGGTGTATGTACTTCCAAGGACTGATCATCGCAGTAGCCACATTCCTGATAATAGGCTCGTTTCATCCTATTGTCATCAAGGCTGAATACTACTGGGGCGTTGGCTGTTGGCCCCTCTTCGCTGTAGTTGGCAGTCTGTTGCTCATTGTATCCCTGTTTGTTGCCAATACATTGCTGGCTGCAGTGCTTGGCGTAACGGGCTGTTCGGCCCTTTGGAGCATTCTTGAACTCTTTCAGCAACGCGAACGGGTACGCAAAGGATGGTTCCCGAAGAACCCGAAAAGAACCGGTTCATCGGAATAAACGGATTTATCCGAGAGACCTGAGAAATAACTTTTAAAAAGAGTGTACAGAAGCGTCTGTACACTCTCTTTTTTTTTCAAAAAAATGCCGGAATATATTTGGTGAAATGTGCTTTTTTTCCTAATTTTGCAAACGTTCTCCGGAACAGGAATGAATCAAATTTTTAACTTAAAATAAAGAATATTTACACTAACTCCATGATTGTCATTAAGAGAGACGGCTCCAAAGAGGAGTTTAACAGACAAAAAATCAGGAACGCCATCATTGGCGCTTTCCAGTCGGTATCAAGTTGGGATGAGGAAAAGATTAACAGCGTAGCGACAGACCTTAGCGAAAGTATTTCAGTGCGCGACGGATTCACGGTAGAGGAAATCCAGAACCGCGTTGAGAACGCACTGATGCAGAACGGCTACTATGCCGAGGCTAAGTCATATATACTTTACCGTCAGCAGCATGCCGAGGCACGTTTCATCAAGGAACGTATCGACTATATGAACGAGTACAGCCAGACGGCTGACAATGCGGCAACTGCCAGTGAGACGGATGCCAATGCCAATGTTACAATGAAGAACGTTGCTAACTTGGAGGGCGAAGTCTACAAGACCACAAACCGCGTCATCCAGCGTCAGCGTATGAAGGACAAGCTGAACCAGATGTTCCCCGAGGTAGCCAGACAGTATGAGCAGGACCTGAACCACCATATTATATATACACATGACGAGGCCAGCACCCCCGTACTGAAGCAGTACTGTATGGCTGTCAGCCTCTACCCCCTGATGACAGAGGGCGTGGGTAATATTGACGGTGTGACCCCCGGTCCCCCAAATGACCTGCACTCATTCAGC
>JAEEGF011424441.1_pt1 | contig 14179 bp, 8 predicted proteins | sample 9134171 | NCBI WGS metagenome assembly JAEEGF01 (sample SAMN16246542, study PRJNA631951) | gut metagenome | biome: gut microbiome; feature: rumen; material: AP-attached | host: Bos | place: Iran: Karaj | collected 2018-10
GGCCAGAAGGCCGACCTCGCCCAGCTTGACGGTGAGGGGTATAGCCCGTTGCGTGCCGACGACATCATTGCCGCACCCTATGCCGAAGGACGGACGTTCACGTCGCGCCCTGATGATGCCAGTCAGAAACTGACGGTAGAGTCGTTGACCGGTTCCCTGAAACTCTTCGATGGGCGCATGAATCACAACAACGGCTGGTTCGTGCTGCGTAGCGAGATTGCCAAGGGAGCCACGAAAGGTGCCGTGCGCTGGCTCATCACGCCCGAGGTGGATGAGGCCTGGCGTTACCAGCCCGTGGTTCAGACCTCGCAGGTAGGCTATAAGACACGGCAGCAGAAACACATTGTTATTGAGACCGACAGGCGCGATGCCACATTGGCTGCTGCCCAGCTTGTACGCATCGGAGCCGACGGGGAAACCGTTGTCCGTACCGTCATGCCGACGGTATGGGGCGATTTTCTGCGCTACCGTTATCTAATTGCCGACTTCAGCGATGTCACCCAGACGGGACTCTATCAAGTCTGCTACGGCCATGCTCAGTCCAGCGTGTTCCGTATTGATGACAATGTCTATGAGCGTGGTGTCTGGCAGCCTGTTATAGAGTATTTCCTGCCGGTGCAGATGTGTCACATGCGTGTATCTGAGAAATATCGCGTCTGGCATGATGCATGTCACATGGACGATGCGCTGATGGCCCGTGTGGGCAACCATATTGATGGTTACGACCAGCGTCCTGGACTCTCGAAGTATGCTGAGGGAGAACGTGTACCAGGTGTGAACGTTGGTGGCTGGCACGATGCCGGCGATTTCGACCTCCGTGTGGAGTCACAGGCTGGCGAGTCCTATATCCTGGCGCTGGCCTACGAGCAGTTCTGTCCCGATATTGATGTGACCGCAATAGACCACCAGCAGCACCGGGTGGAGATTCATGAGCCAGACGGTAGAAACGACATCCTGCAGCAGGTGGAGAACGGCGCGCTTACCGTTGTCCGTTCCTATCAGGCGTTGGGTCGCCTCTATCGTGGCATCATCTGCAATTCGTTGCGTCAGTATGCGCTGTTGGGCGATGCTGCTGCCATGACCGACGGCCTTCCCAATGCTGACGACCGCTGGATATTTACGGAAGACAATCCGATGCGTGCCCTCTCCACAGCCGCCCAGTTAGCCGGTGCCGCCCGTGTGTTGCGAGGCTTCAACGACGAGTTGAGCCGTGAGTGTCAGCAGATAGCCGCTGATATTTATCAGCAGACAGCGGTCAGCGAACGTCTGACAGCGATGAAGCTCCAGGCTGCCGTCGAACTCTACCTGACCACGGGTGAGCAGGCGTACCTTGACTTCCTGCTCAGCCAGCAGAAGCTGATCGTCAGCAACATCGGACGTGTGGGCTGGTTTACCGCCCGTGTCGCCAAGCTGCTGGAGGAAAAGAGCCAAGCAAAGGGCGTCAGCAGTAAGAACCGGAAAATCTACCGTCAGTTTGCGGCCGACTTCCGCACAGCCCTTGCGGGCTATAAGACACAGTTGGACCAGCAGTCGGCAGAAACTCCTTACGGAGTGCCTTACCGTCCGAGCATCTGGGGTGCAGGCTGGGACATCCAGCGCTTCGGCTTCGAGTATTACTTCCTGACCGATGCCTATCCCGAGCTATTCCCCAAGGAAACCGTCTCTCATGCGTTGGACTTCGTACTCGGCTGCCATCCGGGCAGCAATACGGCCTCTTTCGCCTCAGGTGTCGGTGCCAAGTCGGCTACAGTGGCCTACGGTCTGAATCGTGCCGACTGGTCGTACATTCCAGGAGGTGTTGTGTCGGGTACCGCGCTCATACGCCCGGACTTCCCGGAACTCCTTACCTTCCCCTTCCTTTGGCAACAGACTGAATACGTGCTGGGCGGAGGTTCTTCGCATTACATGTTCCTCGTGTTAGCGGCCAATAAAATGAATGATTAAAAGTTCAATACATTAACAATATGCGTGTAGGAATCATCGGAACAGGATGGATTGCCGAGAAGGCAGCCATCACATTAGCAGGACTGACGGAGTGTGAAGCATACGCCGTAGGTTCACGCTCCCAGGAGAAGGCGGACGCTTTTGCCGCCAAGTGGAACATCCCGAAGGCGTACGGCTCGTATGCCGCGCTCATAGCTGACGCCGACGTCGATCTGGTCTATGTCGGCACCCCCCACTCACACCACTACGACGTGACGCGTGAGGCCATCCTTGCCGGCAAGCCCTGTCTGGTGGAAAAGGCTTTCATGGCCAACCATCGGCAGGCCAGCGACATTGTCCGTCTGGCACGCGAGCACCAGGTCTTCCTGGCCGAGGCCATCTGGACGCGCTACCAGCCCGTCGTCGCCACCGTGCGTCAGCTCATAGCCGACGGTCGCATCGGCACACCGCGTCTGGTGACCGCCACCCTGGGCTATTCCATGGGCGACAAGCCCCGCATCATGCGCCCGGACCTCTGTGGCGGCGCCCTGCTCGACCTCGGCGTCTATGCCCTCAACTTCGTGCGTATGTTCTTCGGTGCCGACATCGTCAGCATCGACGGCCATTGTGTGAAGAGCCCGACGGGTATGGACCTGACGAACGCCATCACGCTCGTCCTCAGCGACGGCACCCTCTGCAACCTCCAGTCGTCGGCACAATGCGTGGGCGACAACATCGGCGTCATTGCCGGCACCGAGGGCAACCTTATCATCGACAACATCAACAATCCACAGCAGATAACAGTAAATGGCCCCGACCGTACATACGTTGAGACCATTCGCGTGCCACAGCAGATAACGGGCTACGAGTACCAGTTCCTCGCCTGTCGCCAATGCCTGAAGGAAGGTCGTCTGGAGCCTCGCGAGATGCCGCTTGACGAGACGCTCTACGTCATGCAGCTCATGGACCAGCTGCGCCGGCAGTGGGGAGTACGCTATCCGATGGACGAGGCGTAGAATCATTATGTCAACAGCAAAGTAAAAAGTCCCCTGGATAATGAGAAAATTATTTATTGCAGTGCTGTCAGCTGCTATGGCCCTGACAGCAGGCGCTCAGGAGCGCACAGGTCAGCTTATCACCCTGAAGAACGGTGACGTGACGATGACCATTGACGTGGAGAAGGGCGGCAAGATACTGTCCTTCAAACATCAGGACAAGGAAGTGCTGTCGCAGTCGAAATGGCCCGAGTCCTTTGGCAGCACGTTCTGGACGAGTCCGCAGAAGGAGTGGAACTGGCCGCCGGTGGCAGCCTTCGACAAGGCAGCCTATACACTTGTTCAGCAGGGCGATAACCGGTTCGTCATCAAGAGTCCCGTGGCTGAGCGCCTGGGCATGAGTGTCACCAAGGACTTTTCGGTTGAGGCCCCCTCCGCGACAGTAGGGGGAGCTGCGCCGTTCCTCGTCACCTACACCATTAAGAACGAGGGGCGTGCACCGCGTAAGGTGGCACCGTGGGAGATTTCGCGCGTCAAGAACGAGGATGGCATCATCTTCTTCGAAGCCCCTGTTGACAGCATCTGGCCCAAGGGACTGATGAATTTCGAGGCTGCCTACGGCGCAGCATGGTACAAGACCGACGAGGCTCCGCAGAACCGCAAGGTGAATGCCGACGGCAAGGGCTGGCTGGCCTATTGTGCCAATGGTCTGCTGTTGGTGAAGAAATTTCAGGACCTGCAAATAGAAGAACCTGCACCTGGCGAGGCCGAGGTGCAGGTCTATGTCAATCGCGGGAAGTCGTACATCGAGCTGGAGAGTCAGGGTGCTTATACGCTGCTGCAACCCGGCGAAGAACTCCATTGGACGGTACGCTGGTACCTGGTGCCTGTGGAGGCTGATGCCAACCCTTCTGCCGAACTGCTGAAACTGGTGGAGTAAGCATCCCCCCCTTTTTCCGAAAATCTACTGTTTAATCTCCTTTGCAATGAGTTCTGCCAGACGGTGGGCTCCCTTCCCGTTGGGGTGGATGCCGTCGTCGAGCATCAGGTCGTTGGCACCGGCAAAGAGCGTGTGGAGGTCGATGACCTGCAGGCCGTACTTCTTGGCGACTTCCTGCTGGATGGGGATAATCTCGTCCCGGATGACGTCCTCACTGATGCCCCAGTTGCCGGACAGGGCGGGAATGGGAGTGCAGAGGATGATTCTCGGACGAACAGGTGCCGTAGCCTTTGCCCGCTTGCCTTTTTTCTTGCCTGTGGGCTGTGTTAGCTCAGGGCAGAGCGTGGTAATCATCTTTTCCAGGTCCTGCCGGAACTCAGCCTTGTGCTGCCAGTTCTGGGGCTTCGAGTCGTTGGTGCCCAGTTTGATGATGACGACGTCGGGGCGGAACGCCTGTGCGTCGGCCCATGCCACTTCGTGCATGTAGGGCAGGTCGCCGTTGTTGAGCAGCGTACGTCCGCTGATACCGAAGTTCTTGACCCAGTAGTCGTCGCCCAGCATTTTCTGCAGCTCGGCAGGATAGCCGTAGGCCGTGGCCATGTCGATGCCGTGTCCGTCGGTGATGCTGTTGCCGATGCATGCCACGCGGATGGCGTCGGTCTTGGGTGCCTGGTGGGCTTTCAGCCATGCGCCGAGGTCGTCGAGCATCTGGTCGTGATACTTGAACCACGTGCCGAAGCCGAAGCCGTGGTCGCCGGTGGGATAGACGTACATGGCGCAGTCGTTGCCGGCGCTACGCATGGCTTTGTAGTATTCTAGTCCGTTGGTGACGAAGGGCACCAGCCGGTCGTCGCTGGCCGAGATGATGACGGCGGGTGGCGTCAGGTGGCGACGCACGGCGTTCTGTGTGGAGTAGTCACGTACCAGTTCGGGGTCCTTCTGTCCCTCACTGCCCAGGAAATTCATGCACGACCACTTGTGAGTCAGGCGCTCGTCCATCGAGATGACGGGGTAGAAGAGGATGCTGAAGTCGGGGCGTACGTCGAAGGCGGAGTGGGTGGAGATGACCGACGAGAGGTGTCCTCCGGCTGAGAATCCCATGATGCCCACGTCGTGCGGGTTGATGCCCCAGACGGCTGCCGAGTCGCGGACGGTGCGGATGCCCTGTTCCACGTCGCTGATGGGTTTGGTGCGGTCACCCCCGGGCAGTCGGTAGTTGACGACGAAGTAGGCGATGCCCTGCGGGTTGAGCCATTCGGCCGCCAGATAGCCTTCGTGGGTGTTCGACAGCATGGAGTAGCCGCCTCCTGGCACGCCGACAATGGCCTTGCCTGACGGGTTTTCAGGCAGGAAACATACCATTTGGGCCTTTCCGTCGGGGGTGAGGTCCAAGGTGAATTTTCTCGCTGTTTGTCCTTGCGTTGTCGTCGTTACGAGTAGCAGGACGAGTGCTGTGGCACAGTTTTTCCAGAATTTTGCAGTCATAGTTGATAATATTAAGTTATTGATGTTTCGCATTCGCTCAACTTCTGGGGAGTTAAGGGGAGTTAGGAGGAGTTAGGGGGAGTTATTTGGGCGAAGCACCTACCCGCCGGTTCGTGGGGTCGCTCATCACGTCGTTGACGATGGCGCTCACCTGCTGTTTCAGTCCGTCGATGAACTGCATGGCATCGTATTTGCAGAGTTCGATGTCGCGCAGTTTCTTTTCCCAGATGCCCGTCAGTTCACAACTCTTCAGCAGGTCCTCGCGTATCAGGTCGATGAGCTCGATGCCTGTCTCGGTAGCCACCAGTCGTTTCCGCTCGCGCTTGATGTAGTGGCGCTTGAAGAGTGTCTCGATGATGCCGGCGCGGCTGGAGGGGCGGCCGATGCCGTTTTCCTTCATGGCAGCGCGCAGCTCTTCGTCCTCCACAAACTTGCCTGCCGTCTCCATGGCACGCAGCAGCGTGGCCTCGGTGTAGTAGGGCGGCGGCGTCGTCATCTTTTCCGTCAGCGTAGGCTTGTGGGGACCGCTCTCGCCCTTGGTGAAGGAGGGAAGCGTCTTTTCTTCTGCTCCTGAGCCCCCTAAGTTAGAAGGTTGGGAGTCTGAATTCGTGTCTGTCTCTCCCTCGTTCATACCCCTGTCGCCTTTAGAGGGCAGAGTAACCCTCCATCCGGGGTCGAGGATTTCCTTGCCCGTCACCTTGAACTCCACCTCGTCCACCTTGCCCAGCACCGTTGTCGTGGAGAACTTGCAGTCGGGCAGGAAGACGGCGATGAAGCGTCGTGCCACGAGGTCGAACACCTTACGTTCGGCATCGGTCAGGCTCTGTGGAATGACGCCAGTGGGGATGATGGCGTGGTGGTCGGTGACCTTCGAGGTGTCGAAGACGCGTTTCGACTTCTTCAGCGGTTTGCCGCCAATGGGACGGATGAGGTCGGCGTAGGGTGCCACACCGGCGAACTTCACCTGGAAGAGTCCATTCATGGTCTGGGGACATTTGGCGTAGATGTCGTCCGAGAGGTACTGCGTATCGACACGCGGATAGGTGGTGAACTTCCGTTCGTAGAGCGTCTGTATGAGGTTCAGCGTCTGCTCGGCAGAGAATCCGAACTTCTTGTTGCAATCGACCTGCAGCGACGTCAGGTCGTAGAGCTGGGGCGGCTGTTCCTTGCCCTCCTTCTTCTCTACCTTGGTGATGACGAACGGCTTTCCCTCAATCAACTTGAAGGCCTCTTCACCCTCCTCCTTCTTGGTGAACTTCCCTCGAGTAGCCGTGAACGTGGTGTCGCGATAGATGGTGGCGAGCACCCAGTAGGGCTCGGGCTTGAAGTTGTCTATCTCCTTCTGGCGGTTCACGATGAGGGCGAGGGTGGGCGTCTGCACACGGCCTATGGAGAGCACCTGCTTCTCGCGGCCGTACTTCAGGGTGTAGAGGCGTGTGCAGTTGATGCCGAGCAGCCAGTCGCCTATGGCACGGCTCAGACCCGCCATGTAGAGCGGCTGGTAGTCCTGCTGGTCTTTCAGCTGGGCGAAGCCCTCGCGGATGGCCTCATCGGTCATGGACGATATCCACAGCCGCTTCACGGGACACTTGGCCTGTGCCTTCTGCATCACCCAGCGCTGGATGAGTTCACCCTCCTGACCGGCGTCGCCGCAGTTGACGATGCCGTCGGCAGCCTGCATCAGCCGTTCCACGACGGCAAACTGCTTGGTGATGTGCTCCTGCTCAATGAGTTTGATGCCGAAGCGCTGGGGTATCATGGGCAGCTGTGTCAGCGCCCACTGCCTCCACATCGGGGTGTAGTCACCGGGTTCCTTCAGCATGCACAGGTGACCGTAGGTCCACGTCACTTGGTAGCCGTTGCCCTCCATGTAGCCTTCGCGGCTGGCCGTTGCACCGATGATGCGGGCTATGTCGCGTGCCACGCTGGGTTTCTCTGCTATGCAAACTATCATATTGTTCGTTTTTGCCTGCGAAGGTACTACAAAAAGTGGAAACAACCAAACGGAAGACGGTAAAATCATGCTTTTCGTGACAAAAAGAAAGAAACGGCAAACGGCAAGGATAAAAACAGCAGGAAAAGTTTGTGGTGCTGTTGAAAATGCCCTATCTTTGCACCTGGAATAAAACAGCGACGTTATGAGCAAGATACCATTTACCAAGATGCACGGGGCAGGCAATGACTACATCTATGTCAATGCGATGCTGCACCTGGTTGAGAACCCCTCGGAGGCTGCCGTCCGGTGGAGCGACCGCCACAAGGGCATCGGTGCCGATGGACTGGTGCTGATAGACCGTTCGGCCATTCCCGAGGCCGATTTCTCCATGCGGATATTCAATGCCGACGGCAGCGAGGCCATGATGTGTGGCAATGCCTGCCGCTGCATCGGCAAATACCTCTACGAGAAGGGACTGACACAGGCAACGCAGATTCGGCTGCTGACGCTCTCGGGTGTCAAGACGCTCAGCCTGGATGTCGCTGACGGCAGGGTGGAGCGCGTGACGGTGGACATGGGGGAGCCGGTCTTTGAGGACGAGGCCCTCTTTCTCCCTGACAATGCCAGGCAGCTGGCAGGCGAGACGCTGTTTGTCTCGATGGGCAATCCGCACTTCGTCATTTTCACGGACGATGTCGATCAGGTCAGCATGAAAGGTCTTGCGCTGGAACACCACCCGGCTTTTCCGCAGCGCTGCAACATAGAATTTGCCAGGGTGGATGCCGACGGCACCATCCGAACCCGTGTCTGGGAACGCGGCAGCGGCATTACGCAGGCCTGCGGCACAGGAGCCTGTGCAACGGCAGTTGCCGCCGCTGTCACAGGCCGTGCCGGTCGTCAGTCGCAGATTGTCATGGATGGCGGTACGCTCAGCGTAGCGTGGTGCGAGACGGACCATCATGTCTATCTGACGGGGCCCGCAGCATTCGTGTTCGACGGGGAGATAGTCCCTTAACTCCCCCTAACTCCTCCTAACTCCTTTAACTCCCCCTATAATCTCAGTGGCAGCGTGAGCCGCAGACACAGGTTGCGCCCCATGTTGCTGTACCCCTGTCGGCCTTGACTACTGGTGTAGTCGATGTACTTCAGTCGTGACAGGTGGTTCTGGTACGTGCGGTCAAAGACATTCTGCAAGGTGACGTAGAGCGAGCACACGTGCCGGCCTTTAATGTGCAGGTCGGTACCTGCCGTGAGGTTCCAGAGGGCATAGGCTGGTGTGCGTGTCTCCGTCAGGTCGGCACGGTAGTAATGGTTCTGCGCCAGGTTCAGCTCCATCTCGGCTGCCACGTACGAATTGCAGAGCCGGAAGGATGAATGGTGAGTAGTGAGTCGTGAATGGTGCGACAGCTCGTATTTCAGTTCCGATGTCCAGCGCGGAGCAGGTGTCATGGGCAGGTAGCGTGTCTCCTCCGGCTGGTGCAGCTGCTGGGCATCGACATACGAGAACGTGTTTTCGAAGTGCAGCTGGTGAATGGGGTGCAGATCCACCATCGCCTCGAATCCCAGCAGCCGTGCGTCGCCTTGCTGGTAGCGGTAGAAGTGCAGTCCCTCGTCGGCTATGTCGCCCGTCTCGCTGCTGAGGTCCCGCACGGCGTAGATGTAGTTGCCGATGCGGTTGGCAAAGAGCGTGAGCTGTGCGCTGAGGTGATCCGACGAGAAGTCCAGTCCTAAGTCCGCCTGCCAGCTATGCTCCGCGCTGAGGTTGGGGTTGCCCCGTTCGTAGCGTATGGTACCCTCGTGCTCGCCGTTGCTGCCCAGCTCGCTGAGGTTGGGCGCCCGGAATCCACGTGCCAGGTTCAGTCGGACGTTCAGTCCCGGGGTGGCCTGCCAGACGGCTCCTATGCTGCCTGTCAGTCCGTTGAAGTTTCGCTTGAAGTCGGCAAAGCGCTCCACGCCGTCGTCCGTACGCGCATAGCTGTGCAGCATGCGCCGGTCGAAGCGCAGTCCGCCCTCCACGTGGACGGGTCCCAGGTCGTGGGCTGCCGTCACGAAGACACCCGCGTCCAACAGTCGGTAGGCAGGAATGAGCGCCTCCTCGCCAAGGTTCTCCGAGCGTTGCCACATACCACCCACGCCGGTGGCAAGTTTCCATCCCTCCAGGTTCTCCACCAGGTAGCGCACATCGTACGTCACCGTGTGCAGCCGGAAGTAGAGCGAGTACTCGTCGGCGCTTTCCTCATACTCCTTGCGCCGGTTCTGCTGGTAGCCCACGATGGCTTTCAGACGGTTCTCGCCCAGCCAGAAGGAGTTGTCCCAGATGGCCTTGTAGTGGTGGACGTGCTGGAAGGGTAGGCTGATGCCGTAGGAGTAGTTGTCGTTCCTGTTCCCGTTTTCGTTTTCGTCTTCGTTTTCGTTCTCAGTAATCCCCGGCTGCAGGTGGTAGTAGCCCAGCGTCAGGTGACTGTAGCCCCACCGCTTATTCAGTCCTATCATGGCATTGAATGCCTGTTCGCGGAACTGCGTGCCCAGCACGTAGCCATCGTCGTGGTTCTTGTACTCGTGGGCCAGCTTCTGGCTCCAGCGTGCGTTCCATACGAAGCCCTGATGGTTGCCGCCAATGGCTGCGGAGTAGTCGAAAAGTCCGTTGTTGGTCTGGTAACCGGTGGTCAGACTGCCCTGTAGGGTGCCCAGCGGTGCGATGCGTGCCGGGTGGAACAGCAACACGCCTGCCATGGCGTCGGAGCCGTACATGAGCGATGCAGGACCTTTCAGTATCTCCACCGAACTGACGGCCTGGGGGTCTATTTCTATGCCGTGCTCATCGCCCCACTGCTGGCCCTCCTGGCGCACACCATCGCTGATGGTGACGATGCGGTTGTAGCCCAGACCGCGGATGACGGGTTTCGAGATGCCGCTGCCCGTGGTGATTTGTGCAACGCCCGGCTGTTTGGCAATGGCATCAATGAGATTGGTGGCTGCCGTAGCGTTCAGGGTGCGGTTGGAGATGATGCTGACGGGAGCCGGTGAGTGGCTCAGTCGGGTCTCGCCCGTCAGACCTGTTACTACTACTTCGTTCAGTTCCAGATGCTGGAAGAAGACGTCGGCGGTGTCTGCCACGTCCTGTGCTGCCACGCTTGCTGAAACAGCCAGCAATGGCAGAAAAATATATTTTTTTGTCATTTGGTTATTTTGTTGTTTTGTTGCTTACTTGTGTTTCGCTTTCTCATGGAGAAATTCAGTAGGTCAACAAAACGGCGGGGCACGCGAAGCATGAAGCGTTTGAGGACGTGTCGGACATGTTACCGTATTCGAGCGGCACGTCAGAAACGCGAGACCGACAGGAGCCGCCAGTGTGGCGACAGCAGTCTCAAGATACTGTAGCGAGAAGAACTGGCAGAGCACGCAGTCGGTCAGCGTCTGGGTAGTAGCCGTCAAGTGACCGCTGTGCGGCTGGTGGTTGACGCACTCCACGCACTCGTCGCTTCCTGACGAGGCTACGGCGTGCGTATGCAATGCCGTAAGCACCAGCATTGGCACGAACACAGCCAAAAGAAGCCATGCGGAGATGTGTCGTTTCAGTCCAGTTTTCATTTTCGGGTGCAAAGTTACGATAAAGTTTAGAGTTTAGCGTTTAGAGATTAGAGATTTTGCTGCTGCTTAACTTTTTTTACTTTTTCCTTTAACTACGCTAATTTTCGATTTATTAGCGAAGCGTTCGTCTTCGTCTTCGTTTTCGTCTTCGTTCTCAGTAGTTACACTTTTGGCCGTCCGTGTATTTCAGAGTCTTATGTTTCGTGTCTTCATCTGCCGCCTTTCGGGTCGATATCCGGCACCTTTCGTTGAGATTTTCGGCACCTGTTCTTCTTACCTCTTCGTTTTCGTAGCGAAGCGTTTCGTTTTCGTCTTACCTCTTCCTTCGTTTGATGATGCAAAGTTACGAAGATAGTTTTGCATCTCCAAAAAAAAGGTAAAAAATCGTCTTTTTTCATGCAAAAAAGTTCATGAAAAACCGCGTAACACGCTAGTGCACAGTAGGGTCTGTTCCGCTGTGCACTCAGCATGTTGACGAAGAGGACAAAAAGGACGCCCTGATTCAGGGCCCCCTTGGAGGAGCTCAGAAGATGGCCGTACGAAACATACGGTCATAGATGCAAAAGGTCAAAACAAATGACTTATGTCACGATAGGAAAATATCAAATATCAAATTACAAATTTCATTTAGCTATGAAAAACGAAGTGTATAATTATGTTAATAATGTAATTTTGTAAAAGCTGTCTTATAATAACAAATAACAAATAACAAATAACAAAATGCATTTTTCAAAATGCTTCAAAATGTATTTATATATTATATATTATATATATATAATATATAATATATAAGTAGTATCCCTTTGAAAATGTAATTTTCATAGTTGTTGACTCAAAAAAAACAGCAAAATGAAATTTGAAATTTGAAATTTGTGACACCATTGGAGGACAAAACCAGTACCCTGATTCATGGGAGTGGTTCGAACTACAAGTCAAAAGTTATCCTTATCAACGAAAGCAGTCTTTACTCCTTGGTTGTTGACAAAATAACATTATTAACATAATTATACACTTCGTTTTATAGCTAAATGTTATTTGTTATTTGTTATTTGATATTTGCTTAATGAACACGGTAGGGTCCGCTGTGCACTCTTGGTTGTTGACAAAATTACATTATTAACATAATTATACACTTCGTTTTTCATAGCTTAATGTAATAATGTAATTTGTAATTTTGTAATTTTACTGCGCTATCGAAAATGTCAAAATGTCAAAATGTCAAATGTCATTAAGCTTTTTTTGAGTCAACAACTAGGACGTCTCCGGCTCGGCAAAAAAAGCGGAGCCACACAACATGTGCAGCCCCGCCCTAACATTTATTAATTCATTCAGTTGTTAAATGTTATCTTCATCTATAAAATCCTCATCCATATCATCGAATGACATCATGCCGGGAGCATCCATGTGCCCATATCCATCCTCAGTTTTCGGATTTGATGCAGCAAGAACGCCAGCTAATTCCATATCCAAAATCTCCATTTCCGGAGTTACATATTTCTTTTTCATGTTATTATATCCTCCTTTCTTTACTTAATTACGACCTTCTTTCCATTGTGAATGTAGATGCCCTGCTGTGTGGGACGACCACTTATTTTCACACCCTGCAGTGTGTAGTAATAATCATTCGCAATATTCAGGGCTTCAGGGTTAATCATTCGAATAGCCGTTGTTTCATCACTCATATCTGAGAATGACAGCATAATCGGAGCACTACTCTGCTGCTGTGATGGCAGCACCTGACCTGTACCGTGTTCTCCTTCAGCAGAATAATGGAACATGGATGCAGGCAATTTCAGGTAAGCCTTGTCGCGAGTCATGTTTCCTCGAGCACGCGAGAAGCAACGCTCAGCAGCCCATAAACCAAATATACGGTAATCTGGTTCATCCTCATAATAAGGTTCTGGTATCGTTGGCGTCAAGCTGACATAAGAACCCTCTGAAGTCGTAACAACATTCAAACCAGGTTGCTCATCGTCACATGACGGATAAAGCAGGTTGGCCACATCCATCACATCTTCAGTACCTACGACCTGATTATACGGGAAAGTTACAGGACTACCAACCGCTATGTCGCTAAAATAAACCACGTATGACGAAGCACCGAAATCTGCAGCCATTAAGACTCCTGTGTGAGGGGGAATATAATTCCTGCCGGAAACTTTTGCAACAATTTCCGTTGCCGTTGCCTGAGGTGATGCTTCTGGTTCCGTTCCATAGTTGTCATTAAAATTGGAGATGCGGTATATCTTGAACATAGGGTCTCCAGCATGATGGACAACATTATTAATCGTCTGATCATGTGTAAAGGTTGGAATGACCTGAGGATTCTTTGTACTGTATGATCTCAGATATTCACCTTGAGGCAGTTCAATATCAATACCCGTCTTCGTTCTTGCAAACTGCTGCCAACCATTGGCAGGTGCAACGAGCTCTTGCTTAACATCCGTCATAGTATATTTACCCAATTCGAGATTAATGCTGGTATTATTTTCATCAGGTTTTCCTGCACAAGTCTCGCCAGTCTGTCCATGAGGTCCAGTATATCCTTCGAGCATTGAATTCAGATTTTCCTGTTTGAAGGCCAGACCACGCTTCCAGTCGCCTTGATAATAGTCCCATGCTTCTTCGGGGAAATGCAGATAGGAGAACGACGGATTTGTATTGTCAACACTGGTCTGACCTGCGGTCTGGGTACGATTAAATGCGCCATATTCACACACAACCATTCGCTCTTCTGGAGTAAACTCAATATAGATATCCAACTGAGGTCTTTCTGTCTCTTTTCCACCTGCGAAAGCGCCGCTTTTGATTACCAAGGGGCGTACTGGATCTTCGTCATTTTTTTGAAAGTCAATTCTACTCAGGTTCGTTGTTGAACCAAATGCCTTGTCTTGAATCAATGTCACACACTTTGGTATTTTCAGACTCGAAACTTGAGATGCTTCGAACGCACCAGTAGGAATGGTTCTAAGCAAGTCATGTTCCTCGGGAATAACATAAGGAGCTTTCGTAACCTCACGCATCTCAAGCGTCTTCAGACCTATAGTATTCTTAAAACAGTCATTACCCATTGCCTCAAGACGGATTGGCAGAGACAGGTTTCTCAAATACCAACAATCCATGAAAGCGGATTCGCCAATGGTTAGAGGGAAGTCACAATTAATACCTACAGTCTTTCCTTCTTCTTCATCAAGCTTATTACGTCTTTCAAAAGTCAAGGTAAACGTCTGTTCTTCACTCTTGGGAGTAGTATTAATATCAGCATCATTTTTATTTCCTACTTTTTTGAATGCAGTGGCACCAATGCTG
>JAEEGF010235055.1_pt1 | contig 14178 bp, 10 predicted proteins | sample 9134171 | NCBI WGS metagenome assembly JAEEGF01 (sample SAMN16246542, study PRJNA631951) | gut metagenome | biome: gut microbiome; feature: rumen; material: AP-attached | host: Bos | place: Iran: Karaj | collected 2018-10
GCTGGATGTGGTGGAGAGCGTTCAGCGGATACAGGAGCCGTACAAGTCGGCCAACCGCAAGTTCCATCCAGAAGACACCGTTGTCGAGGCAGGCGGCGTGAAGATCGGCGGCGGCAACTTCGCCGTGGTGGCGGGTCCGTGCAGCGTGGAAAGCGAAGAGCAGGTGGTGGCCATCGCGCGCGCGGTGAAGGCCGCAGGCGCATCGATGCTGCGCGGCGGCGCGTTCAAGCCGCGCACCTCTCCGTATGCGTTCCAGGGACTCGGCGCGGAAGGCCTGCGGATGCTCTCCGTGGCGAAGAAGGAGACTGGCCTGCCGATCGTGACGGAGCTGATGGACTTCGCCGACATCGAACTCTTCAACGACGTTGACGTGATCCAGATCGGCGCGAGGAACATGCAGAACTTCAACCTTCTGCGCGAAGTCGGAGCGTACACGAAGAAGCCTATTCTGCTCAAGCGCGGGATGTCCGCAAGCGTGCAGGAGCTTCTGATGAGCGCCGAATACGTGATGGCGAGCGGCAACCCGAACGTGATCCTGTGCGAGCGCGGCATACGCACCTTCGAGACTTCGCTTAGGAACACTCTTGACCTCGGCGTGGTGCCGCTTCTGCACAAGCTTTCGCATCTGCCGGTGATGGTTGATCCATCGCACGCCACGGGCCACGCGTACATGGTGGAGCCGGTGAGCGTGGCAGCCACTGCGATCGGCGCTGACGGCCTCATCATCGAAGTTCACAACAATCCCGCCTGCGCCCTCTGCGACGGTGCGCAGAGCCAGACGCCAGAAGCGTTCACGGCTACCATGGAGAAAATCCGCAAGATAAGGAGCGTCTTGTGAAGGACATAAAAAACATCCGCAGCGAAATCGATTCGATCGACAGCGAACTAGTCAACCTCTTCCGCCGCCGCCTGGAGATCGTGGCCGAAGTGGCCGCCTCGAAGCACGAGCGCGGCGCGCCGGTTACAGACCCTGCGCGCGAGCGCGACATTCTCGCGCGCGTCACGGAGGAGGTTGGCGAGGAGTACGCCTATGGCGCGCGCCTCTTCTTCTCCACGCTCTTCGGCATATCGAAGGCGCGTCAGCGCGCGCTGCTGAACGGGGAATCCGAACTCGTGAAGACGATACGCGGCGCGATGGCCGACCGCACGCGCTTCCCCGAACGCGCGGTCGTTGCCTGCGCTGGCGCCGAAGGTTCATACGCGCAGCAGGCGACGTCGCTGATGTTTCCTCTTCCTACGATTCTCTACTTCACATCGTTCGAGAAGGTGTTCGAAGCGGTGGAGAAGGGCTTTTGCCAATATGGAATACTGCCGGTGGAGAACTCGGCCGCAGGATCGGTGACGGCCGTGTACGATCTCATGGAGCGGCAGCACTTCCACATAGTGCGGGCGCTGCGCCTCAAGGTCGACCATGTGCTGCTGACGCCGCACGGCGTGCGCCTGGAAGATGTTCGCGAAATCACCAGCCATCCGCACGCGCTCGCCCAGTGCCGCACGTTCCTTCAGGCACATCCGAAGATCAAGGTCTTTCCAGGACCCAACACCGCAGTGGCCGCAAAAACGCTGGCGGATAGCGGACGGCGGGATATGGGCGTGATTGCATCGCGTGCATGTGCCGAGCTGTATGGACTCGACGTTGCGGAAGAGGACATCATGGACGCCGTGTACAACTACACGCGGTTCGTGTGCATCTCCAAGGAGCCTGAGATCTGGCCCGACTCGCGCAAGTTCACCATCACCATGCGCCTGCCGCACCGTCCCGGCGCGCTGAACACAGTGATTCTAAAGTTTGCCTCCATCGGAGTTAACCTCACGAAGCTCGAGTCGCGTCCTATTCCAGGCACCGACTTCGAATTCCGCTTCATCTTCGACTTCGACGCTTCGCCGAACGATCCCGAGATACTCGCACTGCTCTCCGAGCTCGCGCAGGATCCGGAAATCGAGCACTTCGCGTTCCTCGGCGCGTATGCCGAAAAATAGCGTTGAAAGTTCCTTTGTCCTAACACACGCCTAACAGAGTTTTTATATACTACAAAGCACACACCAACCCCAACCTGCGGCCGAACGCAGTTCGGCTCATTGAGGGCATTGCCGCGCCCGAGACAGGAATGACGGCACGCCTCCGGTAGCGGTTACCCCTCTTTTCCGCACCGGAGGCATTTTTTTTGTTTCGAAGTTTCTAAGTTTCTAAGTTTCGGGGTTTCTAAGTTTCGAGGTTTCTGATACAAGAAAAAATCACCTATCGCAACCGAATCTAATTTGATATACTATCGGCAATGAACAAAACAATTATAGTATGCGTAACTGCGGCTGTTGCCGTCTTGGCGCTTGGCGCAGCTGTATGGCAGATGCTTCTCAAGAAGAGAAAATCCGAACGGTCGCCGCTGTCCGCCAGCGATCCGTCGTCGCCAATGATTGACGATTGCATCCGCAACTATGCGATGGAGCCTGCATTCAAGGCACATTCGAAAAACGAGGCAATTGAAAAACTGGTGGAAATCGTGGCCGCGCATTTTCCCCAGCAGGTGAAGAACGTCGCAGAAGTGAAGCGTTCCGTTTTCGCGAGAGAGAAGTCCATGCCCACTGGACTCGACAACGGCATAGCTGTACCGCACGGCCGAACAAATAGTGTTAAAAGCATAGTTGGTGCAATCGCGCTTGTTGACAATTCTGAGAACGAAAACGGAATCATTCCCGACTACGAGATGATTGACCATTCGAAGCTGCAGATCATAATTTTGACGCTCGTCCCGGAGTCCGTGCAGGAGCCTTATGCGCAGGTGATGGCATTCATCAATCGCACGCTTCGCAACGATGAATCTAGAGAACAGCTTCTGGAATGTAAAACGCAGGAAGAAATGCGTAAATTCTTCAATTCTGCATGCTGATATGAGTTATCTACAGATGTCTGTTGATAACTTGTAAACATGTTTAGATTTCTTCTTCGTGGCTTTTTCCCAATAATATGATTGAATAGTTGGCAAACAATTTAAGCCAAAGAAGGTTATGCTGTGATGGACGATAGAAAAGATGGCGGCAGCCTGTGGAACGAGGTCGTTTCACAGGTGAAGATGCTGTTGCCAACGGAAATGGAGCGCAACCGTACGGAGCGCTACTTTCCGTTGATGCATTCGCCTCGGCTTGAGAATGACGAATTCATCGTTGCCGTGAACGAGCAGATACAGGTGGAGATGTTCACAAATCTCTATGCCCAGTTGATTCAGGAGGTTCTTCAGACAAGCGGAATAAAAGTCAGGTCTGTCCGTTTCGTGGTTGAGAAGAAGCCAGAAGCAGAGAAGCCTCCACTGCCTATACAGCGTCCAAAGCCATCTGCAGCGAAGACCGAGCCGCGGACGCAGCTGCAGGATGTGCATCCGCCAATTTCCTCGACAATGCCGATGCACGAGAACTACACGTTTCACAACTTCGTCGTTGGCCCGTCCAACTCGTTCGCCCACGCCGCAGCCACGGCTGTTGCGAAGAACCCCGGCGAGACATCCTACAATCCGCTATTCATATACGGCGGAACCGGCCTGGGCAAGACTCACCTTATGGAGGCGATAGGACATTACGTGCTTGCGAAGATGCCAAGCAAGTCCGTATGCTACATCACGTCCGAGACGTTTCTGAACGAATACATCAACGCCATTCAGAACAAAACCATCGCCGCTTTCCGCGAACGCTACAGAAAAGTCGATCTGCTTCTCCTTGACGACGTGCAGTTCATCGCCGACAAGTTCAACGTGCAGGAGGAGTTCTTCAACACTTTCAATTCGCTCATGGGTCTGCGCAAGCAGGTTGTGATGACGAGCGATGTTGCGCCAAAGGATCTAAAGGGATGCGAGGAACGTCTCATCGGACGCTTCCAGCAGGGCATGGTGGTAGAGATCGAATCGCCTTCGTACGAAACGCGTCTTGCCATTCTGAAGTTCAAGATGGCGGCAAGGCAGCATATCATTCCGGACGAGATTCTGAAGTTCATCGCCGAGAACATACGCTCGCATGTGCGTGCAATAGAGGGCGCGCTCAACCGCGTGCTGACGTTCGTTGACCTCAATCAGAACCTTCCCCTAACTCTTGAGATCACGCAGCATCTTCTCAAGGATTCAATAGCCGAAGAGAAGGTGATAAAGGATCTCACGGTGGATGAAATCATGCGTACGGTCTCGATCTTCTACGGCGTGAAGATCGAAGACATTCTTTCGCCGTGCCGCACGCAGACGCTCGTAACTCCGAGACAGGTGGCGATGTTCCTTTCATGCAAGCTCACCACAAAGTCGTTGCCTGAAATAGGAAGATCATTCGACAAGTCGCATGCCACGGTGCATCACGGAGCACAGACGATTCAGAAGCGGCTCGACGTTGAAAGCGACTTGAAGAAATCTGTTGAGGAGATTGTGTCACGCCTTGGGCGGAAGTTCTCCGATCTTGGATAAAGAACGCGCTTAAGCCAATTTGTAGAGATGCGTAATGCAAGCTGTTAACAAGATGGCCCGTTGTCAACAGAAGCCGCGCCGCGGAAAAGTTGCATTAAGATGCATACAGAGATGAATCAATGTTTTCAACAGCCAAAAAACGTTCAATGCCCAGCATTTAAAGGGCGAGGACGAGTTGTGAACGTTGTCGACAGACATAATATTATTATTATTCATTCTTTACTTACACAGTATAAATAGGGTAAACTAATAGGCGACGTTTCACAAGAGTGGCAAAAGGAACACCAAAGGAGAAGTCATGAAGTTCAAAATAGCAAGGTCGAAGTTTCTCGACAGCCTGAAGAAGGTGCAGAACATCGTTGGATCAAAAGGGTCCATGATGATTCTGCAGAATGTTCTTCTTGAGGCGAACGACAGACAGCTCTTTCTTACCACCACTGACCTTGACATTTCCATACGCTCGGTCGTACCATGCGAAGTGGAGGCGGAGGGTTCCACCACGCTTCCCGCGAAGGTGCTGTTCAACGCGGTGTCGAAGGCCGCCGAGGGAATGATAGAAGTTGAAGTGGACGGCGAAGACCGCGCGCAGATAACGGCCGGCTCCGCTTTCTACAAGCTAAGCGGAATGTCGGTTGTGGACTTCCCCACTCTTCCGCAGGATCAGAACTCGTTTGAATACGTTATTCCGCAGATGGCCCTGCGCGACATGCTGCGCAAGACAGCCTACGCCGCCTCGCAAGACGACACCCGCAAGACACTCAAGGGCGTTCTGATGAGCTTCCGCGACGGCAAGGTTACAATGGTGGCCACTGACGGCCGCCGTCTTGCGCTCATCGAGCACGAGATCGAGCTTCCTGAAAACGCCCAGCGCGACATCATTCTTCCCACGAAGGTCGTGGCTGAACTGCAGCGCTCGCTTTCAACCGACGGCGATGCACGCATCACCATCGAGAAGTCGCAGGTGTCGTTCAACCTCGGCGATACGCGCCTCTATTCCAAGCTGCTCGACGAAATCTATCCTAACTACCGTCAGGTGATTCCAGGCGAGCTTTCCGAACGCGTGTCGGTGGACCGCGAGCTTCTCCTCGCCGCGCTCGATCGTGTGAGCGTGATGAAGAAGGATGAATCAAACTCCACAAAGCTCACCTTCAACGCGAACGAGCTCATCGTAAGCTCAAGCGTGACAGAGGCTGGTTCCGCGCGCGACATAGTACCAATCAAATACGATGGCCCGATGATCGACATCGTGTTCAATCCGGGATTCGTGATGGACCCGCTTCGTGCAATCGACGAGGACGAGATAATCATCGAACTGAGCAATGGACACTCCCCTGCGCTCATCAAGTGCTCTGTTCCTTTCCTCTATGTGATGATGCCTCTTCGCATCAGCTAGTGCTTTCGTTTTCCGTCCAATGAAGATCTGGACAGATAAAAGGTATCCCATCATCCTCTCGTGCGCCAACTGCCTCGCACCCTGGGTGGAGCGAGAGGTGAGGGAAATGGGCTACAGGCCGATCGACGTCACCGACAATGTAGTTGTGGTTGAAGGCGGACTGCGCGACGTGTTCCGCCTCAATCTACAGCTGCGCACAGCACACCGCGTGCTGGTGCCGCTTCTTCGCACCACGTGTCGTCACGTGCGCGAACTCTACGATCTTGTGACGACGATAGACTGGGAAAACCTACTAGACCCGGATGGATACTTTTCAGTAGCTTCGGTTGTTCACAACGACACCGTGCGTGACACGCGCCTGCCGTCCTTGATAACTAAGGACGCCATTGCCGACCGGATGCGCGCGAAATGCGGGCGGCGTCCGGATTCAGGTTCCGACTATGATGCTGGTGCTGCCGTGTTCGTTCATTGGGAAGACCAGCGCGCCATCATCTATCTCGACACGAGCGGCTCTCCGCTATCGAAGCGCGGCTATCGTAAGATTCCAGGTTCTGCACCGATGCAGGAGACGCTTGCCGCCGCCTGCATAGACGCGATGAAATGGAACCGCAAGACGCCTTTCATATCTCCGATGTGCGGTTCAGGCACTCCCGCCATAGAGGCGGCGCTTGCCGCGATTGGTCGCGCTCCAGGTTCGCTGCGGTCGCATTTTGCTTTTATGTCCCTAAAGGGCTACAAGCAGATCATTCCAAACGAGAAGGCTCCGCGTGTTGCTCCGCGCCATCGGTTCGGCGTGTCGCCTGAGCAGATCTGGAAGGACATGCTTCTTGAGTCGGCCGAAAAGGAGAAGAAGAGCATTCCTCCAATCATAGCAACCGACATATCCCCCGAGGCGATAGAAAACGCTCAAGCCAACGCTCATGCCGCCGGCGTGCATAAATTCATACAGTTCAAGGCATGTGATTTCGCGGAGACGCCGATTCCCGACACCTTTACGCCTGACTTAACGCCTGAGGAGCATAAGAAATACCCCTACAAAGGATGCGTGTTCTTCAATCCTGAATATGGCATACGCCTTGGCGACCCTGTGGAACTCGCTGGCGTGTATGAGCGCATAGGCACTTTCATGAACGAGAAATGCAAAGGCTATGTGGGTGGATTGATAACTGGAAGCCCTGAGCTTTCCAAGATGGTCAATCTCTACTACGTCACCCGCATTCCATTCTACAACGGTCCCATCGACTGCCGCTTGTTCATTTTCCCCAACTGCGAAATCAAAGGCGCAAAGTAGTTCGTGGTTCGTGGTTCGTGCCCCGTGATTCGTGATTCGTGATTCGTGGTTCGTGGCTCGTGATTCGTGCCTCGAGCTTTCCATCCCCGTATGTTAGGTTGATCCAGCATTAGGGAGTACACGGAAATCCGCAGGGGACAGTCCCCATTACCACACAGAGGGGACAGTCCCCATAGCTCAAGCATAACTCACTAAGGGGACAGACCACACGGACCACGAACCACGAACCACGAACCACGAGCCACGAACCACGAGCCACGAATCCCAGAAAAGTTATCAACAGAATATTATAACCTGTTTATAACCTCAGCTTGTGATAAATCTGTTGATAACTGTTGATAATATGACCCTTGCCATTTTTCGGAGAAAAGTCCATACTATTTGCACCAGCGAAAAAGGCGGAGAATGCAGAATCTGACAGCAGAGATATGCGCAAAGTTCAAAGAGGCGCGCAAAGCGAAAGGGCTTAACCAATCAGCTCTTGCGCAGGCTGTTGGCTGCAAGCAGTCTGCGGTGTCGATGTTCGAGGCTGGAATGGCCACAAAACTTTCCGATGAGGCAGTTGGAAAGATGGCCGAGTTGCTTGGGCTTGATCTTGCGGCTATGCTAAAGGCAGATGAGGAACGTCGCAAGGCGCGAGGCGGAATGGATGTGTTGCCGATGATGGCGGCAGGAGTGGTCAGTCCAGGTGATGTGCAGATTGTGCGTGGGTATTGCCCAAACTGCCAATGTCCGTCAAACGTGCCGTATGTTGTTGATGGACGGCTTCTGTACAGGCCGTCGCGCTTGATGGCGTCACCTGGTGGCGGTATGCGATGTGTGCAGTGCGGCGAAGTGCTTGAGATGAGGTGCCCAGCGTGTGGCGCTCCGCTCAATGACGGTGCATGCTGCGGTGTATGCGGCAGCGCGTATGTGACGCCTACTTTGAGAGAAGGCGTAGATGTGGTGGCATACGCACGTGCACGGCGCGCCGAGATTCTGGAACTTAAGTCGTTCATGTAAATTTGAAAGGGTACATTCATGAAAAGACTGCTTCTACATCTAGTTGCGTTTGTCGTGTTGGGTGCGGGAGCCGTCGAGGACGAGCCGGACGAACTCAACTGGGACACTCTCGGCGGCACTGTCACTGGCTTCACGCATTTCCGCGACTACTGCCGCGCGAATCCGGATTTTCGCAGGAAGATTATCGCTGAGAAGCCAGTCGTGAATGTAGCGGCCAAGCCTGTAAACGTGAACATCACCGTTGCTGAATTTGCAAATGCATGTGTAAGGCAATGGAGTGAACGTGACATAGACGGCGTAAGGTGTCTCATTCTGCAGAGCGGACACAACGGACTCATGATCCGCACGGGCTTTGACGTTCCTGAGACCGGCTGGTACAGGGTGTGGGTGAAATACCGCCACACGCAGGGTTCGTCCGCGTCGTTTGAGCTGATGCTGGAGGATGGTCGCCTAGCGTCAGAGTCCGATCCTGCCGTCAGCGTAGTTCAGAATGCCTTCTCGTGGCGTTTTGACATTGTCGAGTTCGGTCGCAAGAACAATTTCCTTCCGAATCACCGCGACGAGCCTACAGGTTGGATATGGGAGCCGTCTCCGCTTGTACGCCTGGAGAAGGGCCGTCGCGCGATTTCGCTCAGGGGGCTCACGCATGACGGTCCATACGCCGAACGGCAGGTAGCATCTATTGTCCTCACCACCGAGCCGCTTGCACGGCCGGACGAGGCACCGTCGCTTGCGGATAGAGAAACGCGCGAGCTTTGGGCGCGCCGGCCGATGTGCGCTGCAGAGCCATCGCCTGCGCTGAAGCAGCTCTGGCGCGAGTGGCGTAGGGTGTTTCTGGCAGATCTCGCGCAGGGAAAGCTTTCCGGCGTAGAGGCTGGGCGCATGGCGGGGACAGTATGCTTCGACGACGAAGAGAACCTCATCGGCACGCCTAAACAGATTGCCGACGCAAAGGAACAGATGAGAAAATTCCTTGCGGGCAACGACCGCACGCGTTTCAAGTGCAAGATCGAGGCCGAGGATTTTGAAATCAAGAGCGGATGGTATCTGAGCGACAATGGCGGCGCGTCTGGCGGGCGGGTGCTCTCATCGAGCTATGGCGGAGAAGTTTCCGACGCCTGGAAGGACGTACAGGTGCCGTCGAACGGAACCTACCATGTGTGGCTGCGCTACTGCGAGATAGGCGGCTATCTCGCCAAGTGGCATTTCAAGGTGGAGAAGGCAGACGGATCGGTTATAGGCGAGAAGCCTCTGCAGTGCGACTGGACCGAGAACAAGGCCCATACAGGACTCTCTTGGATCAAGATGCCGCTGAAGTTGGAAAAGGGCAAGGTGCGCCTTCGGTTGCACAAGAGCGAACCTGGCTCGACCTACCGCCATGTTGACGCGGCGATCGTTACGGACGATCTGGCATTCGTGCCGGAGGGAACGGGCATTGTGCTGCCGCCGCTCGACAAGGCGCCGCTCACGGTATGGCGGCAGAAAGACCCGTGGATCGGTTTTTCTCGGCTAGAAGGTCCGCGTGACGGCGAGAACCTCGATCCGTACTCGCTTGAAGTCCGCGCCGGAGAGACGGCCACGGTGCTTGTGCTTGCAAGGAACAACACGCTTAGCCACCGAGAGATAACGCCAAAGGTGAAGGGCGACCGCTACGGACAACTCTCGTGGCGCGTGGTGGCGTTTTCGCTTGCAGGATGGGGCGAGTGGACACCGCAGCAGCTTCTCACCCGCGAACGGGTCTTTGCACCGCCTGAGCAGACGGTGGGATTGTGGATATCCATCAAAGACGACGCGCGCGCAAAGAAGGAGCGCATCCGCTTCGCAGTTGGCGATCATGAACTCGTGCTAGACGTGACTGGACTTCCGGCGCATCCTGCGACTGTGCCCGTTCCATACATCTACGGCTGGGCGACGCCGTGGAAAACGGTCTCGTGCTGGGAGACGTTCCGCGACCTTGGCATGAATGTCATCGGAGAGGCGCTCGTTGCGAAGGCAGAGGCGGCGGAGTACGGCATACGCCTCACGACGCATCTCAACGACGCGGATGTGTGTCCCGAGCATGTGCGCGAGGTGAAGGCGCGCTACGCGAAGCTGGGCTATGCGCCGCGCGACTGGGCGTGGAGCTTCATGGACGAACCGGGCAATTCGATGTCCGACAAATGGGTGGAGCTTGCGAAGAAGTTTCGCGCCGTTGACAATGAGATCCGCATCTGGGTGAACCCTGGCGAGGTGCACGGGGCGGGTCCGGAATCATGCATGAAGATGACGCCGTACGTAAACTGCTACTGTCCGTACGCCGACCATTATTGGAACATCCACCTGAACGCGACCTATGCCGGGCAGCTGCGTCGGAAGGGACCGAAGTTCGACGTTCTCATGGGCTACACCACGCCGTGCTTCTGGGAGAAGGCACCGTCATCGACGAGCGACATGCTCTCCCTTGCCGACTTTGCCCTCAAGAACGATCTCGACGGCTGGGGTTTTTTCGCGTTCGCATACGGCTTCACGTACTGCAATTCGCTCTGGGACGAAGTGAACAACTACGTTAACGACCAGTGCATCTACATCTATCCCGGCGCCTCCAACCGCACGATCCTCACTCGCAACGCCGAGGCGATTCGCGAGGCCGCGCAACGCTGGCGCGCGGCAAAGTCTCATCAAATCCACTAAACACGCAACCATCAAACCAACATGAAAGCCTGGATACAACGAGTGTCGCATGCATCGGTCACCATCGACGGCGAATGCGTGGCGAAGATTGGCAAGGGGTACCTTGTGCTACTTGGCGTCACGCATTCCGACACTGAGGCCGAGGCGGACAAGATAGCCGCACGCATTCCCGTGATCAGACTTTTCACAGACGAGAAGGACATGATGAACCTCTCGCTCGAAGACGTGGGAGGTTCGGTGATAGTGGTCTCGCAGTTCACGCTATATGCCGATACCGCACATGGCAGACGTCCCGGCTTCTCCAACGCGGCGCGTCCCGAGAAGGCCAATCCCCTCTACGAGCGCGTGGTGGCGAAGCTGCGCGAGACGCTTGGCGCGGAGCGCGTTGGCACGGGACGTTTTGGCGCCGACATGAAGGTGGAGCTTCTAAACGACGGCCCCGTCAGCGTTGAGCTTCTTGCGTGATAAGGAGATAGCCTGATGGCGGGACTGACACTCTGTGGCATCCGGCTTCATACGAAAGCCCCATGCCGTTGATGCCGTACGTGTCGTACGGAACTATCTTGGCTTTTGCGGGAATCTCGACGACGAGCGAATCGGCGTCGGTTGCGTTGAGAATGTAGACCGGCTTGTCGAGCGCGCCCGTGCTGACTGCAGTCTCGGCGGCATAGACGCCGAAGATGCGCTCCTTGTCGCTTTCGCCCTCGATAAGCGGATACGCAAGTTCGGGATGATACGGTTTGAACTTTCCACGCTGGAGAGCATCTACATGCGCTGCGCCGAACCGGCTCCAGTGCGCGATCATGTCGGCATGGCCCAGCACAGGATTGCTGCCACCCCTGTGCTGGCGCGAATCAAGCTCCGCAAGCTTCATGGAGTACTGCACGGTGGAGAACATGACGTTCAGCACGTTCTTGGCGGCGGCTTCTGGCGTGTCGGTGGGGTGCCATTCGAGCATGTCGGAATGGACGGCTGTGTTGCCTGATGTGAGGCGGAGGTTCACGATGCCGCGGCGGTTGCGCTGCATGTCGGCGGGGCAGTCGCTAACACGCAGCATGTTGGCCGCGGTGCGGATTGAAGGGCCGATGTATGCCTGGCGGAACTCCACGAGAACGTCCGGTTTGATGGCGGCGAGACGCTTGTAGATGTCGGAGATCAGGCGCTCGGTGGCTTCGGTTACGCTCTTGATGTCGCGGCCTTTGAAGTTGTCGTTCGCGGCGGGGTCGCGTCCCTGCACGTTGATGCTGTCGATGAAGTCGAGCTTGACGCCGTCGATGTCCCACTCGCGCAGCGCTCGCTCGTATGTGGATATCAGGAACTCGCGCACCTCGGGGAAGCGCGGGTCAAGGCAGTACGTCTTGAGCCGCTTGTTGTGGTAGAGGCACTTGTCCTTGAACCGGGCGTAGTTGGCGCTCTTCTCGCCCATCCAGGGAACGGCGTACCAGAGCATGTACTTCATGCCCATGGCGTGGACTCTGGCGACATGAGCCTTGATGTCGGGGAAGCGGTTCTTGCTTTCCTTCCAGTCGCCGCAGAACGCATAGCCGCGGTTCGTGTCGTCGGTCTGCCAGCCGTCGTCAACGATGATGGTCTTCATGCCCATCTTCGAGGCGATGGCGCATTCGCGCTCGATCTCGTGCTGGTGGACGTCCTGGTGGAAACTGTACCATGTGGAGTAGAGCGGGGCGAACGCGGCGGCGGGCGTGGGGGCGGGCGTGCGGCCGGAAACTGACGTCATCCAGTCGGCCGCCTCGCGAACGGCGTCGCTCCAGAATACGTCGCGCGCGTCGATGCGCAGGCGCGCCACAAGGCGCGAACGGCGGGCGACTTTCGAGTCGTAGAAGTGGAACGAGAAGTAGAGGCGGTTATCTTCCTCGCGGATGCCGGCCTTTATCACGAGCGGCTCGGACGACTCGGACGCGGCGAAGGTCATGCGGTTGCGTCCGCCCGAGCTGTAGCACGCGTAGAGCGGCATCCAGCGGCGGAAGTCGGTCTCGCCGGCGCCGGGGAGGTTGGCGGGGTCCCAGTACATGCCGAAACCGGAGCATTCGGACCATGGGCGCCACGCTGCCACGGTGTCCAGCTTCGGGACGTTGAAGGAGAGGTTGAACGCGGCCGGGTATGCCGGTTCGCCGCGCGTCATCTCAACGACGGCGTATTCCACGCCCGAGGCGTCCTTTTCTCGGCGAAAATCGACCTTCCAACCGTTGCGCTCGCGGCCCATCAGCTTCACGCCGCCCACCACAAAGCCGTCCAGCGTCACGTCGGGCGCCATTTCGCCGAATGCTGCAGCGGCGAGAATTGATGCGCCCGCAAGCATGCCAGCGCTTTTGACGATGATGTTCATGTTCGTTTTCTCCTTCGGTCTTGAAACCTTTAGACTGTAACGCGAATTATACCAAAAATGTGCATTCGGCGCCACTTGCTTACGAAGAATCAAGTGAAACATCAATGTCGCCAATGTGCAATTTATCATTGGCAACAATGGAATTGGCAACACTTCCACATCCTGACCGCTGGCCTGTCCACCGTAGCTTTGGCAGAGGTGGAAGCCTCGGCGAAGGTGGTTGACAACACTCAACATGATTGGATGATAGCTGTAATGCATCCGTTGTGCAAACGGAAGGTTCTGAACCATGACAAAGCAAATTTTAATGGTGTCGTTCTTGGTAATTCTCGGCATCGCCTATCGCGAGGATGTGATAAGCGGCGAATGGGCCACTGTGAGCTTTTTGGTTGCCTCGTTGTGGTGGTGCATAAGCCTGTCGAAAAGGCGAAGGGCAGTGGAAACAGATGATAGTGACGACGGCGGGGATGACTTGTGCGAGGATGAGGATGTGGACGGTGGACCGCAGATGTGGAATGGCTGGGCTCTACTGGTTCAAGATTGTCCGGTTTTTGAGGCAAAGGAGATTGCAGAACGGCTGGATGTGGCGGGCTTTCGCTGTAAACTTGAGGTGCTGCATGAAGACCGCGCCTTTCACCGACACGGAAACTTTGGAATGGGAACGCGAATGTGCGTTCTCGTTTCGCCAAGCGAATATGAACGGGCGATGCGGCTGGTCGCAGATCTTGTATTAGGAAATGACAAGTGTGATTAGGGAAGACATTGCGGCGCTATTGACTGTTGGGTAGGTCGAATGGTATAATATTGATGTTTTGAGACACTAATGTTGTCCAGATATTAGTGTCTGGAAACGTTAATCGTATGGGAAACGAAAGTGTAAGTTATGGAAGATAACGACATAAGGCTGTTGTTGGAGGCGTCAAGTCGCCTGATAGATGAGGTTTCGCTTGATTTCAGGCGATACCTTTGCAGTCGTATAGAGTGGGATGACAGGCTGATCTGCATCAAGGGACCTAAAGGATGCGGTAAGACGACGCTT
>JAEEGF011433759.1_pt1 | contig 14178 bp, 9 predicted proteins | sample 9134171 | NCBI WGS metagenome assembly JAEEGF01 (sample SAMN16246542, study PRJNA631951) | gut metagenome | biome: gut microbiome; feature: rumen; material: AP-attached | host: Bos | place: Iran: Karaj | collected 2018-10
GGTGAAGGAGTTCCTCGTCAAGAAACACAGTGAAGACATGGAAAACAACCGCTATTGGATGAACTGCATCCAGACGCAGAGCCGCGACGGATACAATCCGATGGCCAACTATAACGACATCATCAACGGCATCACCGCCGACGACGTAGCCAACATGGCCAAAGCCGTGCTGAAAGGCTATAAGAAGGAAGTGGTGCAGATACCCGAATGATAATATAGCTTTCAGCCGTCAGCTGTCAGCTATCAGCCAACGCCAATAATATGGCTAGCTGATTGCTGACGGCTGAAAGCTGAAAGCCAAATCTTAAATATTGAATCTTTAAATCTTTAAATACCAAATTATTATGACAGAAAAACTCACATTGAGAGACAACCCCACCATGCGTTGGATTGCCTTGTTGCTCTTGGCTTTGGCCATGTTTTGCGCCTACATCTTCATGGACATCTTGTCCCCCATCAAGGACCTGATGCAAACCGAACGCGGCTGGGACAGCCTCGCCTTCGGTACCATGCAGGGTGCTGAGACCTTCCTGAACGTCTTCGTGTTCTTCCTCATCTTCGCTGGTATCATCCTCGACAAGATGGGTGTGCGTTTCACCGCCGTGCTTTCGGGTGCCGTCATGCTCGTTGGTGGCTTGATTAAGTACTATGCCATCAGTGAGTCGTTCTATGGCAGCGGTGCCGAGACCTGGTTCACCAACAACCTCAACTACATCCCTGGTTTTGAGGAGCTGGGCGTTTCGCCGTTCTATCGCGGTATGCCCGCCTCTGCCAAGCTGGCCGCCCTCGGCTTCATGATCTTCGGCTGCGGTACCGAAATGGCTGGTATCACCGTGAGCCGTGGCATCGTGAAGTGGTTCAAGGGGCGTGAGACCGCTTTGGCCATGGGTTCTGAAATGGCTTTGGCCCGTCTCGGTGTGGCCACCTGCATGATTTTCTCGCCCTACTTCGCTCGTCTCGGCGGTAAGATCGACGTGAGCCGTTCCGTGGCCTTCGGTGTGGTGCTGCTTTGCATTGCCCTTATCATGTTTGTGGTTTACTTCTTCATGGACAAGAAATTGGATGCACAAACCGGCGAAGCCGAAGAGAAAGACGACCCGTTCAAGGTCAGCGACATTGGCAAGATTTTGTCGAGCCTTGGTTTCTGGCTGGTCGCTTTGCTCTGCGTGCTTTATTATAGCGCCATCTTCCCATTCCAGAAGTATGCCGTCAACATGTTGCAGTGCAACCTGACGCTGACCGAGCCCGCCGCTGGTTCGTTCTGGGCCGGCGACACCGTCACCATCGTGCAATACATCATCATGCTTGTGGTGGCTGTCTGCTCGTTTGCCAGCAACTTCTCAAAGAAGAAAGGCCTGAAGTTCGGTTTGATGGCTGTGGCCGTCGTTGCCCTCGTGGTTTACTGCTACATGGGTTACATGCGTGGCACCGCCGAGACCATCTTCGCCGTGTTCCCGCTGTTGGCCGTGGCCATCACGCCTATCCTCGGCAGCTATGTCGACAACAAGGGTAAAGCCGCTTCCATGCTGATGATCGGCTCGTTGCTGCTCATCATCTGCCACCTCACCTTCGCCTTCATCCTGCCCATGTTCAAGGGCAATGCCGTCGGTGGCGTGGTCGTAGCTTATGTGACCATCCTCGTGTTGGGTGCCTCGTTCTCTCTGGTGCCTGCCGCCTTGTGGCCGAGCGTCCCGAAGTTGGTGGACGAAAAAATCATCGGTTCAGCCTACGCTTTGATTTTCTGGATCCAGAACATCGGTCTGTGGCTGTTCCCGCTGCTGATTGGTAAGGTTCTGGAAAACACCAATCCTGGTGTCACAGACCCCGTTGCGCTTAACTACACATGGCCGTTGGTCATGTTGGCCTGCTTGGGTGTTGCCGCATTGATCATCGGTATCATCCTGAAGCGTGTGGATGCCAAGAAGCATCTCGGACTTGAGGAGCCGAATATCAAGTAATTTTGGATTTAAAATTCAAAATTTGAAATTGTAGGGCTGCCACGATGTGACAGCCCTACATTGTATTTTATGGGATTTTATTATCTTTGCAGGCATGAAACTGAGGTTAACCATAATACTTGCTTTTTTCTTTGTGACAGCCTGCCATCACCCGGTGAAGGTCGTTGAGCCTGTCGAAACGCCGTCATCAGAATTGGTGGCCATCGACAGCCTGATGTGGCGTCAGCCCGACAGCGCATTGGTTTGTCTGTTGCCCTATTTCGACACCTGTAGTGACGGCATGAGCAACAACTCTACCCCCTACGACAAGCATTACGCCAACCTGTTGTTGGCCGAATTGCTGTATAAAAACGATTATCCCCAGACCAACCGCATGGAATTGTTGAAGGCCGTGAATTATTTTGATTCTTTGTGTCTTTGTAAAAACGTTGCGCGCAACGTCTCTACCATAGCCTTCCTTGATGCCCGCGCCCATTATATTAATGGTGTGGGCTTTTATGAAAACAACAACATGGTGGAGGCCTGTGCAGAATACCTTAAGGCCTTGGAAATCATGGAAAACTTTTGTTGGGGAAAGGAATTGGTAGGAAAAAGAGCACAATTTATGGCGTTGACGAATACTAGGTTGACAGTTTTGTTCTCTGACCTTTATCTACACGAACAGGCTATTTATTTTGATAAAGCGGCTTTGGCTTGTTATAATAAGTTCAAAGCAGAAAGCTGGCATGTAGCCTGGATATTTGATGAAATTGGTACACAGTATGATATGATGGAGAATTATGACACAGCGTGTTATTATTATAACAAGGGGTTGAGCATATTGTCTGATTCAAGCAATCTGACATACAGGGATATTAGTACACATCTCGCATATCTTTCTTATAAAATAGGTGAAGACTCGAAGATCGTGCTAAATAAAATGAGGAATCTAACCGCTCAAGCGGAGAGCTTAGAGGAAACCTTGGCTCGATTAGGCATTATCGGAGAAATTTTTTATCATGAACGAATGCTTGATTCAGCTTTGATTTACCTCAATGAAGTATTTTGCAAAACGGAAATCATTGATTCCAAGAAACAAATGGCCGAATGGTTGGTGGAAATTAACAAAGCTCTAGGTAAAGAATCTGAGATTATCGTATATGCTGAGTATTTGGTGCCTTTTGCCAACCAGGAAGAGAACAAAAGCGCAGTGAAATCGCAACTGACAGAGATGTACAACACATTCCGGCAAAACGAATTGGTACGTAAACACAAAGAGACAATACGCAATAACACGAAATACACCTTGTTCATTGTGGGCGGCCTGCTGGTCGTGTTGTTTACGGTCATAATTATTCATATAAGGCGCAAGAAAAACTTTACAACGCAATTAGAAGCTGAAAGCCATGCCCATCAAATGAAACAGAAAGCTCTGTCGGGTCGGCTGAAGTCCAGCAATGAGGCACTTCGCAACACGATGAAGAGGTTGGAAGAAAAAGAAGTGGAACTAAAAACTATCGAAAACAACAGTATAAAACACCTCAGTGCGGATAATTACGAGGCTTTCAAGCAAATGCCGGTTTGCAAAGAGATACTGAACACAGTCGGAAAGCTTTATGCTAATAAGCAGAAAACGCCTAAAACTGACATGGATGTGAGGGAATTCATGGATTATGCCTTATCGGTGCCTCAAATGGCCTTGCTTTCCAAAACAATTGAAACGGTATATCCTAACCTCCATGCATCCTTGGAAAGAATTTATCCCAATCTTAACCGAAATGATTGGCTGCATTGTTGTCTTTACTTATTACAGTTGGACAAGATGAGCATTTGCGTGTTGCTTCAAGAGCCTTATTACACATGTAGGCGTTGTACGTTGAAATTGGAAGAGGCATTCAATTGCCGACATGCTTTAACTGCGTTCCTCATCGAACAAGTGGAAAATTGTTGAGTATTGATTTTCAAATAGTTGACTTAAAATCTGTAAAAATTGCAATTTGAAATTTTGATATTGTCCTGAAAAAATCTCATATTATTGCAGCGTCTAACTTTTAAAATGCACTACAATATGAAAAAACTTCTTCTATTAATCGCATTTGCATTCGCTGCAATCTTTGCCCAAGCCCAAGAATTTTCCCCACCCCCCGACTTCTACTTCACCTACAACTATCCTGATACGGAGGCTGAAGGAGGAGTCGCCTTGGAAACTGACGATGGCTGTTTCCTTGTGTCAGCCTTTGAATACGCGAAAGAATGGATTGACTATGAAGATTATACCGGCGCTGCCAAAATCCTCAAATTATCAGCTACTGGCGAAATGATGGGTGAAATGATGTTTGGTGAAGAGGGCAGACGCTCGACCATAGTGGGGCTCTTTTCTGATCCAAAACAAGCAGGCCGCTATCTCGCTGTTGGGAAAATACACGACAACGAGCTTCATTGCGACCGACTTTTGGCCTGCAAATTCGACGGAGACTTCCAGACTGTATGGCAAAAGGAAATCGAGATTGATGAATTGGATAATTGCTTCTTTTTTTATGGCAGAAGCTTCATGGATGCCCAAGGCAATATTGTGTATATGACCCTCCCTTACGAGGTCATTCATCAACCACAAGGAACAGATATACAGTTTCATCCTCAAACCTTTTTCAAGATTTCATCAGACGACGGGACGCTACTGGCCTTTCATGAGAGCGAGCAACCCATTAGCGAGTATTTTGCTTTGGGAAGCATTTTCGAGTTTAAAGACGGCAGTGGCGACTATGGACACGTCTCGAATTATCATCACAACAATGCAGTGGTCAGGATGAATAGCGACTTTGAAATCATCGATGAGTGTCAGCTTCCCTATAGGATGCCTTCGCCATACGGAGGAAACGGTTATGAATTGTATTTCAATAGTACCAGTATCAATTTTCCCACTGTTTTGTCCCAGCCCGACAGCTCTTTAGTGATAATTTGGGAAGCCGACGAGATATTCAAGCTTCCAGAATGGAGGACGGACATGACGATGTTGAAGATAGACATAGACGGCAACATCATAGCATCCCAAATTGTCGGTTTCGACAATGACAGCGTGGAGTTGGCACCTTATGTGAGGGGGGTAGACAGAAATGGAGATGGGTTGTATTTCTGCCATTCAAGCTATACTGTGATAAACGACGAGTTTCACCTCGTTCAAGGAACCAATCTTATCACGGTTACCAAAACAGATTCCGACCTTGGAGTGGTTTGGCAACGGTATTGCCATCTCAACATGAATTGTCGACCGCTTTGCATAACAGCCACGAAAGACGAAGGTTGCCTTGTGACGGGTGGTGCTTATAACGAGGAAAGCAACACCGCGTATGTGTTAGCATTCAAGGTGTTGGCGGACGGCACGTTAAGTTGTCCAGAAACGGAAATAAGCGTTCGCCCCTACTTGTTCTATCCCAACCCCGCCCAAGACCAGCTTCGCCTGCAATACTCGCCCGACGTGAAGCCCATGCAAGTCGAGCTTTACGACCTGCAAGGCCGCCTTGTGCGCTCGCAAAGCCAAGGATTGGAAAGCGTAGACATGCAGGGCCTCGCCCCAGGGCAGTATCTCATGAAGGTGACGCTGGAAGACGGGAAGAGCTTTACGGACAAGGTGGTGAAGGAATAGGAACAATTTCACCCATTCCCCTTTGGGGAAATCAATCGAGCACCGAAACAAAAGGAAGAAAACATTATTTAAAACAGGAAATATTATGTTTAAAATAGATATTTCCTATTTTTGCATCGAAATTAACAACCTCTAAAACATAACACCATGAAAAAGCATCTTCTACTCATCGCCCTTGCCTTCATGACCTTGGCCACGGTAGCACAGAATGACATGTACTCGTTCGTGTATCATGACAAGCCGGGGCATTTCATTAACCTCCATAACACCATGCAACAGCGGGACGGAGACTTCGTCGTATGCACATACATTTCCGAGGATGTAGGAAACCACAATTCCAATCCTTTGGGCTACATGTTTTACAAAATCTCTCCCACCACACTCACGGTCACAGACTCGCTGTTCGTGGCAGATACCGATCAACGCTCCTGTCTCTTGGCTCGCGACCCATACGGTGAGGGCAACATCAGGGCCTCCTACGAATATCACGAGGATTGCGACAGCACCTTCCTGCGCATCCGCCATTTTCCCGACAATGACCTCCACACCAATCCCGATGAGGACATTGTAACACCCGTCTGTGAAGGTTTTACGATATGTGTAAACGGTGGCACCCTGATCGACTGCAGAAATGACCTGATTATGAAGTACTATAAGGAACGCTCCAACCAAGTCTTCGACGAATACGTGGCCCGATTTGCTGCAGACGGCACGCTGAAGTATCAGACTTTGTTCAAAGAAAACACCGATGGGACAGACCCGCTTCGGGTGCTCAAGGAAGCACCGCTACAATACTACCAATATAACAATACTGGCAACTACCCCAACGACAACCTCGCCCTTGTCGTGACAGACTCACTCTTCCAAAGAAACACCGTGATTCTCAACAAGATTTTGAGAGAGGAAGTCATTGATACGCTTAACAACAAAGAGTATGAGTATCTTAGTCTTAGCAACATATCAGGTGTCGAGGTGATTCCTGTCGGTGAAAACGACATTCTGGTGGCCGCCCCGTATGTGCACGACACGAATTTCAACTCCCTACTTGCTGACTATGGAGTTGCCATAGCGAAGTACGACATGCGTACCATGAGCCTAAAAGGCTATACTGTGTTCGATAATCAACCCGGTTATTGTAACACAAGGGAATGCATGGGTCTAAAAAAGATGACGGACGGTGCCATCTACTTCGCTTACAAGAAGGTTCATGAGCCTAACATCAACATCGTGAAGATGGACACCGACTTGAACGTGGAATGGGAACGTTTTTGCAAGATAGGCAACATCATCATGTATTCGGCATTCGGTTTCTCCTCCTTGTACGAAGACGGGCAAGGAAACGAAAAAGGCATAGCCTGGACTTGGTATGCCAACAGGACAGGCAACGACAGAATTGGCTTCGCCAACTTCTTCCTCAACCACGACGGCACGGTGGGCACAAACGAGGCTGGCATTGAGATTCGTCCCTATGCCTACTACCCCAACCCCACCCAAGACCGGCTCCACCTGCAATACTCGCCCGACGTGCAACCCAAGCAAGTCGAGCTCTACGACCTGCAAGGCCGCCTCGTGCGCTCGCAAAGCCAAGGCTTGGAAAGCCTGAATATGCAAGGCCTCGCCCCTGGGCAGTATCTCATGAAGGTGACGCTGGAAGACGGGAAGAGCTTTACGGATAAGGTGGTGAAGGAATAACTGGAACAATAGGCTTTTCGGTCTGGTAGAGCCGAACAGCAAGTGTTTTTTGGATTCAAAATTTAAAAACGTAGGGTTGTCACATTGTGTGGTAGCCCTACATTTCATTTATGCACAAATGGAACGTCACACATTATTAATATCTCCTTTACGAAGGCTTGTTCGCTAGGGCCAAAATGTCCATCGGCACGTGAAAGTTGGGTCATCATACGCGAGAAGCTACGTTTTTTCTCTTTCGTCATCCGCCGAATGGTCTCATAGGCTTTCATCTGCAAGGCGTTCTTCGGAATCGGAACGAAGCCCTTGGACTCAAATTCCAATTCTGACAGACAGCTCTTCAGGCAATCGCTCTCTCCTTGATGGGTTTGGAAATCGGCCCCAGCCAGATTGTAAAGCACATTGGCTATGGCGGTTTTCTCCTCTTGAGTGAATTTTTCGTCCATAACAACAAAATTTTCTGCAAAGAAACGATTTTTTCTAATTTTGCAGCAACAATCAACATAAAAAAAGCTGACATGAAGAAACTCACTTTACTATTCTTGGCTTTGGCCTCCTTGGTAACGCTGAAAGCCCAATGGGTCGACGACCCCAACAGCAACACGAGCATTGCCAATTGTAACAAAAATGCCGCCGAGGTGTATGTTTCAACCGATGTTTCGACGGGTGACTCATACGTGCAATGGCATTACCAAGGCGAAAACGGTTGGTCGCCATGGTTGCAGCGACTTGATTTCAACGGCGTCCCGCAATGGCCTGCCGACGGCATCCATGTCACCACGCCCGACTTTGCCACCTGGTCGCCAGGCTATGCCATGACTGCGGTCAATGAAGGTGTCGTCACGGTATTCCGCACCCTCGGGCCTCATCACTGGGCAGTCAAAATCAATGCCGACGGCACCTTCCCCTGGGGTGAACATGGCATGGTACTCTTCGACGGTGAAGGCGGTGGCCGCTCCGAGGTGCTCGCAGGCGATGACGGCGGCGTATGGGCCTTGGGCACCGACATGGACAGCACCTTCCTGCAATATGTCGATGCCGACGGCACGCTGCATCCCAAGGCCACCATCAAAGACCCTGCAAAAAAATGCACCAATGGCGTAATGATTCCTGCTGAAGACGGCGTCTTTGTGGTGTATGCCAAGCAGACCCTCCAAGGCTATACCAATTACAACAAGGAAATCCACGTTGCAGGATACAACAAGGACGGCGAACAGATTTATCCCGAGACGCTTTTGTTTGGACAACAGACCGTAGGTGCCAGCTACGTGCATTATGCCATTCCCGACAGTAAGGGTGGCGGCTATGTCTATCAATTCCACAATGCCATAGGTGGCGTGTATAACACCTACGTCACGCATTTCGATGAAAGCGGCACACCCACCATCGCCGACCCTAACGGCATCGCCGTACATAGTCCCGACTACGGCAACTATTACACTAATGCCTACGCCACCGTCGATCCCAAGAGCAATGATATCATCATCGCCTATCTCCAGAAAGACGCTGGATCTCAATCCCAACATCGAGTCTATGTCAACCGCATCACTGAATTAGGCGAAAAGCCATGGGGTGACGGCATTCTTGTGGCGGACTACACAGGCCTTTCTTATAGCGACATCCACGTGGATGCCATCGATGCTGTAGATGGTTTCGTCGTGACCTACGGCACCAGCCAAGGCAGAATTGAAGCTGTGGGCTATGACATCGATGGAAACCTGCTGTGGAACATTACTATGAGTTCGACTGGCTACAATAAAGCCATCAGCGAAAACACCACTGGATATTATGATGGGCAAAACATCGTGGCATGGATCAACAGCGATGATGGCGGCGTCTATGCCCAAAACATCGGCTGGGACGGCACCATGGGAGTGGTCACGCCACCTGCCCCTGTGATATGCGACCCGCCAACCGATTTCCAAGGCGAGTATTTCTTTGAAACAAACTCGAATTATGGGATTCATCTATCATGGATAGCGCCTCAAGAATTGCCGCTGCACTACAACCTGTATTGCACAGATCCATCAAGCTGCACAACAGTAATTGAGATAGAGCCAACCGTGACCGAGTATATTGAAAACATGTCTATTATAGGAGAGTCCGTTTTCCAACTTACCGCGGTATATGAAGACTGCGAATCCGAGTTTGCGCTCACTCCTGACGGCGAAGACTACGTCACCATCATAATCACTAGCATCCCCGAAAACTCGGAGGAAGATATCGTGTCCATCATGAGTGTCTATTCCATCAAAGGACAACTTGTCAACGCCAAGGACCTCAACGAGTTAAGTCAAGGTATTTACATCGTCAAAGGATTAACCTCCACAGGGAAACTTGTCACGAAGAAGGTCATCTTAAACAATGAATAAAAGGAATTTAAAAATCATATCATCATGAAAAAACTTGGTCTTTTCTTAGCAGGCTTATTTGCTTTCACAGCACTGCATGCCCAATGGGTCGACGACCCGGCTACCAACACTTTCATCGCCAACTGCGCTAATGACGACGGTGAACTCTACACCGCCACCAACCCCAACACCGGCGACACCTACATCCAATGGGAAGGTTTCGGCACCAATGGCTGGTCGCCCACCCTACAGCGCATCAGCTTTGAAGGTGTTCCGCAATGGGGCGACGATGGCATCCATATCGGCGGATTGGAGTTTTCTTCCTATTCGGAAGGCGTCTCTATGACAACTACTGCCGATGGGGGCGTGGTGAGTTGCTTCGCCGACTACGATGGTTACACCTACGCCGTAAAGATCAACGCCGATGGTACTTTCGCATTTGGTGAACAAGGTTTGAGGCTCTTTGATGGACACGGCTTCTCACGCACCGAGTTGGTGGCAGGAGACGATGGCGGATTCTGGGCCTTGGGTGCCGACTATGAGAATAGTTATCTGCAATATGTCAATGCCGACGGTACCTTGAACCCATACGCTACCATTTCAGCCAGTGGCTACAAGTGCATGTTCGGCCAACTCACATTAAGTTTAGATAATTTTGTTTTCCTGACCTACGAACGACTTGGCAGCGGTTTCTACACCAACAAGGATATTTGTCTCGTCGGCTATGCCCCCAATGGCGACCAAGTCACTCCTGACGTTCTGCTGATGTCGGAACAGTCTTTCCAATCAACTTACATCCACTACGTCGTTCCTGACGGTTTGGGCGGTGGTTATGCTTATATCTGGCATCCTGCCTTTGGCGAGGCTTTCAACGTATATGTGTTCCACTATGACGAGACCGGTGTCTCAACCATCAACGACACCAACGGCATCTCCGTTCATTCGATCGACCCGTCCAATTTCTATGGTGGAGCCAACGGCACTGTCGACCCCGTGAGTCATGACCTCATCATCGCCTACGAACAAACCGATGCCTCGACACAGTCGCAAAGCAGAATCTACATAAACCGCATCACCGCCACGGGCGAAAAGGTGTGGGATGAAGGTATCCTTGTTGCTGATTATGTTGGCAATACCTACGCTGACATCAGGGTCGACGCTTTCGAGGATGGCAGCGGTTTCAGTTTGATATACACTAAAGACTCCAGCAACCCCTACTTCACCACCATCGAGGCCATGGGCTTTGACATGAACGGCAACCAACTATGGGCCAAGACCTTATGCTCGAATGCCTATAGAAGAACAGTGTGTGACGACACTCCTGGCTTCCACCTCGGACAAAACATCGTTTTTTGGGTGAACTGCATCAATAGCGGTATTTATGGCCAAAACATCGGCCCCGACGGCACTATGGGTCCCATCGAGCCTCCTGTTACGACCTGCCTTGCACCTGAAGATTTTGAAGGAGAGTATGTTCATAACATGCAAGAAGAACTATTTGGCGTAAGGCTCAGCTGGGTAGCCCCTGAAACGCAGCCACTGCATTACAACCTCTACCGTTACAACAACATCAACAAGGATGAAGTCATCATAGAAGTTCCAGGCGAAGCCACCTCCTATTTTGACGAAAGCGGCCTTGGAGCCTACAAATACCAACTGACTGCAGTCTACGAGAACTGCGAATCGGATTTTGCCCTCACGCCTGACGGAGAAAATTATGTCTACATCGAAGTAACAGGCATTGAAGAAAACAGCAATGAGGAAATCGCCACTGTCACAAGAATTTACACCATGAATGGACAATGCCTGAAGCACAGCGACATCAACGCATTGAGTAATGGTGTCTATCTCATTCAAGGAGTGACCGAAAATGGCAGATTGGTGAGCAGGAAAGTGGTCATCAACCGTTAAGGTAGAAAACCTTCCAAAAACAAAGTAGAGACGTGCCTTGACGCGTCTCTACTGTTTTTGTGGGAACTGTTGGACTCGAACCAACGACCCCCGCCTTGTAAGGGCGATGCTCTGAACCAACTGAGCTAAGCTCCCTCGCTTTCATTTCCTCGAAATGACGCTGCAAAAATAGGACTTTTTTCTCATTTTTCGGCAACAATTATGCAATTTCACAACTTTTTATTATTTTTGTAGAATGATAACCCGAATTATGGTCAGTTGATTTTACCATGAAAAAACTGAATTTCAACAAAATAAAGAAATATCTTCCTTTCCTACTATTGATTGCGGCTATTGTTTGCTGCAACCTATGCATCGCCGATGTAGGCAACAATAACCGCTATAGCTCCGGCGGTGGAGACGGGGGCATGGGTGGTGACTTCGATATTGGCGTGCTCATTGGCTGGCTTATCAACCTATTCATCGAAAGTCCAATTTTAGGCTTAATCGTGGTGGTGGCCATCATCATTATCTACCGTATGATGAAGAAGAAATCGAGTAGCACCGATGCCATCAACCAAAAGGTGAACCAACAAGCTGACAACGATTTCGTATTCGACAACAGTGCCACGGTGGCAGCCCAAATACAAGAGATCGACCCTGCTTTCTCAGCCGACAAGTTCAACGGCTTCGCACGTGAAGTGTTCATGAAGATACAGGAAGCCTGGACCGCCAAGGAATGGAAAACCATCCGCCCCTTCGAGAGCGAGACCTTGTTTAACCAGCACAAACAGCAGTTGGACGAATACATCCGTTTGAAAAAGACCAACGTGGTGGAGAAAATCACCATAAAGCATTGCTCGCTGCATGAGTTCCGTCAGGATGGCGACAAAGAAGTGCTCATCGTGTGGCTCAACGCATTGATGCACGACTACGTTATCGACGACGAGACCAAGAAGGTGCTCGAAAGCGACCCCAACCGCGACTGGTACATGAAATACGAGATGGTCTTCAACCGCAAGGCAGGACTCAAGACCGACCCAGGCAAGAAAGGCACCTCCATCACCAACTGTCCCAACTGCGGCGCCCCGACCGAGATCACCTCATCAGGACAATGCGCTTATTGCGGCAGCGTCATCACCAATGGCGAACACGATTGGGTGTTGACGGATATTCATTCAAGAAGTTGAATCTTTAAATCTTGAATCTTTGAATCTTGAATCTTGAAATTATAAAAAATCAAACAATAAACAATTAAACAACAATACTATGGGACTCATCAAAGCAATAGCAGGCTCAATCGGCGGCACCTTGAGTGACCAATGGCTGGACCTCATCAAATGTGACAACATGGACATGGACACCTTGATGGTGAAACAGACCACCAAATCAGGGCAGATTTCCAAGAACAGCCGTGTCATCGTGGCTCCTGGTCAGGTAGCCGTCATCTACGACAGTGGCGTAGTGCTCGATGCCACCGCAGAAGAAGGTGTTTACACCTTCGACAAATCCTCATCGCCCTCGTTTTTCGCAGGCGAATTTGGCCCTGTCTTCAAGGAAATGTGGCAACGTTTCACCTATGGCGGCACCCCAGCCAAAGAGCAGGCCGTGTTCTACTTCAACACCAAGGAAATCCTCGACAATAAGTTTGGTACCGCTACTCCCGTCCCCTTCCAGGACTGGTCGCACGCCATCCCGAACCAAATGACCAACTCGCTGATGCCTATGGGAGTCAATGTGCGTTGCTATGGCAAATACACCTTCCGCTTGGACGACATGGGTGTCTTCATGCGTAACCATGCCGGCACGGCCAATATCATCCGTAAAGGCGACATCACCGAACAGATGCGCAGCGAGGTGATGGCCTCGTTCCAAAACGTGCTCAACGAGATGGGCAACAGCCAACACCGCGTGCCAGTACTCGAATTGCCAAGCTACACCGACGAGATTAAGCAAACCATGGACGCAAAGGTTTTTGACGAGCCCATCCGTGCCCGTGGCGTGCGTTTGGTGAGCTTCACCATCGAATCGGTCTCACTCGACGAAGAAAGCCAGAAGAAGATCGACCGTTACGAATACAGCACCAACACCATGATGCAGCAAGGCAAGATCATCGATGTGATGGAAACCGCAGCCGGCAACGAGAGCGGTGCCGTGGGCGGCTTTATGGGTGTTGGCATGGCCAATATGGGCTCAGGCGGCATGACAGGCAGCGCAATGCAAAACGCATGGAACGGACAAGGCGGACAAACCAACTACGACCCGTACAACCAGCAGCAAGCTAAAGGCGTTCCATGCCCGAAATGTGGTACCATAATCACAGGCAAGTTCTGTCCTGAGTGCGGCACACCTGCTCCTGCCCCCAAGCCAATGATGAAATGTCCGAAGTGTGGCACGGAAAGCAACGGAAAATTCTGTCCTGAATGCGGCACGCCCTTGGTAGCTGTTGGGCCAAAGAAATGTCCGAAATGCGGCACGGAAGTGACAGGCAAGTTCTGTCCAGAATGTGGCACACCTGTTTAAAGCCAACGGATAAGGGATAAAAAAAGCGCGGCCTCACAGCCGCGCTCCCCCTTGAAATAAATCAAGTCCCATGAGCGAATAACGGGGTTCGAACCCGCGACCCTCAGCTTGGGAAGCTGATGCTCTACCAACTGAGCTACATTCG
>JAEEGF011542726.1_pt1 | contig 14178 bp, 13 predicted proteins | sample 9134171 | NCBI WGS metagenome assembly JAEEGF01 (sample SAMN16246542, study PRJNA631951) | gut metagenome | biome: gut microbiome; feature: rumen; material: AP-attached | host: Bos | place: Iran: Karaj | collected 2018-10
CCAAGCGCTGCCGGTACGGCGGCGCGGCAGTCCCTTCATCAAAAATCGAAAAAAACAACGGAGGTGGCGCAATGCCCTGGAAAATCTTATTACCGCAGGAAATCATGAGTGAAGGCCGCAAGCTTCTTGAGGATGCCGGTCACACCGTCATCGACGGCCGCGGCTTCGAAACCGAAGACGTGCTTGCCGATTTCAAGGAATATCAGCCGGATGCCATGATCGTCCGTATCACTCCCATCACCCGCGAAGTGATCGAGTCCAACCCGAACCTGAAGGTAGTCGTGCGCCACGGCGCCGGCTTTGACGCTCTTGACGTGAAAGCCTGCCACGATCACGGCGTACAGACCCTGTATGCCCCGGTCGCGAACAGCACCTCCGTTGCTGAGACTGCGTTCATGCTGATCCTCGAGATGAGCCGCAACGTCACCGTCCTGCACAAGACCTGGGTCGACGACTACTACAAGGCAAAACTGAAGATCCGCAAGAATACCGTGAGCGGCAAGACCCTCGGCATCATCGGCTGCGGCAACATCGGTTCCCGCGTTGCGAAGCGTGCCCTGGCATTCGAAATGAATGTCCTGTGCTATGACCCCTACAAGCCTGCGAAGGATTTCCCGGACGGCGTCGAAGTCGTGCGTGATCTGGACCGCATCTTCAAGGAGAGCGACTACGTCTCCCTGCACGCGCCGAACACCCCCGTGACCCGCAACATGGTGAACAAGGAGCGTCTGGCCATGATGAAGCCCACGGCTTTCCTGATCAACCCCGCCCGCGGCGGCCTGGTCGTGGAGCAGGATCTGTACGAAGCCTGCCGTGACGGCGTGATCTGCGGCGCCGGTCTGGACGCCATCCGCCAGGAACCGGTGGATCCGAAGAATCCGCTGTTGACGCTGGACAACGTCATCATCTATCCGCACATCGGCGGCAACACGAGCGAGGCCGCGCACCGCGCTTCCTATTTCTCCGCCATGGGCGTACAGGAAGTCTACGAAGGCAAGACCCCGACCTGGCCGATCAACGATATCGACTATGAGACGGCGCCGACCTACGACGACGTGAAGAAGCCGGACAAGAAGCCGGCCGGCATGTTCGAGTACTGATAGGCTGAAAAAGCAGGGCCAGAAGGAGAACGAAGCCTTTTGGCCCTTGCAATATGTTTTTCCGTTTCCGCTCCGCTCTTTCCGCTGGACTTAAAGCCTTTCAGCCCTTATAATGGACGTACCGGACGAAACGGAAACCAGGCACTTTCGAAAAACAGGAGGAATATACGATGGCTGTCACGAAGTACGGCAGAAGAATTTTTACCGAGATCAAGCGCCCCGACCGCGAACTTGTGGAGAAGTTCCGCGGCATTCCCAGCAGCAATATCAACGACATGATGAACCGCATGTTCAACATGTACGGAGATCTTCGCTGCTATCTGAAAGACTGTACGATGGTCGGCACCGCGCTGACGGTCCATTGTTCGGAAGGCGACAACGCGCTCCTGCATTATGCCATGGATATGGCGCAGCCGGGCGACGTCATCGTTCTGGACGGCAGCGGCTGCATGAGCCGTTCTCTCTGCGGTGAGATCATGTTCAACTATGCGAAGACCAAGGGCATCGCCGGCTTCGTGCTGGACGGCTGCATCCGCGACGCGGACGCCGTGGACAGCATCGGTCTGCCGGTCTATGCCAAGGGCATCACGCCGCAGGGCCCGTGGAAGATCGGCCTGGGCGAGATCAACGTACCGATCGCCTGCTGCGGTCAGGTCGTATTTCCCGGCGACATCATCGTGGGCGATCCGGACGGCGTCGTCGTGATCCGTCCCGAGATGGCGGAAGAAGTGCTGGAAGCCGTTGCGGGCAAGTTCGCCTCCGAGAAGAAGACGCTGGAAAACTACGCGAAAGGCATTATGCCCAACCGCGAGAAGCACGCCGCCGAATACAAAAAGACCGTCACGGACAACGGCTGCCTCTTTGTCGAAGGCACGTGGAAATAAGACGGAGCGTATCCCGCCGGCCGCTTCAGATGACCGGGAGATGAAACGCTGCTCTGGATGAGCTTGACTGCAAGCGGGCCTTAAACCGGGCCTGGGCCAGGGTGTAAAAGCACTTTGATCATCAACAGAGCCGGGAAGGGAAGAGCTCCCTCCGCCGGCTCTGTTTTTTCTGCGGGACGCAAAAATCAGGCGCCGTCAAATAGCATTTTGCCGTTTTTCGTGCTACAATAGGGCGGTAAACTCTTGAGGAGACCGCCGCCCGATGAAGAAACTGACCCTGGCCCTTTTAGCGCACGTGGATGCCGGCAAGACGACGCTTGCCGAAGCGATCCTGCACGCCTGCGGGGCGGTGCGCCAGCCCGGGCGGGTGGATCAGGGCCAGGCGGCGCTGGATACGGCGCCCCAGGAGCGGGCGAGGGGCATCACCGTTTTTGCGGGTGAGGCCTGCCTGCGATTCGGCGAGACGGAGCTGAATCTTCTGGATACCCCCGGCCACGTGGATTTTTCCCCGGAGACCGAGCGGGTGCTGGCGGCTGCCGATGCGGCGGTCCTGGTCATCAGCGGACTGGACGGCGTGCAGCCGCACACGTTGAATTTGTGGAAATTACTGGAGAAGAAGGGCCTGCCGGTCCTTCTTTTCGTGTCAAAGATGGATATGAATCGCCGGACGGAAGCGGAGCTGCTGGCGGATATTCAGAAGCAGCTTTCGCCTTCCTGCCTGCCGGCGGCAGAGATCCTGCAGCCCGGCGAGGAAGCGGCCCTCCTGGAGGAAGTTCTGCTGGAGCGTTTCCTGGCGGGCGGAGAGCTGACACCGGCGGACGGCCTGCGTCTGGTCCGCAGGCGGAAGGCTTTCCCGGTCTTTTTCGGGAGCGGGCTGAAGGAGGAAGGCGTTGCGGCGCTGCTGGAGTTTGCCGGGAAGCTGGCGGGAGAGTGGGACGGTACAGGGCCGGTCTGCAGCGCGCTGGTCTATAAGATCAGCTACGATGAAAAAGGCAGCCGGCTCACCCATGTGAAGCTCCTTTCCGGAAGCGTAAAGCCGCGGGACGAGATCGTCTATGCGGACGGCCGGCCGGCGGAAAAGATCGCGCAGATCCGGCGCTACACGGGAAACCGTTATACGCAGGAAGAAAGCGTTTCGGCCGGGGGCATTGCCGTGCTGACGGGTCTTTCCGCGACGCGGGCCGGGGAGGCGCTCGGTGCGGCGGAAGCGGTTCCGGAACCCTTCTTTGAGCCGGTGATGCGCTACAGCCTTCTGCTGCCGGAGGCTCTTTCGCCTGAGCAGGCGATGCCTTCCCTGAAAAAGCTGGCGGAAGAGGACCCGAGCCTGCATCTGCACTATCAGCCGGCGCTGGGGAAGATCTTCCTGGACCTGATGGGCCCTGTGCAGGGCGAGATCGTGACCGAGCTGATCCGGGAACGCTTCGGCTGGCAGGTCCGGCTGGAGCAGGGCCGGATCCTGTATAAGGAGACCCTGACCGCGCCGGTGGAAGGCGTGGGTCATTATGAACCCTTACGGCACTATGCGGAGGTACATCTGGCGCTGATCCCCGCGCCGCGCGGAAGCGGGATCGTTTACCGGGATCTGGATCGGGGCGAGACGCTGGAAGGCGACATGCGCCGCCTGATCTTAGGTCAGCTGGCGGCGAAGCGGCACCCCGGCGTGCTGACCGGCAGTGAACTGACGGACGCGGAGATCGCGCTTCTGGGCGGCCGCTTCCACATCAAACATACGGAGGGCGGCGATTTCCGCGAGGCGGCCTGGCGGGCCGTGCGGCAGGGCTTAATGGAAGCCCGTCGGCGGAAGACGCTGCACCTTCTGGAACCTTATATCGGCTTTACCCTTTCCCTGCCGGCGGAAAAAGCCGGCCGGGCTTTTAACGATATTCAGGCCAGAAGCGGCAGCGTTCGGCAGCAGGAGGCGTCGGACGGCCTGACGCAGTTGAGCGGCCGCGCCCCGCTGGCGTCCATGCAGGATTACGCGGCGGTGTTGGCTTCCTATACCGGCGGCCGCGGGCAACTGAAAACCTGGCCGGAGGGCTACGATCTCTGCCACGACGAGGAGGAGATCATCTGGGAGGCAGCCTACGATCCGGTCTCGGACCGGGAAAATCCGCCGGATTCCGTCTTCTGCCGCAACGGAGGCGGTTTCTCCGTCCCCTGGGACGAGGTTCCAGCGTATATGCATCTGCCGTACCAGATGAAGGCGGATGCCGGCCAGCCGTCCCCTCCTGCTTCCTTGCGTTCGGCACCCTCCCCTGCGTCCGGGGGAGGGCAAGGCAGCGCGTCTGACGCGGAGCTGGAGGCCATCATGCAGCGGGAATTCGGCCCCATCAAGCGACCGGTGCTCGGCAGCCGGACAGCCGCTTATGAGAGCGTCCCCTGGCGGGAGCCCGTGGAGCTGAAAGGCCCCGGCGAGTATATCGTGGACGGCTACAACCTGATCTTCGCCTGGGAGGAAATGAAAAAACTTTCGGAACAGGGACTGGAATACGCCCGTGAGCAACTGGAACACCGCCTGCAGAACTTCGCGGCTTTCACCGGGCGGCGTCTGCTGCTGGTCTTCGACGGCTACCGGGTCGCGGAAAGTCCCGGCTCCCAGGAGGCCAGACCGCCCCTGGAGATCGTCTATACCGGGGAAAACGAGACCGCCGACATGCATATCGAGCGATATCTGGCGGAGCGCCGCGGCAAGAAAGGCGCGGAAGCGCCGGCTGTGGTCAGTAACGACAACCTGATCCGCCTTTCCGTGATCCGGCAGGGCGGGCTGCGCCTTTCCTGCGAGCAGTTCATTCAGGAATATGAGGACGCCATGCGACGCCTGGCCGAGCTGACGGCAGCCGGCGAAAGACCGCTCGGCGCGCCGGCGCAGCTGCCGGAAGAGGCAAAGCCGGGCGAAGCGAACGGACCGGAAGCGCAAACCGGACCGAACCGCCCGGGAAAGGAGCCGGCATGATCGTCCATCCCATTCCGCCCGTCTTTGATGAGAACGCCCGCGTCCTGATCCTGGGAAGCTTCCCCTCGGTCAAAAGCCGCGAGGCGGGCTTTTTCTACGGACATCCGCAGAACCGCTTCTGGAAGGTGACGGCGGCCGTCTTCGGCGAGCCCATCCCGCAGAGCATCCCGGAAAAACGGGCCTTTCTGCTCCGCAATCATATCGCCGTCTGGGACGTGATCCGTTCCTGCGAGATCATGGGTTCCTCGGACGCGAGCATCCGGGACGTGACGGTCAACGACCTGTCCGTGATACTGGACGCCGCGCCCGTCCGGCAGATCTTCGTAAACGGAAAGACCGCGGAGAAGATGTATAAACGCTATACCGAGCCCGTCCTGAAGCGGCCGTGCCTCTGCCTGCCGTCCACGAGCCCCGCCAACGCGGCCTGGAGCGCGGAAAAGCTGGCCGAAGCCTGGCGCATCGTCCGGACGGCGGCAGAAGAGGCGGTGCGGCAGGCGACGTGAGACGACAGTTTTTTCGGACAAATCTTCCGAATTATGCTGATGAAAAGCGGAATCTGCAGTATAATCAAAGAGTCAGATCCATAAAAGATCAGAAATGCCTCTGGAAGGAGATAGAATGAAGATCCTCGTTCTGAACGGGTCCCCCGCCGGCACCAACAGCATCACCCTGCAGACGGTGGAGTACTGGAAGGTGTTTTATCCGCAGCACGACTGGGAGATCCTGCCCGTCGGGCAGCGCATCCGCAGCTATGAAAAGGACTTCTCCGCCGCGAAAGCCGCGCTGGAAACGGCCGATCTGATCCTGTTCTGCTACCCGGTCTATACGTTCCTGGTCCCGGCGCAGCTGCACCGCTTCATCGAGCTGATCAAGGAAAACAGGGTGGACCTGTTCGGCAAGTATGCCACGCAGGTCAGCACCTCCAAGCATTTTTACGATATCACCGCCCATCGCTTCATCGCCGACATCTGCGGCGACCTGGGCCTGAAATATATTCACGGGCTTTCCGCCGACATGGAGGATATCCTGACGAAGAAGGGGCAGCAGGAGGCGCTCGATTTCTTCCGCTTCGTGCTCTGGAACGTGAACAACGGCTATGCGGAAAGAGGCGGGACGGCGCCGGAAGTGCCCGTCCGCAAAGCGGTCCTTGCCTCCGAAGGAACGCCGGCCTTAAAAACGGAAGCCTTCCGCGCCGCGCTGGTCACGGATTACGATCCCGCCGCGCCGGATCCCTCGCTGCTGGCTATGATCCGCCGCTTTGAAAACCGCTTCCCGGCTGCCGTGGAAGAGGTCAATCTGCACGAATTCCCCTTCTCCGGCGGGTGCCTCGGCTGCTTCCGCTGCGCGGCGGACGGGACCTGCATCCATAAGGACGGCTTCGACGCTTTCCTGCGGGAGCATATCAACGGGGCGGACGCGGTGGTCTACGCCTACACCGTCAAAGACCACTCCATGGGCTCCGTTTTCAAGACTTACGACGACCGCCAGTTCTGCAACGGCCACCGGACCGTGACCATGGGCAAGCCGGTGGCGTACCTCGTGAGCGGCGACCTCGCGGCGGAGGAAAATCTGCGAACGCTGATGGAAGCCCGCGCGCAGGTGGGCGGCAACTTCCTGGCCGGCATCGTTTCGGACCGGGAGGATCCGGACGGCGGGACCGACCAGCTGATCAGAACGCTGTGCTATGCCGTGAAGCACGGTTACGGCGAGCCGAAGAACTTCTACGGCGTCGGCGGCCTCAAGATCTTCCGCGACCTGATCTGGCAGATGCAGGGCCTTATGCGGGAGGACCACCGCTTCTACAAGGCGCACGGCTTCTACGATTTCCCGCAGAAAAAGAAGGGACGCATCGCGGGCATGTATCTGGTCGGCGGGCTGATGAAAAATCAGAAGCTGCAGAAAAAGATGAAATTCAGCATGACGGACGGCATGATGATGGCCTACCGCAAGGTCATCGACAAGGCAAAAAAAGACGCGGCCGCGCAGAAGAAGATCTGAAGCGGAACGCTTTAAAGGGAGGATCCGGAAGGATGACCGCAGAAAGTGTAAGAGAAGAGAACAGCCTGACGCTGAAGCTGGCAGGCAGACTGGACGCCTTAAGCGCGCCGGAACTGGACGAGATCCTGGCGCGGGAAACGGAAGACGTGACGCAGCTGACGCTGGACCTTAAAGAACTGGACTATCTGTCCTCTGCGGGGCTCAGGCTGCTGCTGAAGGCCAAAAAGCAGTTCCGTGAACCGGAGGCTTTCCGGCTGACGGGCGTGAATGAGATCGTGCGTGAGATCCTGGACGTGACGGGCTTTTCCGCCTTCCTGGGACTGGGCGCCGAGGCGCGGCAGGGAGAAGAGTCGTGTTAAAGAAACTGATCCGCCAGATGATGACGGCCCAGATCTTTTCCGCGCTGACCGTTTCGCTCTGCCTGATGATCGACAGCATCATCATCGGCCAGTATCTGGGCGTGGAAGCGATCGCGGCCTACGGCCTTTCCAATCCGATCCTGCTGGTGATCGGCGCCTTCGGGAGCGCGCTCTCGGCGGGCGTCCAGGTGGTCTGCAGCAAATCGCTCGGACGCGGCCTCAAGGAAGAGACCAACGCGGGCTTTTCTTCCGCGGTGGGACTGGCGCTGGCCTTCTCCCTTCCCTTTATGCTGCTGGTGCTGCTGTTCAGAACGCCGCTGACGTCCCTGCTCGGCGCCGACACGCTCAGTCTCTTTGATAAAACGCGCGAGTATATCACCGGCTTCGTAATCGGAGCGCCGGCCACCATGGGCGCCCTGATCCTGGTGCCTTTCCTGCAGATGGCCGGCAAAACCGGCCTGCTGATCGCGTCCGTCGGCGTGATGACGGTGACGGATATCGCGCTGGACATCCTGAACGTGACGGTCTTTCACGGCGGCATGTTCGGCATGGGCCTGGCTTCGTCCTTAAGCTATTATGCGGCCCTGCTGGTCGGCGCCGTGTATTTCCTCTCCCCGAAATGCTTTTTCTCTTTCTCCGTAAAGCAGATCTCCGGGAAGAAGATCCTGGAGCTGTTTAAAAACAGTATCCCGGCCGTCTTCAACATGGCGGCGTCTGTGATCCTGGTCTTCGGCATGAACAAGCTCCTTCTGGCTTCGGGGCCGTCCGGCAGCGAAGCGGTGGCGGCGTATTCGGTCATCATGACCCTCGGCAACGCCAGCTGCTGCATCTATACCGGCATCGGCGGCGTTTCGCTGACCCTGACCGGCATCTTCTATCAGGAAGAGGACAGGACCGGCCTGAAGCTGCTCCTAAAGGAACTGGCGCACTGGTCGCTGATCCTGGGCGCCGGCGTCGGCCTGCTGCTGTTCCTCTTTGCCCCGGCCGCCGTCTCCCTCTTTATCACGGAGCGCGGCGAGACCTGGGAGATGGCGGTGCTGGGTCTTCGGATCTTCATGTTAGGCCTCATTCCCTGCTGCCTGAACGGGACCGTCAAGAACGCCTTCCAGAGCTCGGGCCGGGAAAGCTATACCGAGATGATGTCGATCCTGCACTGCGCCGTCTTCCCGCTGCTGGCCGCTTTCCTGCTGACCCGTCCGCGCGCCCTGCGCATCAGCGGCGCCTGGTTCTTCTTCGTCTGCGGCGAGCTGATGATGCTGGCGGTGCTCTGCCTGTACGTCCGCGTGAAGACCGGCCGGAAGGCCTGGCAGGGCCTGAACGTGATGATGCTGCCGGACGACTTCAGCGTCAGCGAAGAAAACATGCTGGAGCTGGAGATCAAAAACATGGAGGACGTGGAAGCCGCCTCGGAAGAAGCCATGCGTTTCTGCATGGAGCGAGGCCAGGACCGGCGGGTCGGCAACCGGGTCGCCGTCTGCGTGGAGGAAATGGCCTCCAACGTGGTGCAGCACGGCTTCTCCGCGGATTCGAAGGAACATCATCTTTCGATCCGGCTGATGCATAAGCGCGGGCAGTGGATCCTCCGTTTCCGCGACGACTGCGGCGCCTTCGATCCCATCAACTACGTGCCGGCGGAAGCCGAATCGGATGCCCTGGGCATCCGCCTGGTGCTGGCGCTGGCGGACGATATCCGCTATACCTATTCCATGAGTCTGAACAACCTGATGATCGTCTTCAAGGACAGCACCATCGCTTCGCTTCAGGCTAAGGCGCAGAAGACGGAGGCATAAAATGGATTACGAGAAACAGGTGACGATGGACCCTTCTGGCTTCGTACTGCTGGCGGACTACGTGCCGGGCATCGTGCAGGAGATCCGTTATTATTCCACCTACAACTTTATCGGGGACCGGATCGACGGCTACGAGGAACCCTGCGCGCTGCTGACCGTGGAGGCGGCCCGCGCGTTAAAGGCCGTCAGCGGGGAGATGAACGTCCACGGCTACCGCCTGAAAATTTACGATGCCTACCGGCCGGCCTGCGCCGTCAGACACTTCGTGCTCTGGGGGATCGAGGATCTGGACGTCCGGATGAAGCCGTATTTCTACCCGGATCTGCCCAAGCAGGCGCTTTTCGAGCGGGGCTACATCTCGAGACGCTCCAGCCACAGCCGCGGCAGCGCGGTGGACTTGACGCTTTTGGACATGCGGAGCGGAAAGGAACTCGACATGGGCAGCCCCTTCGACCTTTTCAGCGAGGCCTCGCATCCGGACTACAAGGGCGTCACGCAGGAGCAGTTCGACAACCGCATGCTGTTGCAGGAGGTCATGGTCCGCAACGGCTTCAAGCCGATCAGCTGCGAGTGGTGGCATTTTTCGTTACAGGACGAACCGTATCCGGAGACCTATTTCGAGTTTCCGGTTTCGTCGGCGTATCTGAAGCGATAGCTGTCCGCAGGCAGGAAAGGAGACGAAGATGGGACGAGAAGACTTTGTTCCCAGCGGCAGCGAACGGCTGGACCGGCAGCTGGCGTTCACCGCGGAGATCGATAAGATGACGTCCGTGCTGCGGCGCACGGTCCTGATGGACAAGAGCCGCCGCGAGAACGACGCGGAGCATTCCTGGCATATCGCGGTGATGGCGATGCTCTTTTCGGAGTATGCCCTGCGGCCGGTCGATATCGGCCGGGCGGTGCAGCTGTGCGTGGTCCACGACCTGATCGAGATCTACGCGGGCGACACCTTCGCCTACGACGCGGCGGGCAACCGGGACAAGGCGGCCCGGGAAGCGGCTGCCGCCGATAAGCTCTACGCGCTGCTGCCCGAAGAGCAGGGGGCGCATCTGCGTGCGCTCTGGGAGGAATTCGACGCCATGGAGACGGACGACGCGAAATATGCGGCCTGCATGGACCGTCTGCAGCCCTTCTATCACAATGCGCTGACCGACGGCCACACCTGGGTGGAAGGACAGGTCGACCGGGCGGACGTGGAAAGACGCATGGCGCCGATCCGGGAATTCATGCCGCGTGTCTATGAATGGATCGAAGCGAGCCTGGACCGCGCGCTGGAAAAGGGCTGGGTCAGGCCGTAAGGCGGCGCGCGACAACAAAAAGTTAACGGATGGAAAGAAAAAGTTTATGGAAAGGCCGGTTCAGACAGAGCAGGACGCTTATATCCGCAGCCTGTTCGTGATACGCGCGGAAAAAGAAAAGAAAAAAGTGCTGGAACGCTACCGGCACTTAAATCCGCTGACCCGTCCGGGGCAGATCCTTCTGGCCGGCAGCAGTCTGATGGAGCAGTTTCCCATCCACGAGCTGCTGGAGAACAGAGGGATCCGTCTGCCGCTGGCCGTCTACAACCGCGGGATCAGCGGCTTTACGACCACAGAGCTGCTGGAAAACATGGACGTCTGCGTCTGTCAGCTAAGGCCCTCGAAGATCTTCCTCAACATCGGAACGAACGACATGAACGGGCCGGATTACGTCGAGGCGGAGATGATCGGCCGCTACCGGCAGATCCTTGCGGGGATCCGGGAGCAGCTGCCCGAAGCCAGGCTGTACCTCATGGCGTACTATCCCGTCTGTCCCGAGGCCGCAAAGGGACATGTAAGCATCGAGGCAGTTCTGAAATGGCGCACGAAGGAACGGATCGCGGCAGCGAATGAAGCGGTCCGGCAGCTGGCGGCAGAGACCGGAGCGGCGTATATCGACGCGAACGAACCGATCACGGACGAAAACGGCTTCCTGAAAAAAGCCTATGCCGGCTATGACCTGCACATGTTCGGCGACGGGTACGATCGGGTGCTGGACGTTTTGCTGCCATATCTGGAAAACTGATCTTTGTAACCTGAGTCCGCACGGTTCCGTCTACCAGGACAGAAGGAGGTCAGGCCTTATGACAGACGGACAGATCGTACAGCTGCTGACAGAGCGAAAGGAAGAAGCGCTGGAAACCGTTCAGACAGAATACGGCGCGTTCTTAACGGCGCTTGCCCGGCGCATCCTGGGGGATCCGCAGGACGCCGAGGAAGTCGTCAACGATACGCTCCTGGCAGCCTGGGAGACGATCCCGCCGCAGGAGCCCCGCTCTTTGAAGGCTTATCTGTCTGTGATCTGCCGGCATAAGGCGCTGGACAGGCTGGATACGCGAAACAGTGAAAAACGGGGCGGCGGCGAAGCCGCTCTGGCGATGGAAGAACTGGAAGAATCGCTGCCCGATGCCGCGCAGGACGGACGAAGCTGGGACGAGCGCTTGGATCTAAAGGATCTGATCCGCCGCTTTGCCGCTTCCCTGAACGAAACGGAACAGCGGGTCTTTCTGCTCCGCTACTGGTATTTCCTGTCGGTCGCGGAAACGGCGAAAGAGTGCTCCGTGTCGGCAGCCAACTGTAAGGTCATCCTGTACCGCCTTCGGAAAAAGCTGAAAAGCAAGCTGGAAGAGGAGGGAATGTGGCATGAATAGCCGGGACCTGCTGGAGGCCATGGATCAGATAGACGAGGAGATCCTGGATAAAACGGCGCCGAAAGGTGCGGACGGTGGGGAGAAAAAAGGCATCCTGAAGCGTATTTGGCCGCTGATCGGCGTGGCTTCGCTGGCCGCCTGTCTGGTCATCGTCTGGCTGATCGTGAAAAATCCGCCGGCCACCAAGGCAGAGGCGGCGGACTGGGACATCTCGCAGCTGACGCCGGAAGAACTGCAGCTGCCGACGGATCAGCTGATCGACGTGATCCTCAAAAAAGACTGCCTCTGGCAGAGCCATATCCAGAGCGGCTCCGGGGTCTGGGGGCCCTTTGAGGAATGGAGGGAAAAACTGAACGGCATCCGGGAGCTGGAAAAGCGGGACGACGCCGGCTGGACCCTGTACCTGAAAATGATGGAATACTACGTCATGTATACCGTCACGCCGGGTCATTTAAAGGTGAAAGATGAGGCCTCCTGGTACCGGCTGCGGGCGATCCAGACGCTGCTTCAGCAGGAGACGTTTTTATCTCAGCTGGATCAAGACATCGCGGAATCCGCGATGGGGCTGATCCGGACGCGGGAAGAGGGCGATACGGCCTATATGGCCGGCCGGGTGTACGAGCTGAAGGAATTTGCAAAACCGTCCCGGTGGAAATTTGAGGCCTGGTACGTGGTCACCGCGCCCATGAGCGAAGAGATGCGGGAGAAGGTGCTGAGCGTCTATTCGGAAGAGGACTGCGCCAGAGCGATCAAAATCTATGGCTTTGAAAAGGCGCCGCAGAGCGGCAGCTGGATCGAACGGTATATCATCCCGTTTACGGAGAACGGCCGGATCGTGAGCTATGTCAGCGTGGACCACTGGAACAACGGAAACATTACGCTGCAGGAGCTGAAGCGCGAGGCCGACCCCGATATGATCATCTTCGACATGCTGGAGGCGATGAGCAGCCTGTCTTCGGAGGCAGCGCCGATGCGGATCGTTTCAAATCACAATGCAAGGATGTTTTTCATCGTCGGGGATACGGCATACACGTATACCGGCATCCCCCAAAACTTTGTGGGACGGAGCCTGAGCGGTCTCTCCGAAGTGCAGCATACGGCGGAAGATCAGCTGATCTGCATCCATTGACAATAAGGCAAACGGCGTCCCGGCCGTTTCGGCAGGGGACGCCGTTTTTTCGTAGGAAAAATTTGGCGGACAGTTGAGAAAAACTCTGCTTTTGTGGTAACATACGAGGCGGATGCCTGCGGGCAGGTCTGTAAGGCCTGCTTACGTCCGGCAGGTGAGAAGGGGAGTTGCCGTCATGAAAAAGGGGATTTGCATCGTGGTTTTGACAGGGCTGCTGCTGGCGCTGACAGCCTGCTCCATTGATATTCCGACCATCAGTGCAGAGGAAGAGACCAGGAAGAGCCGCACGAAAGCCGCGACGACAGAGGCGGCGGATACGCTTCCCGCATCAGAGCCGGCATTGACGGAAGAGCCCGGAACAAGGAGCGAAGCAGCCGCGAGCACCGCGGCGATCCCGGCGGAAACACGGACCCTTCCGGCGTCTCTTGCGAATCCGTCCGAGGAAGCCGCAGAGACAAGCCCGGTACCGGAAACGCCGGCTTCCCCTGAAACGACAGCGGCAGAAGAAACAAGCCCGTTTTTGGAAACGACGGTCCGGGAGACAACAAGCGTTCCGGAACCGTCTGGCATTCCGGAAACATCGCTGCCGGAAGAAAGCAGCCCGGAAGAAACAGCGCCAGCGATGATCCTTCAGCCGGGGGATCTGGTTTCCTTCGGTCATTATGAGCAGGACGGGGTCTCGTCCAACGGAAAAGAGAAGATAGAGTGGGTCGTTCTTGCGATAGACGGAGAGAAAGCACTGCTTCTTAGCCGGTACTGCCTGGATTGCAGAAAAGCGCACGAGAAAGACGCAAATGTGACCTGGGAAGGGTCTGACATCCGAACCTGGCTGAACGGCAGCTTCCTGCCGACCGCTTTCGATGCGGCGGAGCAGGCAGGGATTGAACTTGTGCGGCTGACGAACCCGGAAAACCCGCAGAGCCATGTCGGCGCGGCCGGGGAGACGGAGGACAGGGTCTTCCTGCTTTCCATTGAGGAAGTGGAGACCTATCTTACTGGAGAACTGTATGAGTACCGCGGGACGACGCCGACCCGCTATGCCATGGACCGTGGCAGCACGCTGGCTTCCAACGGCAATACCTGGTGGTGGCTGCGGACCAGCGGACGGGATCTGAAGAGCTTTGCGGAGGTGTATTCCTACCGGGAGATCGACTACATGGGAGATCCGGCCGTGAATCCGGAGCAGGCCGTCCGTCCGGCTGTCGTGATCGATCTGAGCAGACCGACCGATTGAGCCGGGAGGCACAGACAAAAAATCCCCCTCCTGAAAGGGGAGGGGGCGGGAGAGAAAACCGGA
>JAEEGF010758179.1_pt1 | contig 14175 bp, 7 predicted proteins | sample 9134171 | NCBI WGS metagenome assembly JAEEGF01 (sample SAMN16246542, study PRJNA631951) | gut metagenome | biome: gut microbiome; feature: rumen; material: AP-attached | host: Bos | place: Iran: Karaj | collected 2018-10
ATCCCGAGCATTTCTCTGTAAGTGTTGCAGATATCCTCCTCAAGAGCCTTGTCGGGCATCTCGCAGAATATCCGAAGAAGCGGCTCTGTGCCCGAGAATCTGGCGCAGACCCATCCTCCATTTTTAAAGTATACCTTACAACCATCCATATAGGAAGTCTTTAGTATCTCTGTCTTCAGGTCCGGAATGAGTTTGTCCTCCATGAGGATTTTCTGATACAGCGGCTTTTTTGCCGGCTTGAAGGAGTAGTTCTTTTCCACCATATAGAAGTGTCCGAACTCCTTCCTGATGTCGTCGTAGATCTCCGATATCTTCCTGCCTGTTACTGCCAGCATCTCCACGAGAAGCGCTGCAGCATAAACGCCGTCCTTGCCGTTGATGTGTCCCCTTACAGTCAGACCGCCCGAGGACTCACCGCCAATCAGTGCGTCAGTCTCAGTTATCTTAGATGAAATGTGCTTAAATCCCACCGGAACTTCATAGCACTTTTCGCCGAACTTCTCTGCTATCCTATCCAGCATGTGAGTGGTGCAGAGATTCCTGACAACAGGTCCTGTCTCTTTCCTGTACTTCACAAGGTAGTAGTAAAGCAGCACCAGAATGTCGTTGGGAGAAAGATATCTTCCCTTGTCGTCCACAACCCCGATGCGGTCAGCGTCACCGTCCGTTGCAATTCCAATGTCGCAGCGGTTGTCCAGCACGCAGGTGATAAGGGGCGACATTGCTCCTTCGTTAGGCGCAGGGAGTTTTCCGCCAAAGAGAGTGTCGTGCCTTCCGTGAATCGTCTCCATCTCACACCTGGCAGTAAGGAGTATTGTCTTGATGGCAGTCTCGCTTACTCCATACATGGGATCGAGGGCAACTCTTAAAGCTGCTGCCTTGATCTTCTCAACATCCACTCTCCCAAGGATATTGTCTATGTACTCATTTATAGGATAGAACTCCTCTATGAGTCCTGCTCCCTTCGCCTCCTCGTAGTCCATGCTGTGAACCGGAAGAGCCACCTCATCAATATACCGCTCAACATCTGCCGTGGTGTTTTCATCGGCGTCGCGACCCTCTTTTGTAAAGAGTTTGATGCCGTTGTAAATGGCCGGGTTGTGGCTTGCGGTGATCATCATGCCATAGCTCAGTCCATGCTTCATCACATAGAACATGACAAGAGGCGTAGGGCTGGACTTGTTGATGAGCCTCGCCTTGATGCCGTTGCCTGCAAAGACAACTCCTGCCCACTGCATCGCTTCCTTTGACAAAAACCTTCTGTCGTAGCCAAGTACAATTCCCTCGCCGGCCACCTTCTCATCCTTCATCTTCGAAGCCATGGCCTGAGCCAGGATCTGCACATTTTCCTTGGTGAACTCATCCCCGATTATGGCGCGCCAGCCGCCGGTTCCAAACCTGATCATCTCTTCTCCCCCTTATCCCATTACTACTCTCACACTGTGCTGCCTTCCATCCCTCGGACAGGCTATCCTGTCTGTCCGTACGCCGTCCACGTAGATTTCTTTTACACCCTTTTGAACATGGGCGGGATTCTCTACATTTATTTCAAATATGTCTCCCCTGAAATTCCTCTTTACGCTAAAGCCGTCCCAGGCTGCAGGAATGCAGGGATCAACAGTCAGTTCGTCAAATCCGGGCTTTATGCCTAAGATGTAGTGGGTCACCGCAAAGTAGGACCAGCCGCCGCTTCCCGTCATGAAAGGGTGATGTGCTTCACCATAAGATGTGTGATCCCTTCCTGAAATGAACTGACAGTAGGAATAGGGTTCCGCGTGTCTTATCTCGATCCTGTCGTTCTGGTAATATGGACAGAGACTCCTGTAATATTCAAAGGCCCTGTCGCCGTTACCCATGGTGCACTCAGCAGACCACACCCATGGATTCGGGTGGGAAAAGATACTGCTGTTCTCCTTAAGTCCCGGGTACACCCTGGTGACGAATCCGATGTCATCGTCGGGCTCTGTGTAAGCAGGGGCATTGAGAAGGATGCCATATGGAGTGGAGAGGTGCTCATGGATTGAGTTAAGAGTTATCCTTGCTTTTTCCTCCTTCGCCGCCCCTGACAGTACCGCCCAGGCGTTGGATTCAAGATGGATCCTGCCCTCTTTGTTTTGAGAGCTTCCAATCTTCTTTCCGTTATGTGTTATTCCTCTGATGAACCACGCTCCGTCCCAGAGAGTGTCGTTGAGGAATGTCCTTAGTCTGTCCAGTTCATCATCATAGTTCTTTTTATCTGCTTCATATCCCATGAAACCTGAAAGCTCTGACAGGCACACAAGAGCTCTGTACAAAAGGAAGGACACCAGTGTGCTCTCTCCGCCTCCAAGGTTAAGACAGTCGTTCCAGTCAGCGCGGAGTCCCTTGCAGATTCCATTGTCTCCCACCTGCTGAAGTGAGAATGTTACAATCCTCTTCATATGGTCATAGACCGTTCCGTCGCCGCCGTCCGCATAGCCGTAATGCTCACTTAAAAATTCGAAGTTACCGGTCTCCTTCACATATTCAGTGATGGAAGGCACAAGCCACAGAGCGTCATCTGCGCAGGCATCGGAAAGACCGTGAACCTTGCTTGCCCCCTCAGGCTCAGGTATGACTGTCGGAGATTTGAAGGGCTTTTTCTTCTTCTCTTTCTCCTCCTCAGGCAAGAACCATCCCGGCTCAAATAAGTGTATTCCATATCCACTTGTTGTGAGGGCACGAAGCAGCTCTACTATTCTCTTTTTACAGCCCTCAGGGTTTGTGGCAATGACGGTCATGGCATCCTGCGCCGTATCCCTGTAGCCAAGGCCTGTCCTTCCTCCGACTTCGATGAAGGACGCAAATCTTGAGAACATTACATTTATCTCTGACTGGTATAAGGTCCAGGTGTTGATCATGGTGTCTATGCCATCTTCCGGCGAAGTTACCATGAATTTCTCCTGTTTCTTTTTCCAGAAGGATTTAAGCTCCCCGTAAGCTCTGTCCAGGGCTTCGGGATCCTTATATTTTTCACGGATCTCTTTTGACTCGGAAAGGGCACCTTCGCCAAGGAAATATATGAGCCTCGCGGACTCACCGGGATTCAGCCTTAAGCTCTTTTGCAGACAGGCGCAGTGATTCCCGCCCTTTAGTACCTGTCCCGTGCAGTTGCCTTCTGCTACTGCCCTGGGATTTGTCTCGGTGTTGTAGGTTCCGATGAAATTGTCCCTGAGGCACTCGTAGCCATCGGGCTCGAAGTTTGCAGTAAAGTACTGATACCCCTCCTCCTCGTAGTAGAGGTCATAGATAATGGCGCCGTCCATATAGTCAGAACCTGCGCAGTAAAGGCTCATCTGGAAGTTCTGATTGTCTATGGGAACATGGTGAAAAGAAAACTCGGCGTAGGTGAACACGTCAAGTTCCCTTACTCTGTCGCTGTCATTTCTGATGTTCACGTCCCATATGAGGGCATTGTCCCCGATGGGAATGCTCATCTTCTGGGTGGCGTGGATACCCTTGTAGTCGCACTCGTAGGTGGTGACCGAAAGGCCGTGCCTTGTCACGTATTTTGCCTGATCAAGCGGCTTGCCCACAGGCTGCCAGGAAATGGAAAAGTAGTCGCCATCCTCCCTATCCCTTATGTAAACGTAGTCGCCCGGCCTGTCCATGGGGATCGCATTGCCCCTGAACCTGGTTATCCTGTGGTATTCAGGTGACCTGTAAAAGAGATAACCGCCTGCAGTGTGATTTACCACAGCGCACATGTCCTCAACTCCCAGATAGTTTGTCCAGGAGGTTGGAAGGTCGACCCTGTCGATAACATACTCGTCGTTTTCTGTATCAAAGTATCCATATCTCATAGCTCATGTCCTCTTCAAAAATCCTTGTTCTTATGCTTTTAGTTTATGAAATCGGCGGCAAAAGAACATGTCTGTTTTTGGCATCTTGGACAAACATAAGCAAATCCCCCTGTTCTTTCCAAAGAAAAAAGACCTGATGGAAAGTTTTATCAATCCATCAGATCTTTTCAGATTCATTATTCAGATTCTTTTATACCTGTGCCTGACCGTCAACCACTACTTCGGGAGCAACGGGAGTTTTTCCTGCTATTGCCTGGTAGAGGGCAGCATCAGCGTTCATCTTATAAGGCGCTACATAGAAGAAGTTCAGGATACCGCATGTAAGAACTGCCAGCAGGTACCATCCGATGAAGGAGAGATCATATACAAAGGCATTCCACTTGTGGCCCTTCATCATCTCTCTTGACTTCTTTACCGCATCGTTACCGCTGATGGTGGTGTCTTCAGCCAGAATATAAGGCACCAATCTGTAGGAGTAGGACATTATCACTCCCGGAACTATAAACAGGATAAAGCCAATCGTAATAAGCAGGTTCTTAATAAACAGGCCAAGAACAACGTTCAGGTAGTTATTCTTGTATGCGTGTGTCAGTTCGCCTGCTACAGCATTAGTGCTCTGGTTAACTACGAAGAATCTCTGGCATCCAACCTCAAGGGGATTGAGAAGGAAGATATCAACAAGGGTTGCGATACAAATGATCACACCTACTGCTGCTAAAACAGCAAGTATGATGGCTACAACCTCGGGATCCTCCAGATTCAATTCATTTAATTTTGCGTTCAGTTCATCGCTGTTTGATGAAACCGCAGAACTTGTTCCTGTAACAAAAAGGCTGTAGATAAAGGCCACTAGTACAGAATTCCAGTAGTTACGCTTAAAGCTCACTTTTCCCTTAGCTTTTACTTCAGTTCTGTTCCACATTTTTCATATACCTCCATATATACTTTTTTCACATTATAACTCTTTTTGTGTGAGTTTTTACGAAAACGTTTAAATTTAATAGTAAATTTATATTTTTTCAGTTGTTCCGAGGTATTCAGGGTGGTCAGATCACACCTTCTCAGGTTCCGGATAATCCACTCCGAAAGTTTCGACTGTGACAGTCTTCATTACCTGGGGAGTTACCGGTCTGTCGTTCCAGTCTGTATCACACCCCGCAATTTTATTCACGATTTCCAGTCCCTCGATAACTTTGCCAAAAGCAGCATAATCACCGTCAAGGTGAGGTGATGTCTTGTGCATGATAAAGAACTGTGATCCTGCGGAATCAGGCATCATGGACCTTGCCATGGAAAGAACTCCTTCAGTGTGCTTTAAGTCATTCTTAAAGCCGTTTGAAGAGAACTCTCCCTTAATGTCGTAGCCTGGGCCCCCCATTCCCGTGCCATCGGGGTCTCCGCCCTGGAGCATGAAGCCCTTTATGACTCTGTGGAAAATGAGGCCGTCGTAAAAGTTCTTTTTTATAAGGGAAATGAAGTTATTTACTGTGTTAGGTGCGATCTCGGGATAGAGCTCCGCCTTCATTACATCTCCGTTTTCCATTGTGATCGTTACTATCGGATTCTGTGCCATTAAACTGTCTCCTTTTTTATGTTTTTCTCTTATTATACATTATCCATTAACATTGGGGTTCTCATCTTTTGTTCCGTCAAGAGTTGTTCCATTGATAAAGAAGACGTCTTTTCCGTGATGGTTGCCAAAATAACCCTGAAGCTGGCAGTTGTCGAAAGTTACCTCTTCTGCAACATACCCAGAATGCCCACTGCTTCCGTTGTAGGTGTAGAAGCACCTGTATTGCCAGGCACTGCCGGATTTATTGGTTCTTATGGAGCAGTTTCTGAAATAGAGATCTCTGCACACAATGTCTCCGCTGGCAGTGTCATTGGGTTCAACGCAGACACAGCAGTAAGGCGACCTGTTGCCCACATCATATATCCTGCAGCTGTCCACCACGACATGGTCCGCATCGAGGATTGACAGATTATTCCTGCGGTTTGCGTGAATATCGCAGTTCATGATATTGACACCGTCGTTTCCGTAGCTGGTTCCGATTCCTATCTGTTCGGTTATATAGATGCCGTCGCAGAACATCTCCGAGACTTCAAAATTCGCCACCGTTATATTATTTGAACCCTTTATCCAGACGCCGTACTGATCATTGTCCTCTCTGGAATCGTACCTGTCGCCGTGTCCTACAAGCTTACCGCCTACGAGGGATGCGTTGCTGACGGAGAAAAATCCTATGGCAGCGATCTCATCCTGATCATGATCCTCCTGAAGGTCAAGAAGGGCGTTGTCATCAAGAACAAGAGTTGTCCCTGTCCTGATCTGGATGGCGGCTCTGTTCCATTTATGGAAGTTAGCCCTTATGCTGTAAGTTCCCTCAGGAAGATAAACAACGGTGGGTCCGCTTTCTTCCCGGGCATTTTCAGCTGCCTTCACAAGCGCATTGTTTATGGCGTCTACGGCGTCTGTTTCTCCGGTGTTGTCAGCCATATATCTCTCATCCGTAACAACGTTGATATATTCGTCATCATCCAGGTCATCGATGTCTATGGTCTTATACTGCCACTTTGCATAGAAATGGAGTTCACCTGTTGTTCCAAGGGGTATTGCATAGTTTGTAGGATCCTCGGGATTCTCAGGATTCTGCACTACAGGAACAGTAAAAAGATTGTCCCTGTACCAGCCGAGGAATTCGTAGCCCTCAAGAGAAGGATCCGCCAGAGTCTGAACTTCAGTCAGTACATTGTAAGCTACAGGATTTCCTTCACCGTTTGTTCCGCCATTTATGTGGTATATGATCTTATATTCCTTCAGTTTCCACTGCGCATAGAGAGTAAGACATCCGTCCTTTTCTTCGATGAGCCCCTGTTCTACCAGCTGTCTTCCCAGGATTTCCTCATTATCTCCAAACCTGCTGCCGGGATTTTCTTCTGTAGGCTCCGGCACAGTGCACCAGTAATCCAGTTCATACCCCGGAAGCTTAAAGTCGATCTTTGTCAGTTTCTTTCTGGAGTCGTAGCTGACACCGGTCATTGTCTTCATAGTTCCTGTGGCCTTAGGGCTGTTCTTTTCAAATACTACCCTGTAGGTGTTGGGAAGCCATCTTGCATAGACCGTCATGTCCACATAGGGACTTCCGATCACATTGCCAACCCATTTTGTGCAGGCCTTGTCTTTGTACCATCCACCAAAGACATAGTAATCCCTTTCGGCTGTGGCAAGTACATAGCCGCTCTCATATTTGTCTTTGTAGCCTGTGATATATCCGGCTTTGTCTGTTATCAAAACTGCTGAAGGATCTCCGCCGGCATTGAGGTTATAGTTAATGGTATATTTCGTAGTTTTCCACTTGGCATAGAGGACTTTGTCGCCGGTGGTTCCGGCCTTGATTCCTGTGAATTTCTTTTTGCAGCCTGCGTCCGTGTACCAGCCAAGGAAGGTATCTCCCATCCTTGTGGGTTCAGCAAGGTAGCGTATAGCTGCTTCTGTGTCCTCGTCCTCATCACCGATGTATTTCAGTCCTAAGTCTTCTTTTCTGGGGCCTGAGATTACTATCTCCTGATCTGCGCCGTATGTGAACGTTGCAACGGCGTCTTTTATCTCAGGGGCATTTACGTTATTGATCACAACAGTGTAGATGTCTTTTTCCCAAACTGCATAGAGCCTGACTTCGGAGCGGTACACCTTCTCATCGATGGGGCCGTCTGGCAAAGCAAAGCCTGTTACCTTCTCTTTATCTTCGTAGTCTGTTCTAAGATCTTCTCTCTGAGCGGCAGGAAGAAGGCTCCATCCTCTGAAAGTGTAGCCCTTGATCTTGAATTTGTTCTTTGTTATGGCCTTCGCCACGTTGTAGGTCATCTTCTGGGGTGACATCTTTCCGGTGACTTTGGTTCCTGCTGGCGCGTCAGCATCGAACACTACCTTGTAAGACTCTTTTGCACCGTTCTGCCACATTGCATAGAGAGTCAGATTCCCATAGGTTGTTGCTGTTATTGATGTGATCTTCTTTTTGTATGCAGGATCCATATACCAGCTAAGGAAGGTGTCACCTTCTTTCTCCGGCACAGGAAGATCAAAGCCCTCACCGCCAAAAACATACGATGACGGTGCATCAGGCGGAAGTTCTCCGCCATATGTCACATAGGTTATGGAGTAATCCGTCGGTGCCCACCTTGCGTATAAATTTATCTTCAGGTTGTTCTTAAGAACAGCACCGTCAAATACTCCGCTTTCTTCTATCAGCTTTCCGATAGAGATATCTGCGAATGTCCCCGTCGTTTCATTAAAGGCAATCGGGTATCCTTCGCCTTCAGCTGCAGTGTTCCAGGCTGTGAACTTCATTCCCTTCTTAATGAAGAGGTTTTCAGTCAGGTCCATAGTGTTCTGGTTGTAGTAAATGGTCTGGTTCTTCATCTTCCCACTGTCTGAGCCATTGCCACTAAAGACAATAACAAACTTAAGAGGCGTCCACTTTGCATAGAGCTTCAGCTTACCACAGGTCTTGGCTGTGATGGATTTTATTCTTGTCTTACAGATCTCATCGGTATACCAGCCTCCGAAGGTATAGCCTTTTCTTACAGGCGTGGGAAGGGCAAGCTTTTTCCCATATTCATATTGTTTGAAAACCGTTGTACCTTCAGGGAAGTCCTCATCAGGTACGTCGTACTCAATTTCGAAGGTATCACCCCATACTGCGTACAGCGTTATCTCAAGATCGAAGTTGTTTCTGAAAAGCTCTCTTCCGACCTGCGTGGACAGATCGCCCTTGTCAGCGATCACAACATCGCCGTCTGCTGAAAGTGCCCAGCCGATGAAGGCGCTGCCTGTCTTTTTGAACTTGTTGGCAGGCAGATCCTTTGACACGCCAAATGAAAACGTTGTGTCTGCCATGGTCCCCGAAGTATTGCCATTGCCGTCAAATCTGACTGTATAGTTGTATGGAACCCACTTGGCGTAGAGATTGAGGTCTCCTGAGGAGCCGGTCTTTACTCTGGTCACCTTGTTTTTATATTCACCCTCGCTGTACCAGCCACCGAACTGATATCCTATGGGCCACTCCTCTTCAAGCGGAGGAAGAATCTCAAAGGTCTCGTCATCAGGAGTATAGGAGAGCTTCACGTTATCGGGGTTATTCCTTCCGCCGTTTGTGTGATAGGTAATGCTGTAGGTTCCCGGTATCCACTGTGCATACAGGGTTATGAGCTGACCTGCTGCTCCTCTTATTACATCGCCGCTTTCATAGTCAGTTCCAAGTCCGTCAGGATCGTCGTTCCAACCGTCAAAGGTATAACCTTCTCTTGTGTACTTATTCGCAGCAACCTTTATGCCGACGCCTTTGGCATCAGTCTGCCTGGTCATCTTTCCTTTTGTGGCGCCGTTTCCTGAATAGGCAACAGCAAAGGCTGCAGGCGGAAGTTCAATGGTGAAGGTGACGGTCTTTTTTCCGCCGTAATCTCCTACACCTTCCAGGTAAACCTTAGCCTTGCCCTTTGCCGTATTGTTCTCATAAGACACGATAACGTAATCCTCTGAGGTAAGGTATCTGTCACCGAGCTTGATCTGTATATCATCGTATCCGGGCTGTACAGGATCTCCGGTGTAAAACTGATTAGGTATGGTAACAGATGCCTTTGAAATATCCTGGCTCACCACGCGATAAGTTGCAGATGCTGTTCCTTCATAGTTTCCCATGCCGGTTACGGCAACGAGCATAAGAGTATCTCCGGGCACAATGTCATAGGCGCCGGCTTCAGTTCCTGCTGCCACCTCAGTTCCATCAAGAAGCTTTGTATCCTCTGCGTAGTAATAGATAAACTGTTTCGCATAGTCTTTGCCTGCAGAAAGTTTTTTTCCGTTGGCATCCGTCACAGTGACGGTGGTAGTATAGTTGCCCTTCTTGTAGGCATAGGTCCTGGATGCCGCAGACACACTGACTTCAGAGAAATCCTTGGGCACGGGTACAGGAGTCTTGGCACTAGCGCCTCTCACATAGACGCAGAAATACTCGAGATTTCCTGTGACCTTGTTGCACTCAGCGTAGTAAGTGACATTCTCATCGAATATGGTCTCTCCGGGGATTATGTCTTTTTCCTCGCTGTTCACGGTCATGTAATATCTGCCATAGGTCTGACCTTCAAAGACAGGGAAAGCTTTTCCGTATTCCACGGTGAAATCAGACAGACTGCTGTTCAGGAATATCTTTGCCTCAATGGGCTCCCATTTTGCGTACACATAGAGCTTCCCGTCGGTAAGCATGTAATCCTTTATCTGTGTACCTCTGTCTGCACCGGGGATGTAGAGTTTGCAAGTGTCATCCATCTCTTCTGAATAGTAAAGCCCCTGCAGCATGTATCCGTGGTCAGGCTTGTAGTAGAGAAAATCGATGCCGGGATTTCCTTCGTGCCCGGGATAGATGGGATCACCCCAGAAAAAGTCGTCTACGGCGTACTTTCTTGACACTCCGTTTCCATAGTAGTGCTCTCCGTGCTCACCATCCACGAACTCAACTTCAATCACGTCTCCGATGATGAATTGGCAGTTGATGCCATTCACTAAGTCCTCTTCGGAAATGACATAATCATATACATAGGACGCCCGATCTTCCTGATTTATGTAACCGTAGATATACCCTAATTCTGTATCCACGTAGGAATCTGAAGTACAATACATGATCTGCAGCTTCTTATCCTCATCAAGTGCAGGATAAGGGATTACAAAAGTAACGGTCTCGCCGGGCTTTCCCGTTACAGACTGTGGCACTTCTGCATCGTCCGCAAACCTGATCCAGGATGGATAGTTAATGGCAACGGTGATCTCCTCACCGGAGTTCATGAGAATTTCGCCTGCTTCCTCCACGGTTTCTGTCTCTTCTGCGTCATCTTCTGCATCTGCTCCCCCCGCAGTTTCATCTATGACCTCTTCCGATTCCAATGAGTCTTCTGAAATATCTTCAGCTCCGGCAGTTTTGGAATCTGCAGATGTTTCCGAATATTCCCGGGATTGCCTTATATTCGTTTCTACTTCGTCATCAACCACAGATTCAACGGATGTACCTACTCCTTCCACAGAATCTATGTCTCCCTGCACTAATCCCGATATCTCTGCAGCATGCACAGGCGTATATGAAGAGACAGCCAAAGTAGCAGCCAGTGCCATACTTATGATCTGCCTTGAAAGCTTTTTTATCATAGCTTATCTCCTTAACCAGTCAGAATTGAATTAATAACAACCAAGGGCATTTGCCCTAAGAGCATTATATCAGTTTATTTCGTCTTTTTTGCCGGTGTAATAAAGGTTTAATCTGCAGATAAGATTCTTTTAATAATACCTGCTCCCCAAAAACTTTCTGCGCAATCTCCCATTATTTGTGCTAGAATATAAATGTTGTATCCGCACCCGTAGTCTAATGGATAAAATGGAGGCCTCCGACGCCTTTGTTGCTGGTTCGAGTCCAGTCGGGTGCATTTTTTATGCCCAGATTTCACATCCTTTTGCAAAAGAAATCCAGGATGGAATTCACGCATCCTTCACCACGTAAATCCTGTCGGTTTCAAAGTCGTAGCGGTAGAGGTTGTCACTTAAAACCTCCTCCTCAGCCACCGTTGTCACATTCACTTCGTGGATCATCTCCTTCAGACTTGATACATCCACCTGCAGATTGGGATCAGGGATCACCAGAACTTCATGGATAGATGATGGAACAATGAAGAGGTTGCTCTCAAAATCCTCCGAGAGACTCTTTAAAAGTCCCGGATAAAAAGCTGCGCTGGCTCCAAGTGTTCCGGCTTCATTTGACACCACATAGATACCGCACATGTCATCTCCGCAGGTCACAGTTCCGATTCCATCTTCAGTCTCTTCTCCAGGCTCTGTTTCAGCCACTATTCCTGTGGCTTTTTCTATTACCTCCATCAGACCTGAAATCCTTGGCGGCGCCGTCACAGCCGCATTCTCGCCGATGTTCTCCCAGAGCTCATCTTCTGTGATCTCCCAGGTATCAAGATGGCTGTTCTCGATGGTTATAACGCCCTCTCCAAGTTCCCTGCTCTTAACCCTGCAAAGAGGCACCATTGCCAGATCCATAAGCTTCCTGTAAGGCACATTCTTAAGCTTTCTTTTGTTCTTCTGAAGATTCACAACCTTAAAAAACAGTTTGCCTGCCACCTGTGAGAAATCCTCAAAAAAGTCCATGTTCTGGTCCTCGACCGGCATGTAGTGGTAGTACATATCCACCATCTGTCCTGCAATATCCTTCATGCGGGCGCCATTTCTGTACGCATCAAAAAAGCTGTCAAAATAGATAGTCGGGGCAACGTATCTGTTCTTTTCCCTGATCACCAGCGCATGATAAGTGATGCCGTTGTTCTTCAAAACCTCCTTGTATTCCACTTCGTAGTTATCACCCATCAGGACCTTTACCTGCTCGGCCAGTATGCGTCCGAATTCTCCTATGTTCATGTTTGTGTCATCAAGTATATTTTTTCTTACCATATCTGTTCTCCTTGTTTGAAATAAATGAATTAGATTAAATAAATAGACAAAAAAAGACAATAGATAGCGCGAAAGTTATCTATTGTCTTACATAGTTTCATATTAAAAATTATGACTTAAATGCTCAGATATGGTATTAACTGATCAAACTCTTGAAAGGTACTCGCCTGTTCTGGTGTCGATCTTGATAACATCTCCCTCGTTTACGAACAGAGGAACTGCTACTGTAGCACCTGTCTCAACTGTAGCGGGCTTTGTTGCACCTGTAGCTGTATCACCCTTGAAGCCGGGCTCTGTCTCTGAGATAGTAAGCTCAACGAACATAGGGGGCTCAACTGCAAATACATTGCCGTTGTAAGACATTACCTTGCAAACCTCGTTCTCCTTAACGAACTTAAGAGCGTCGCCGATCTGCTCTGATGTGAGACCGATCTGCTCATAGGATTCCTGATCCATGAAGTTGTAGATATCTCCATCCTGATAGAGATACTGCATATCCTTCTTGTCGATCCTTGCTGCAGGGAACTTCTCTGTAGGACGGAAGGTTGTCTCCTTAACACCGCCGTTGATGATATCCTTAAGCTTTGTTCTTACGAAAGCAGCGCCTTTACCGGGCTTAACATGCTGAAATTCAATAATCTGACAAACATTGCCATCGATCTCGATGGTTACACCATTTCTGAAATCACTTGCAGAAATCATAATAATCCTCCTAAATATCAATACATCAAACAACTAAGAAATTATAATCTATCCTTGATTTTTTTTCAACTGTTTTTTCAAAACTACTTAACCAGGTACTTTTTCATATTGTCAAAGACGATCTCATACGCATCCGGCCACATATGAATCCCATCCGTTGAGAGATCTGCTTTCAGCTGCCCGTCATCATCAGAGAGTCCGTCATTGACATTGATAAACTCATATCCAAACTCAGCCGCAAGTTCTTTTGCAACCTCATTGGCCCAGCCAAGTCTTTCGACGCGCAGCTCTGCTGCCATTGGCGCTTCAGGCCACGGCACGATCTCATGGGCTTTTGCAACATTTACGGGATAATAAGCCATCATATACACTTTGGCCTCCGGAAGCTTTTCTTTTACCTGCTTAAGAAGCCCCCTGTAGTCCTCAGTAAATCTCTCCCTGGTCATCTCAGGGATGCTGATATCATTGGTTCCGATGTTGATGAATATCACTGCAGGTTGCAGGTCAAATATCTGCTCGTCCAAAGACTCCATGAGCTCCGGAATTGTATATCCGCTGATTCCTCTGTTGTAGATGCACAGGTCCAGCCCTTTGCTCATGACTATTTCATTTATCGGAAAGTGCTCCATGAGGGAAGATCCTACGAAAAGAATCTGCCCCTTTCTTGCCGTTCTGTTGAGCCTTCTGTACTTTTCTACCATTGCCTGATTCACAGTTATCCCTCCATAAAGCCCACTCTGTGTATGAGAACAGAAAAGAAGCGTTAAGTCACTTTATCTCGTGAATGTAGTCCATTGCCTCAAGGTATCCCGGAAGGCCATGTCCATAGATCTGCTTGTCGCAGGCAGGTGCTGTAACAGAGACTTTCCGGAATTCCTCCCTGGACTGAATGTCTGATATATGAACCTCGACCTTGATGATATCCTCAAGGCTCTTTAAGGCGTCGTGAATTGCATAGCTGTAGTGAGTATAAGCTCCGGGGTTAATGACTATGCCTTCAGTGCCATCGCTGTAGGCAGCCTGAAGCCTGTCTATTATGGCTCCTTCATGGTTTGACTGATACAGCTCCACTTCATCGCCATCAGCCTCTGCCTTTTCTTTTATTATGTTGCAGAGATAGTCATAGTCCTGATTTCCGTAAATAGCTTTTTCTCT
>JAEEGF010839927.1_pt1 | contig 14175 bp, 15 predicted proteins | sample 9134171 | NCBI WGS metagenome assembly JAEEGF01 (sample SAMN16246542, study PRJNA631951) | gut metagenome | biome: gut microbiome; feature: rumen; material: AP-attached | host: Bos | place: Iran: Karaj | collected 2018-10
AAAAAAATCAGGAACTCCATCAAAAGGTTGAATATCGATATACAAACATATATCTTGGCCGGCCTCAAAAATACCTTCTGAATTGTCATCTATTTTAACTTTATAACGAATATCAACAATTCGATATTGTTGCCCTCTATGGGACCAGTATAATTTATAAAAAGAAGGGAATAAGTCATTAAACTCACTAACTAATTTATCTAAATCTTTTCTTGAAAGAGCTATATCTATATCATCATCCCATGGAATAAAACCATTGTGCCTAATAGCACCTAAAACAGTTCCTCCGGTTGCCCAAAACTGTATCCCACGTTCAGAACATACTTTTGCAAATATTTTATATATTTCCAAAACTTTTTTTTGATTTTCCGTCATATCATCCTTTCGAATATTCAAAGGTTCGAATTGTATTCTAGATATATAATTATGGCAAATACTTATTCTTAATTAGCCAACCACCTGGAATATATATCTTCTTTTTCAATGCGCTTTGAACATTACACACGGACCAGCAATTAAGCTTGCATTTCTTGCACTTATCAATTATTGTTTTTGCTACTTCTGAATGAATAATCTCATCCCAAGTCTGTGTTTTAATATTCCCCATGATCCATGGAGAAGGCGTCATATTGCAAGGCAACACTTCTCCATTACATTCTAGTGTAAATGAAGTTCTTCCAGCATCGCACTTAACAGGCATTGGCTTACCATCTATATAATTTATACTCATGTCATTAAAATAAGCTCTAGCCCAATCCTTCTTCCTATTTGAATGTAGCTGTAATTCCACAAGTTTTTTCAGCTCAAGTTTCATCTTATCTGCACTTTTAATAGCATTGTCTTCTTTACTGAAATAATAGGAATTGTGTATGACACTTACTCCGAAATCCACTTGCTTATCCAACGCAAAATTATACATCTCAATAAGTTGTTCATAGTTAGATTCCTGTAAAGTAAAACTAATTCCCAAATCAGAAACGCCTATTTTTTTTAGTTCTTCAAGACTTGCAACTGCTTTTTCATAAATATCGATTCGGCGTATCGAATTATGTAAATCCTTCTTTCCATCCAGTGATATTCTTATAGCTAACTTAGGATATTTTCTGCATAAATCTACAAGTTTATCTGTAAAGAACCCATTTGTATTAATCATTAATCGCTTTGATTTATGCATAAGAATCTCTACAATTTCTTCCAAATCCGTTCGCATAAATGGCTCTCCACCTGTTATCTGGATAAACTTTGATGGTGGAATCTTTTTTATATCATCTATAGTCAGTTCTTCTTTAGCACAGGATTGGCTTTCATATGAATTGCACATAATGCATCTGGCGTTACATCTATGCGTAACAACCACCGTAATATCATAATCTCTATATTTTTCAGCCATACAATTTCTCGTACTTCTCACACATTTTTGTCAACGAATAGTTTTCTGTTATTAACTGTTTTGCCCGATTTCCAAAATGTTCTTTTTTTTCAAGCAACAAACATGCTTCTTCGGTTTTATTAAAAAGTGCACCGGTTACGCCATCAGTAATAAGTTCATTATTGCCTTCAACATCTGATACAACACACTTTTTTCCTAAATACATTGCTTCCATAAGTGCTATGGGTAACCCCTCCCATAAGCTGGTTGATAAATAGCAGTCGTAGTTTCTGGTTTTTTGTATCACTTCCCATCTACTCAACAACCCAGTTATTTCAATATTTTTACTAGTTAACTTGTCTCTATCTTCACCTTCACCAACCCAAACAAACTTGTATGTTGGCATTTTTAATGCAATTTCATTAAACAAATCCGGATTCTTTTGAGGTCCTATTCTTCCAGCGGTGTATATTGTGTATTCATGTTCTTTTTCTTTAACATCTTCTAACGCCCGATCTACAAACCCAATATCCAAACCATTCTCTATTAAAAAAGCATTATTAGTAATCATTTTTGCTTCTTCATATTCGTTTTTTCCGCAAGCAATTATCCCGTCACACATCTTTGCTAATGTTTTCTCCATCAGCCTTAAGATGTCACGCTTAATAAAATTCTGATCTTTCCTCAAAAAGCAAAATCCATGCGGCGTATAGTACTTCTTCGCTTTGTAGCCAACCAATCCTATTCTTGCATCTATTCCTGCCTTAGTAGAATGGATGTGTATTACATCAGGTTTCTCATCCTTGACGTAGTTTTTTATCTCTCTAATAGCTTCATGATCACCCTTTACCGACATCTTTAATTTAAGTGATTTCAAAGGAATCAGTTTCACTCTTGCATCAAATAATTCATGAAGATTAGCGGGAGTATCAGGTCGTATCCCATATAAAACAACAAATCTATACTCATTACATAATCCATTGCATATTCCGGAGATAACAGGAAGCACTCCTCCAGATAGGACTTCTGTAATATGCATTATAGTTTTCATTATCTACACCCATATGTTTGCGTCTTCAAATTTGTAAAACAATACTGCCCCAAGCACCATTATCTAATGGAGCATACGGGACTTGAACCCGTGACCTCCACACTGCCAGTGTGGCGCGCTCCCAACTGCGCTAATGCCCCAAAATGCTATGTTTCTAATGCATATATTAATTATAACCTATATTTAGTCTAAAGTCATAGAAAAAAGCGTAGATTTTGTGCTTAAATCTACGCTTTTAATATCTACATATATTTTTGCTTATATATTTCCACGTTACCCATAAGCAATAAAAACAACTTTGGCAAATAATGGAGCAAATGACGTGAACAGTATCCTGTCCCAGCGCCTCCAAACCAGTCCTTTATTCATTTTTGCTAATGCCTGCTATGTTACTATACTCCTCAAAAATCTTATCCCTATACGCTGGATCAGTAGAAACTTTTTTAACATCTTCAATTCTATTATTACTGCATAACCAGGCATACATGGCACTAAGTTCTTTTTTCCCTTGCTCAATTCCTTGCTTTTTCCCTTGCTCTATCCCTTGCTCTATTCCTTGCTCTATTCCTCGCTCTATCCCTTGCTCGCTTCCTTGCTCATAGCCCCGTTTGTATTCATCTTGCATCATTTCTTTTAGCATCATATATTCTTTCCTCCAGAATCTCTGCTCGATAGCTTCTCTGACCTTTTTCTCGATACGCATACCAAGATCGCTGTCAGATATATTTCCAACAAGGTAATCAATAAAGTTTTTCATGTCAGCAGAGACATCATCCTTACTGCCTCCGGGACAAATAAAAATCCTGTTTGTTTTATCATTAAGTTCCAGGTTTTCTATTTCTTTACACTTGGGAACAAAAGTATATTTGTGATATCCAAGTCCAAAAAGATCAAACATGCATATAAAAATAATATAACTGTCCGGCAGTTCTTTATACTCTTTTCCCTTCGCCAGATAATCGAGGTCTATCATTCCCTGGTAATATCTACTGCGAAGTGGCAGTTCCTTTGTGTCCGATCTCTGCATTTCTACATCATATACTGTTTTTTCGTCATCTTCAAAATATACATCAAACCTCACGCCGTGACCATCCGCTGTTATCTGAATTGCTTTCTGGCTTTCCGGTTTGACAATATTTCCGATTTTCCTGTTTAGAACCAGTTCTGTAAGTTCCTTACACAAATCTTCATTTTCTTGCAGGATCTTACAAAACATAAAATCATCTGCGAAAGTTAGGTCTTCATATTCTTTCATTCAGATTTCTCCTTTTATTATATTTTTTTTGAATATTCCTTTCAAGCCTGTTGGAAATACGGCGAATCCGCCTACACCCTTCGAATGTGGTGTCTGCTCTGAACGAGCACGAATATTATTCTATCAGTTAATTCTTAAGAATTAGCGTCGAAATTTATTAATTTTATCTTAAGATTTGCAAAAAGCGTAGATTTTGTGCAAAATCTACGCTTTTATCAATTCCTGTCTCAGTGTCTCCAAGCCAGTCCTTTATTCATTTTTTGCCAATGCCTGCTATGTTCGAGTCAGTGCTGAATGCTCAAGAAATTGGATCAGCATAAGACCTGATAGTCGCCTCAGAATCAAACATAACTGCATCAGATGCTATAGACACCCATGAACTGAAAGCTCACATTTTTCCACCTTATTGCAATAATATAGCTTAGTTCAAATAATACATATCATAGTTCCACAACCAATGTGCCATATCCATTTATCGTAACTGCGCCTGAAATATTCTGATTAGAATACATATCTTTTACGCTCTGATTAATTGTGATTGTCTCCGCCTGCCTGCTATAGTTAAGGACAAATAGATAGCGCTTATTGTCTTTTTTGCGGACAGCCAGTTCCATTGTCTCAGGAAGATTTATGATTTTATCATAGGGTCCCATCACATTCAGTTTCTTAAGGAAAACCCGTACAGCTTCTTCTGTAAATGCGCTTCCGTAGTAATAAGCCCGACCTTTCCCATAGTCATTACAGATAATAGCGCCACTTCCCGCATAATAATCCGATGTATACTGTGCCAGCTGTCTTCCGCCGTTTATTGGGCATAAAAGATCTGTAAATACAGATGCTTCAAACTCATCTTCATCCCATTTTACAAATACTTTTCCGGCATCAGGTGCAATAAGAGAATATTCCGGGATATCTGTACCCGTCAGAGATGCAAAAAGTCCGGGAAGTTTATCCATTACGCATTTGCCGGTCTTATCCTTGTATCCGCTTCTGCAGCCCATGACAAGCTTTCCTCCGGCTTTTACGTATTCCGATAAGAGTTCTATGGTTTTTTCATCAGTTATAGTAGGATGAGGATAAAAAAGAACATCATACTCAAAAAGACGTGATGCATCTGTAAGTCCATCCAAGTATATATAATCAAATGGCGTATGTGTTTTCTGAAGTGCACTAAACAGAGCTGTTTTGCTCTGCTGTTCTACTCTTCCGTGCCAGACGTCATATTCTGAATCCCAATTATTGTCATAGTCCTTCAAAATACCGACTTTGGCTTCATAGAAAGAACCTGCTATTTGATCAAGGGCTTTAATCTTTTTGTGTACTTCTTTTACCTCATTAAGTCGCCTGTTTTCTCTTCCAGAATAATCCAAAATACCATGCCAATAGATCTCTGTTCCCATGGTGGCGGTTCGCCATCTAAAGTAGCTTACAAAGTCAGCGCCATGCGCTATGGACTGCATCGTCCACAGTGTCAGCTGTCCCGGTCTTGGAGTTGGGGCTTCCATCCTGGATGTCCATCCATTAGCTCCGGATTGCTGCTCCATAATTCCAAATACTTTGGAAATAGACCTTGTCTCTGTAAGATACATGCTCCATTTGCGATCTTTAACAGGGTCATTTTCATCATACGAACTCGGGCAATATGCAAAATTTGGATAGGAATCATAGGTAATGAAATCAATACTCTCTTTTACCATCTTCTGATAGTCAAGATGTCCAAATATCCCATTGGTGGTGACAAAATCATCGTCCTTTGCGTATTTCCTGATTATGTCTGCCTGAATCTTTGCCCATCTGTTGGCACTATCAGAGATAAAACGAATATAATCAAGCTGCCAGTGCGGATTTACTGTATTCTGGATAGTATGCCTTGGAACTGTAATCTCATCCCAGTCAGTAAAGGTCTGATTCCAGAAAATTGTCCCCCAGGCCTTATTCAATTCATCAAGGGATTGGTATTTGTTCTTGAGGTATTCCCTGAAAGAGTTAGAATCACTTCCAGAATAAAAAACGTCAGTTTCACAGTTGATCTCGTTGTCTATCTGCCAGCCAATCACACATTTTCTCTTAGCATAGTGAGATGCAAAAGCTTCCACTATTTTGCTGCAAAGCTTTTGATAGACAGGAGAATTATAGTTATAATGACGTCTCATTCCGTGATGATAAATATTTCCATTTATGTCACAGTTAAGAACTTCAGGATATTTCCTGGTAAGCCATGCAGGCGGAGTTGCCGTGGGTGTTCCCATTATGACATTCATGCCCATTTCTTCCGCCAGGTCAAGAAATTCATCCCAAAAAGAATAATCAAAAACCCCTTCCTCTACCTCAACTGTGTTCCAGGCAAATTCTGCTACTCTCACCACTTCAATTCCTGCATCAAGCATTCTTTTGAGGTCTTCCCGCCACAGCTCTTTGGGCCAATGCTCCGGATAATAGCAGACACCAAGTAACAGTTCTTTTCCATTTAATATTTTTCTCATACCTTCCCCTTTCTGATTTTTATAAGATTATCAGCCCCAGGTATTGGGAGTATCTCTTTCAATGTATCCTACTTCATATTTTCCGCCAACATAATTCAAGTTGAATCCCAGCATAGGTCCCCATCTACGCAGCGGTTCCAGATAGCATCTCAAGACAGGATTGCTGTCACCTATAATCTCAGCATAATACACAACTCTAAGCTGTGTCGTATAGTCCTCTGACCACCATTTGGTAAGATATTCATCATCGACTTCCTCTGTAATTGATAAACCGGCCTCTCTAATGGTGAATTTTATCTTGTTGTCCTGAGGCTTATCATAATCCACGTTAAAGCCTTTGCCTCCGCACTCGTCTTATACAAGGGGAAGCTCTACTTCGAGATAATCTCCGGAAGCCTGATCCCGGTCAAAGAGCCACATAGTACCGTAAGAATAAGGATCTGTACTGGTATCATATGTGAGAATTATAAGGATTTCTTTTGCTCCATCCTTATCAAGATCTCCTGTCTGAATATGAGGAAAACCGGTTTCCGGACCTTCAGACGTTATCAATTTGTCGCCGTTACCGAACTCAATCACATACTTTTTCTTCATCTCTTCTACTTCACTCCCCTACCCGCAACATATCTTCCACAATTATACACCAACAAGGACGGTTCATACCGCACATTTTTGACAACGTGCCGGTATAAACCGTCCCTAATGTGTTCTCTAATTTTTTTCCTCAGGCAGAGCCAATCGGGATTTCAAGAGATATCCAGACTATCAGGAAAACTATCCATAATACCAGCAATACTCGGGGGCGTGCCTGCTTCAAAACAACTGGCCGTTTCTAAAATACTGAAAGAACAGATCTGCTCCCGCCATACTCATGGCAAAGAAAGCCAGGAAAAACATCAAAACAATAGCCGCTTTATCATAGACAATCTTGTTTTTGGAAAAAGTTGATATCAATACTTCAACTCCAATCCCTATAAGAATTATTGGCCAAAGTTTGAAAATAATCTCATAACTTATCGCATTCATGAATAGATGTAACGCGAACATAACCCCAAAAGCAATAAGCGAAAGCCCTGTCGTTATGGTGCCAACCCTGTGGGTTCTGACTGTTTCCATATCATGCCTCCTTTGAACTCAGGCTCTTATCCTGTATCTGTGCGATTTCAGTTACCGGTTTTACATCTGCTTCGTATGCAATGTCCAGTTCCCTCTTTTTACCTGCAATCATTCGTATGCCAATCACGATAAGAAGTATAGAGATAACAACCTGTGGGATATTGCTTACTGCAGGATAAAAATCATCCCACCAGTACTCAGGAATCAGTCGATATATTATGTCAGAGAAATAGTCCCACAACTGTGCGGCGCCTACCAGGATAAGAATTGCTGCAACCCACTTCCTGACTGATTTGTTCTGAACCTTTAGCCACTTAATATCAGCAAATTCTTCCCATATATATTTATCTTCCATCCCATCGAATTCCTGATCATCCATCCCGGCATAGTTCCGGGCATGGAAGAAGCCATAGAACCACAGCACTACACTAAATGTCATTAAAAACTCCAGCGACCCAAAAAAAAGTATAGGCGTGAATGTAAAAAAGAATAACAGCATAAGGCTAACTCCGCTTTTCATAAATCCCATATACATCTCTGCTGCACCGGGAATCAAAGAAAACATAAAGGTAAAAAACTTATTCTTCTTTTTCTGTTTCATCGTATTTTCCTCCAACTCTAATTAAACCAATCTTTAAGATGCGTCTGTATGAATGCCCCTGTTTTTTCAAAATAACTGCCATCAGGTCCTTTTTTCAGAACCTCTTCTTTTGTTTTAACAGCTCTGCTTTCCAACACCTCATCTCTGGAAACAACATATCTTTCAACAACAATATCTTTTTTCGAGCTGATTTCTGCTCTTGTATAAGGAATAAAAGGAACTATGCACACAAGAGCAATAGCCGCTGCGACTGCAAATCCGACCCGTAAGCAATATTGATAAAATGTAACTATTTTCTTTTGTTGCCAATGATCAATAGTAGCTAACACATTTCTCTCTATGCCATGCGGTGCCTGTACCAGTGGTTCTGATTCTATGTCCATAATAAGCTTTTCCAGCTCATCGTCAGTCAGATACGGTATTTCAACGTTTTTTTCACTCATGCCATCAGATCCTCCTTCCTTATTTTTTTCTTAAGCATTTCTCTGGCCCTATAGATGTGAGACTGTACAGTCTTTAATGGCTCGCCGGTTCGCAAAGCTATCTCTTTTGCAGTAAGTCCATCCTCAAAATACAGCCTTGCAGGCGTTCTGTATGGTTCAGACAATTCCTTACAACTATCCCGGAATGACTGCATTATATCTGTAGCTACAAATTGTTCAAACGGGCCATCCCGGCTTTGCCCCTGCATCACGGGCATCTCATCGTCCGGAGTAGAAACAGCCCGCCTCTCGGCAGCTCTTAAATAGTCGATACACTTATTGCCGGCGATCCTGCAAAGCCATGCTTTTTCTGCTCCTGCTTCACACTCATTGATGTGCTGATAAGCCGAAAGAAAAGTTTCCTGTGTGATATCCTCCGCGGTAAAATAGTCACCAGTCATCTTAAGGCATACTGAGAAAACCAGATTCTTATACTGACTCATCAGCTCTATTAACTTTTTCTTAGAATCGATTTTCCCCACCTTCTTTTCCTTTTTTTCGTTCCTTCATTTAATATAACGGACTACGTGTAAAAAAGTCTGCAAAAAAAAAAGTTTCCCATAATATTTTTTGAGAAACTTTTTTAGACTTCAATTTTTATTATTTTTCAAGCTTTGATAATCCCATGTTAGCAGGCATAGCAAAAAACAGCGCACAAACTGCCAAAATTAAAATAATGCATATTAAGATAGACATTTATGTTCTTCCTTTTGTGCATGAGCGGGGCGTTTGAGTCACTGGGGACGTTTCATTTTGACTCATTATATGAGTCAAAATGAAACGTCCCCAAGTGACTCACCCAAGTGACTCAAAGCTCAAACTCAATAATTCTCAGCCTTAAGCTGGAAGTAATCTCTTGGGTGGTTACAAACAGGGCAAAACTCAGGAGCTTCTTTTCCGATGACTATGTGGCCGCAGTTGCTGCACTGCCATACGCAGTCGCCGTCCCTGGAAAATACCAGTTTGTCCTCAACGTTCTTAAGAAGCTTCCTGTAGCGCTCCTCATGCTCTTTCTCTATGGCTGCTACGCCCTCGAAGAGCTCTGCGATTTCATCAAAGCCTTCCTCTCTGGCTTTCTTGGCAAAAGAAGGATACATTTCTTTCCACTCGTAGGATTCTCCCTCTGCGGCTTCCTTGAGACAGTCCACGGTGCTTCCGATTCCTGTCAGGATCTTGTACCATATTTCTGCATGTTCCTTCTCATTAGCTGCTGTCTCGGCAAAAATATTAGAAATCTGAACATAGCCCTCTTTCTTGGCTTTGGATGCAAAAAATGTATACTTATTTCTTGCTTCAGATTCACCCGCAAATGCTGCCTGCAAGTTCTTCTCTGTCTCTGTTCCCTTTAAATCCTCAGCTCTACATCTCCACTTATTCTCTGCCATATCTTTCCTCCTGTCCTTGTTAGAAATATGCATCATACATCCTATTATGACACATCAAACCACAAATTCAATATGTCATATACGCTTTCGGCCGCTTTGTGACTGGGTTTCTTTATCCGTCCGCCACAGAAGGAGTCTTCCCAGGAAAAGAGTACCGCGAAGGCACAGTTCTGAGCACATGGCGATCCATGCGCCCTTAAGGCCATACATGGAGCCAAGGAAGGCGGCAAGAGGGATACGTACTGCCCATACACTCAGGAGATTGAGGACGCTGGACATAAGAGTTTCTCCGGCTCCCCTGAAGACACCGGCAGCCACTATGGATGCGCCATAGAAGGGCTCGGCTATTGCTTCAATACGAAGGATTTCTGTACCGAGGGCTCTGATTTCTTCGTCCGGGGAAAGAATTCCTATCATCTGCGGAGCAAACATCCACATAAGTCCTCCGGAAGCAGCCATTATAATCATTCCAAGGGCTACAGCAAGCCATCCCAGTCTCTTTCCAAGGTCTTTTCTTCTGGCGCCGATGCACTGACCTACAACAGTTGTTGCCGCAACACCGATACCATAGCCCGGCATATAGCAAAGGCTTTCAGCAGTTATGGAAAAAGAGTTGGCTGCAATGGCCTTTGTTCCAAAGGGCGAAACAATCCTGGTAAAGGCCACATAGGCAAATCCCATGATTATATTGTCAATTGCCACAGGAACAGCTATTTTCAAAGCTGTAGGCATCTCTTTTGAAAGAAAATCCATAAATCTGGTTTTCTCTGAAGCAGGTCTTCCAACCAGGTGAAGCACCGGTGATTTTACAATCAATAGATAGAGCATCACCACTGCTATTATGATTATTGATATGGATGTACCAAGAGCAGCACCTATAACTCCAAGGTGCGGAATCAAAAGTGCATTAAAAAGAACATCCAAAGCACACATAATGACGCTCAATATGCTCGGCACCTTGATGTTGCCGCTGGCCTGAATCATTCCCTGAGACACATTCAGCATTTCCTGAACCGGAATAGTAAGGGCATATATAAGGAAATAGGCAGAAGCATCCTTTCTGATGGCTTCAGCTCCCCCCATCCAGGTAGGAAGGAAGCTACTGATGGCAACTCCGATTCCCATGATCAAAAGGCCAAATACAAATGAACATGCCAGGCCCCAGTTTACTATTACCCTGGCACCTTTCTCGTCTTTTGCTCCTATTTTATGAGCTACACATACGGTGAAGCCTGTGCTCACGGCGTTTAGCACGCCACCTGCCAGCCAGGTTGTACTTGATACAAGGCCAATAGCTGCCGATGCATCTGCTCCCAGTCTTCCCACCATGGAAGCATCTATATATTGCATGATCACAGATGATATCTGGGCAAGAATTGCCGGAAGACTAAGCCTTATGATTAGAATAATTTCTTCGCGCAAAGTTAGTTTTTTGCCGTTTCTGATGTCTGATAATAAGTCGCGCATTTTAACTCCATTTTAAACCGAATAAAAAGCTATCGCCGATGCATTACGCACTAAGACGATAGCTTTTAAATTCATAATAATTCAGTTACTGATAATCTATCAGTTCTCTTCTGTCTGCTCTGCGATAACCTTGTCGATATCTACAGAAACTACATCGCCCTCTTCTTCAGCAGGAGCAGCCTCTTCCTTCTCAGGAGCGAACATAGCCTTAACTGAAAGAGAAATCTTCTTCTCTTCTTCGTTGAAGTCTACGATCTTAGCTTCTACTTCCTGACCTACCTTAAGTACATCTGAAGGCTTCTCGATGTGCTCCTTAGCGATCTGTGATACATGAAGGAGTGCATCAATACCAGGCTCAAGCTCGATGAAAGCACCGAAGTCAGTCATTCTTGCAACTTTGCCCTTTACAACGTTGCCAACTGCATACTTCTCAGTAGCATCCTTCCAAGGGTTCTCGTCGTCGAACTTTCTTGAAAGAGCGATCTTGCTGCCGTCGATAGACTTAACAAGAACTTTAACTGTATCGCCAATCTTGAATACTTTCTTAGGGCTCTCAACTCTTCCCCAGCTCATCTCTGAGATGTGAAGGAGTCCGTCTGCACCACCGAGATCGATGAATGCACCGAAATCTGTAACGTTCTTAACTACACCGTCAACAACATCGCCAGCTTTGATTGTATCAAAGAGCTTCTTAGCTGCCTCAGCCTTCTCAGCTGATACAAGCATTCTTCTGTTACCGATGTATCTTCTTCTCTTAGGATTGTACTCAGTTACTACGAACTGAATTTCCTGATCCTGATACTTGGAAAGATCTTTCTCATAGTTATCAGAAACAAGGCTTGCAGGGATGAAGATTCTAACTTCATCAACTACAACTGTGAGGCCACCCTCAAGAACCTGAACAACCTTAGCTGTGAGAACTTCCTTGTTGTTGAAAGCCTCCTCGATTCTCTTGTTGCCTCTGTCAATGGCAAGTCTCTTGTAGGAAAGAATAACCTGTCCATCTGCGTCATTGGTCTTAAGGACCTTGACATCCATTGTATCGCCAACTTTAACGGCGGTTGTGAGATCAATACTGTTGTCGTTACTATATTCATTCTTAGTAAGGACACCGTCGGACTTGTAGCCAATGTTAAGGATTATCTCGTCAGGCTTAACGTCAATAACAGTTCCCTCAACAACCTCCCCTGTGTGAATTGTTTTGAACGACTCGTTAAGCATCTGTTCAAAAGTTTGTTCTGACATAATTCTGAACCTCCTCAATAATGTTCTTTGGGGTCGATGCCCCTGCGGTAATCCCCACTAGCTTAACATCCTCTGGTAAGTCTAAATGCAGGTCTTCCAACGTCTGAATAAAATATGTATTCTTGCACTTTTCGCTGCAGATGTCATACAGTTTCCTGGAATTGGAGCTGTTGGCACCTCCGATTACGATCATGGCATCAGCTTTGGATGCGATTTCCTCCGCTTCAGACTGACGTTCATCGGTTGCATTGCATATAGTATTCACAACATTAATATTGTAAACATTATTTTCAAAGATTTCAATGGTTTCTTTAAATTTATTCTTGTTAAATGTAGTCTGAGCAACAATTGTATATTTCTCATCCTTGTCACCGCTGAATTTTAGTGCTTCTTCGGGGCCTGCCACCACGGAAACTCTCTCACCCGCGTAGCTTACAATGCCCTCAACCTCAGGATGGCTTGCGCTGCCTACAACAATTATACTCTTGCCCTTTTTACTCTCCTCATCAACTATTCTGTGGATTCTTTTTACAAAAGGACAGGTGGCATCGATAACCTTCAGGCCGGATTTCTCAATTTCAGCCTGAACTTCTCTGGTGACACCGTGGGATCTTATGACTATGGTTCCCTCCATTTTCCCGCCGGAAGCCGCAGCCATTTTCTCAAGTTCCCTGACATTTTCGATGACTTTGACGCCCTTTTTCTCCAGATCTCGAACTACAGTCTCATTGTGTATAATTGGGCCAAATGTATAAATGTGCGTTCCATCTTCAGTTTTGATCTGATCGTATACGGTCTCTACAGCTTTGGTCACTCCAAAGCAAAACCCCGCATGCTCAGCTACAATTACTTCCATTTTATCGCTCCCTGTAAAGACTGATGATCTTGTCTGCTACTTCACTAATTGTCATATCTGAAGAATCCACCAAAATAGCATCTTCCGCCTGCTTAAGAGGTGAATTCTCTCTGTGGCTGTCCCTGTAATCTCTCTCAATGATATCCTTCTCAATTACATCGAGATCACATTGCTCGCCCTTGGCTGTAAGTTCTTTGAAACGTCTCTCCGCTCTTACTCTTGAGCTTGCTGTTAAAAAAATCTTGAGATCAGCCCCCGGAAGTACCACGGTTCCGATATCTCTTCCGTCCATTACCACGTCTGTTGTCTCTGCCAGTTTCTGCTGAAGCTCCACAAGTTTTTTTCTTACGTCAGCATTTACGCTGCTGGCAGATGCCATTTTGCCAACTTCCTCGGTTCTGATAAGACCATTTACATTCTCGCCGTTGAGATAAACCACCTGCTCGCCATTCTCATGTTTGATTGTAATGTCCGCAGTCTGGCAGGTACTGCTGATTTTCTCGCTGTCAGAAGCATCGATGCCGGATTTTATCATATACAGTGCCATTGCTCTGTACATAGCTCCTGTATCAACATAGATAAATCCCAGTTCCTTAGCCACCATCTTGGCAATTGTACTCTTGCCCGCTCCTGCAGGTCCGTCTATTGCTACGCTCTTACTCATTTTTCCTCCAAAAACTGTTTTATGATTATTTATTCAAAACTCCTCAGCCGCGCTGACTCCCGCCAGATGGCCTGTAGACCAGGCAACCTGAAGGTTAAATCCGCCGGTTTCCGTATCCCCGTCAATTACCTCGCCTGCAAAATACAGACCTTTCACCAGCCTGGATTCCATGGTGGATGGATTGATTTCTTTTACACTGAC
>JAEEGF010172653.1_pt1 | contig 14172 bp, 15 predicted proteins | sample 9134171 | NCBI WGS metagenome assembly JAEEGF01 (sample SAMN16246542, study PRJNA631951) | gut metagenome | biome: gut microbiome; feature: rumen; material: AP-attached | host: Bos | place: Iran: Karaj | collected 2018-10
GTGGATTGTGATAAACAACGAATAATCTATTACCTGCAAGCCTAACCAATTCGGAAACAAGTTGTTTTTGCATCAAAAATGAGCGTCATGTCAAGTGGTAATAGTTCATACAACTCCATATATTTATACTATGTGGTAAAGAATGAAACTGACCGAAACAACCGTGAGTATGCCTTCTACTACTATAATGATCATCTTGGTTCTGCTGCATACCTTACTGACGATTGTGGACAAGTGACGCAAACGCTGAATTACCTGCCATATGGTGAGGACTGGGTGGATATCCAGAACAACCTCGATCCACGCCTCGGGCAATACACTTTCAACGGGAAAGAAAAAGACTGGGAATCAGGCTTCCACTACTACGGCGCAAGGTACTACTGGAGTGAAGTTTTAACAGGGTGGTTAAGTGTCGACCCGATGATGGATAAGTACCCGAGCATTTCGCCTTATGCTTATTGTGTATGGAACCCGGTGAAGTTAGTTGACCCAGACGGACAAAAAATACGAACAATTGATGCATATAGCCGGAAGCAAGTGAGGCGGTATCTGAAAGAACAATTTGGAAGTTCTCGGGCTTTCAGATTCAATAATGGCTATCTTACAATAAACGAGAAAAAATTTAAAAGATTATCTGAGAAGGCATCGAATGATCAAAAAATGCTATTAGAAGGTCTTCGCGAGGCCATTGATGCAGATGCCACAGCATTGGTTTCAGTACAATCATGTAATAGTGAATTCTCTTTCACGTGGCAGTACTCAATCAATGGCGAAATATACGATGGAGAATTATCAATGAATCTTAAAGAAAACTCTGGGGCTACAGCAACAACACCATTAATGGGTACAACATTATATCCAATAGCAATCAATGATAAAGGCATCAATCAGGGGAATAGTTTGACTACTGATTATTATGATGAAAATGGGAATCCATTGACAACTACATCAACAGCAAGTACTGTTTTCATGCATGAAGTATTAGATGAGTTCTTGAATGTGGGGCAAAAGGGTACGGTTTCTCCGTCATCTCCCAATAGGGAAAAGGTTTTTTATCAGAATGCGGCATTGCGGAATATTGGGTTATTAGAAAGAAATGGAGCCGATCATGATTATTAAAAAAAGCATTTTGATTTTGTGGGCACTTATTTGTGCTCCCACATGTCAATCCCAATCGGATTTATTACAACTCAAGTACAATATAAGTAAGTCAGATGCCGAAAGGGTTTATTTCCCCGTACAACAAAATGGTGACATCACAAATCTGGTAGAAAGAGAAGTGTTGCTAACAGATACCCTTGTGATTTTTATTAATACCAAGATTTCCAAACAAATAGATACCCTAATGAATGGAGCCATAGTAACAAGCAGTGTGTGCCGGCATAAGTTTTATTATGGTAGGCGACATTTTAGTCATTACTATTCTCCTCAAGAAAACAGATGTTGTGTGCCTTACATAAGGTTGATTATTGACGAAGAATTTTTCTTGTTCAGAAAAAAAAACGGGAACAAGTATTGTCTAGTCAATTATTCCTATCCACATTGAAACAACAATGGAAGAAAGAACCAAATGTACAGAATTAACCTCATCGCAAGTAGAGATGATTGGCACTTGTACATATGACATTTACCCATAGTCACACCAACCATTCCTCTACCGCACGGCAGGTGTAGCCTTTCCCCCGCACCCCATTTCAGACAGCCTAAAAAACGGCATATTTTTCGTTGTTAATTCCAATGGGAACTCTCCCGGCATGGGGGAACCGAACACTGATGAATATAGTTTAATGTAGTGAAGAACCCTATTTCTATTGTTAACAAGGGGCGCCTGCAAGCGGGCCACGCTGGACGAAGCGGTTGGGAAGTTGCGTATCCCCTCCCTTTTTTTCAATATGGAATCTGCACCTCTGCCCCCACACACAAGCATAGCGCCACTGATGCTACAGTGTTAGCATGGGTTTGTTCTGGCGGAGATTTATTTCAGGTGCAACTCGTGGCCCATGCGGTCCTGCTTGGTCTTGAGGTAGCGCTCGTTGTACTTGTTGGGCTTGACGACGATGGGCACTATTTCGGTGACTTCGAGGCCGTAGCCTTCGAGGCCGGTACGTTTGACGGGGTTGTTGGTGATGAGGCGCATCTTGGTGACGTGCTGGTCGCGGAGTATCTGTGCGCCAATGCCGTAGTCACGCTCGTCGGCCTTGAAGCCGAGTTTGAGGTTGGCGTCGACGGTGTCGAAGCCCTGCTCCTGCAGATGGTAGGCACGGAGTTTGTTGACGAGGCCTATGCCGCGGCCTTCCTGGCTCATGTAGGCTATGAGGCCCTTGCCCTCGTGATCTATCATCTCCATGGCGCGGTGCAACTGCTCTCCGCAGTCGCACTTGCAGGAGCCGAAGATGTCGCCAGTGGCGCAGCTGGAGTGGACGCGCACCAGGACAGGCTCGCCCTCTTCCCACTCGCCCTTCTTGAGCACCATGTGGGTGTTGCCGTTGTCGAGCTGGGTGTAGGCGATGAGCTGGAAGTTGCCCCACTGCGTGGGTAGGAACACCTCTTGCTCCTTGCGGATGAGGGTCTCGTGGGCGATACGGTAGGCGATGAGATCCTTGATGGTGACAATCTTGAGACCGAATTTCTTGGCCACCTCCTGCAGCTGGGGCATGCGGGCCATGGTGCCGTCGTCGTTGATAATCTCGATGAGGGCGCCGGCGGGATAGAGACCGGCGAGGCGGGCCAAGTCGACAGCCGCCTCGGTGTGGCCGGCGCGCACCAGCACGCCGCCGTTGCGGGCACGCAGGGGGTTGATGTGGCCTGGACGGCCCAGCTGGTCGGCACGCGTGGCGGGATTGGCCAGGGCGCGGATGGTGCTGGCGCGGTCGTGCATCGAGACACCCGTGGTGCAGCCGTCCTCGAGGTTGTCGACGGTCACCGTGAAGGGGGTGCCGAGGAGCGAGGTGTTGTCGTGCACCTGCATGTCGAGGTTCAGCTCGTGGCAACGCTCCTCGGTGATGGGGGCGCAGAGCACGCCGCGGCCGTTCTTGAGCATGAAGTTCACATGCTCGGCGGTAATCTTTTCGGCGGCCATGATAAAGTCGCCCTCGTTCTCGCGGTCCTCGTCGTCGACAACAATCACAAACTTGCCATCGCGGAAATCCTCGATGGCCTCTTCTATCGTATTGAGTTTAAATTCCATAGAAATATATCGTTTATTTTTTACTGATGCAAATATACAAAAAAAATTTCATGCCGTTGTAGAGATTCGGCGAAAAGCCTGTTATATTATATATAGAGGGAGTAAAAAACAATATTTGCTCCCCGACGACGTTATTAACAAAAACACGAGGTCATGACACGAGGAAAAAACATCTGCAAGCAACTCAAGGAGGTGCGCCGCCGCATCGCCGAGGAGAACGACATTCCTTTGGAGATGAAAGAATGCACCTATGAAGGACCCTGTCGCGGAACTTGCCCGCGCTGCGAAGCCGAAGTGCGGTATTTGGAAGAAGCGTTGGACCGTCGTAAACGTTTGGGGAAGAAGGTTGCCGTGGCGGGACTTTGTGTCTCGCTGGCCGCCTGTGGCAGTTGCTCTTCCCCCAATAGCGATTCCTCTGTGAATCAGAACAACTGGGATGAAACCAATAGAGACTACGATGATTATGTGGAGGGAGCAACGGGTATGGTTCAAACCCCCGATTTATCACTTCCTTTCGAATATCCTGTTCCCGACGACCCCGACGAGGACCGATTCTTCGAGGAAGCCTATCTTCATCCTGGTGTAGACCCCATGTTCCCCGGAGGCGAAGAGGGCTTGAAGGCATGGGTTGACCGCAACTTGCGCTACCCTCCGGAGGCTTACGACAAGAAGATTCAAGGTCGTGTGTCGTTGGCGTTGCGTATCAACGAATCAGGAGAGGTCATCTACTACCGCATCCTGCACGACATCGGAGGCCAATGTGCCCAAGAGGTCGCACGCCTGGTGAGAAGCATGCCGCAATGGGAGCCCGGAGGCATCGAAGGTGTCGGCCCCGTAAGCACCGTCTACCAGCTTGACGTCGACTTCCACTTGCCGAAGAAACGTCCGGAAGAGTGGATTGAGGTTGAGCCAGTGGTGGTGGGTCCGGAAAGCGAAAATGAAATCTTCACAGTCGTTGAAATAGATCCCGAGTTTCCCGGCGGCATGGAAGCCATGTTAAAATTCTTTCAGGACAACATCCGCTACCCGAAGGAGGCCAAGAGAATGAACATCAGCGGCAAAGTGTATATCACCTTTGTCGTCGAGAAAGACGGCAGCATCAGCAACCCCCGAATCCTGCGCGACATTGGTGGCGGCTGCGGCGCCGAGGCAATACGCGTGGCGACAATGATGCCCAAGTGGACGCCTGGCCAACAACGCCATAGAAGTGTCCGTGTGCAATTCAATATGCCCGTCAATTTCTCACTCTCAAAGTAACCTCCCATGAAGAGATTTTTGACAATATGCGCATTGATGGCAGTCCTGACAGGCTGTCGATGCCAAGTGGCCCAACCCGGCCGCCTGTCGGCCGACTCGACGGAGTATATTGTTACCATCGAGGGTCGTGAGGTGGCCTTCCCGCTGGCTTTCAAATCCGAGAACTCACGCGTTTACTACCGCTGCGGGAGCTTCACCGAGCACGACACGCTCTTCCTCGACCGCGAATACAATTTCTATCGCTGCGACACCTGCCGCGAGACCGAACTGACAACGTCGAACTATTTCCTCACGCCCCGCACCGACCCCAATCACGACAAAACCGTGCGCAACGATTTCTCTGTCTGGGATCGGGAGGAAAACAAAGAATACTTTGATGTGGCATACACCGACATCTTTGCCGTGGATTCCACAGCCAAACTGATACCTCAGAACCTCGGCGACATCCCGCGTGTGTGGTACCCCCTGCTGAAGCGTGAGGGAAGCTATTATCTCAGCACCGACAGCCCCTACCCCCTCGAGCTCACCGACAGCCTGATTGTCTACCGAGGCATGAAACTCCAAATGTGTCCGCTGCGCAATTTCAGGAAAATCAGCGATGACGAGTACTGCTACGACTTTACCGTAGGCAACGGGAACTGGTATCATGTCTCCTTGCGCCGCAGCAGCAAGAACCGCGACCTTTGGCTGGAGGTCGTCACCTCGCCCGACGATGAGCAGTTTATCCTTTACACTGCCTATACCCCGCTGGAGTGCATCGGCAGCTTCGACTACATCAACTACCGCTCCGACGACCACATTCCCGAAGGACTCTGCGGCTACGAGGAAACCTCGCCCGAAGATTTTTAAACTATGTACAAAATAAACCTAAACTGCAAACCAGGAAAATTCTACGGCACCTTCGTAGCCATCTATGCTGTGCTCAATGTAGTGGCTTTCATCATCCTGCTTGCCACGACCAAGTGGGAAGTGCTGATGGATGACGAGGCCGATGGCTTTTGGATAGGATTTTTGTTCATGGTGCTGGGCATTGTCTATGCTGCCCTTTGGGGCATAGGCCCCGCCTTGGTGCTCCGCAAGCAGAAGTATCACCGGTGGATGATAGCCTTCCCCCTCGCGGTGTTTCTTATCCTGTGTCTGTTCTTCGCGATGCCAACCTTTACCCTTATGATTCTTTGCTTCCCACTCTCATTCCCGTTCTACAACTGCTTCTTCTATAGTAAGGTGGATTTCCTCCTGATTCTACTTACCCCAGTCATCACACCTCTCATCTACGCCTCGGTACTCTACTTCTCCATCTTTATTTCACGCGAAAAAGAATAGTTTTAACATTTATTAAGTTAATTTCTCGATGCCAAAACCATCCAAGGCACCTTCCCAACCGAAAGGTGCCTTTTTTCGTACATAACGCTAAGTATAATAACCGTATGAACTCCCTACCATCTCCCTACCAACTCCTAACCAACTCCTACCACGGTAGGTGTTGGTAGGTCTTTCGTAGGGTGATAGTATTTAAGATTTGTTAACAATTCCCATCGGAAGGGGTTGGCGAAATAAAATTTGGCTGTTTGGGAAAAAGTGTATATCTTTGCAGATTACTTTTTGAGGAAACATCTATGAAAATTGCACTGATAGGATACGGAAAAATGGGGCATGCCATCGAGTCGCTGGCCGTCGGGAGAGGACATGCCGTCACGATAAAAATCGACAAGGGCGAGCCTTGGCCGGAGAAAATGGATGCCGATGTGGCCATCGAGTTCACCACACCGAAAACGGCCACGGAAAATATGCTGCGCTGCATGGAAAAAGGAGTGCCGGTGGTGTGCGGCACCACGGGCTGGTATGGCGACTACGAGACGGTGGTTGCCGAGTGCAAGAGGTTGAACGGCAGACTGTTCACGGCCACCAACTTCAGTATCGGGATGAACATCATGTTTGCCCTCAACGAGCGTTTGGCCAGCCTGATGCGTGGCCGCGACGACTACAAAGTGTCCATCAGCGAGACCCATCACATCCACAAACTCGATGCCCCGAGCGGCACGGCCATCACGCTGCAGGAGCAGATAGTGGCGAGTGGCGAACGGAAAGCGGAAAGCATTCCCATCGCCTCGTTCCGCGAGGGCGAGGTGCCGGGAACGCATACGGTGGTCTACGACAGCGAGATAGACACCATCACGCTGACCCACGAGGCCCACAGCCGCAAAGGGCTGGCCATGGGTGCCCTGCTGGCGGCCGAGTTTCTGGCCACGGCCAAGCCGGGGGTGTATACGATGAAAGATATACTGTAAACGATGTCCAATAAGTCCTATAAGTCGGGGAAAGCCAATGGCTGGGTGATGCTGGGATTGAGTGTGCTGCTGGCGGCCACGATGGCTGTTTGCAGCCTCTTCGGTGCCGTCGACTTCACATGGGACGAGATACAGGACTCGCAGATTTTCTGGCAGCTGCGCCTGCCGAGGGTCATCATGGGTGCCCTGGTGGGGGCGGTGCTGAGTGTGTGCGGCGCGGCCTATCAGAGCATTTTCCGCAACCCCCTGACGGACCCCTATGTGCTGGGTGTGTCGAGCGGCGCCTCGCTGGGTGCCGCGGTGGCCATACTGCTGGGCCTCGAGGCATTCCTCTGGGGCGTGGGCGGCATGGCGCTGGCGGCAGCACTGCTGACGGTGCTGCTCATCTACAAGATAGCCTCCATCGGCAACCGCATGCACACCACCACGCTGCTGCTCACGGGCGTATGCCTCACGCTGCTCATTTCGGCCGTCATCTCGTTCCTCATGGTGCTCAACCAGGAGAAGATGGACAGCATCATCTTCTGGACCATGGGCTCCTTCGGCAGTTCGTCGTGGACCGACGTGTGGATGCTGCTGCCGGTGGCTGCGGTGGGAATGGGTGTGGTGCTCTGGTACTCAAGGGATTTGAACCTGCTGCTGGCCGGCAGCGAGGCGGCGCAGAGCATGGGTTGCGAGGTGGAGAAGGTGAAGCGTGTGCTGCTGGCGGCAACCACCCTGATGGTGGCCTTCGCGGTGAGCTCGTGCGGCGTGATAGGCTTTGTGGGACTGATCGTTCCGCATGCCGTGCGCCTGGTGGCGGGACCCGACAACCGTCGCGTGGTGCCCTATGCCATGCTGTGCGGTGCCATCTTCGTGCTGCTGTGCGACACCCTGGCACGCACGGTGCTGCGTCCCAGCGAATTGCCCGTGGGTAGCCTCACCTCCATGGTGGGTGCTCCGCTGTTCATCTATCTGTTGTATAAGAACAAGAAAAGCTACTGAATGATAACCCTCGACCATATAACCGTCGACTTCGGCAAGCGTCGCATCCTCGACAATATCGGTGCCACGATTGCCGATGGACGCATCACGGCTGTGATGGGGCCCAACGGCTGTGGCAAGACCACGCTGTTGCGCTGCATTGGCGGCCTGCTGGAACCTACCGCAGGGCAGGTGCTCATCGACGGCCGTCGGGTGCAGGATTTCGCTGCCCGGGCCTTGGCTCAGAAGGTGGCTTTCGTGCGCCAGCAGGTGCATACCGACTTCGAGTTCTCGGCCTTCGAGAACGTCCTCATGGGTCGCAACCCCTACCAGAAACGGTTGCAGAACGAGTCGCAGGCCGACTGGGACATCGTGGAGCAATGCATGCGGCAGACCGGCACATGGCACCTGCGGCTGGCCAAGCCCCACGAGATGAGCGGCGGCGAGCTGCAAAGGGTGATGATAGCCCGCGCCCTGGCGCAACAGACGCCAGTGCTGTTGATGGACGAGCCGGTGAGCGACCTCGACATCGCCCACCAGCTCGAGATTATGCGCCTGTTGCGGGAAACCGGCAAGAGCGTGGTCATCGTCATCCACGACCTCAACCTTGCCCTGCAGTTCTGCGACGACCTGCTGCTCTTCCACGAGGGACGGCTGCTCTACAACGGCTCCATGGCCGGCGGCCTCACACCGGAAAACATCGGCATGGTCTATGGCGTGAAGTCCCACATGGCCGAAGGAAGAATCATTTTTGACTATTGAGCCTATGAAAAAATATTTTTTTGCCATCCTCGCCCTGATGTTTCTGAACGGTACCCATTTGTATGCCCAAAGAGCGGTGCCCGACACCTGCATCGCGGTCGACACGCTGATTGCCGAGAGCATGAAATACCTGGGCACCCCCTACCGTTGGGCAGGCAAGACGCCCAAGGGGTTCGACTGCGCGGGTTTCACTCGCTATATCTATGGCAAGTTCGGCGTCACGCTGGCTCCGTCGGCAGGTGGACAATACAATATGTGCAGCAGGGTGGAGGACGACAGCCTGAAGGTGGGCGACCTGGTGTTCTACGGCGGACGGAAACACACGAAAAGCGTGGGTCATGTGGGCATCGTCACCGAGGTGAACGACGACGGCACCTTCCGCTTCATCCACTCCTCGACACAGAACGGCATCATCATCACCCGCTCGAACGAACTCTACTACAAAAAACGCTACATCGGCGCTTGCCGCATCATCAATTGCGACAAGGAAGCCCCGAAGCCCTGATTTTTGATTTTTTAAGATATTATTATTTGCCGTTCGGGGTATTTTTTGTATTTTTGCAAAGTTTTTACACACCCTTATCGAGCATCACACAATGAACTATACAAGACATATCATATTGTTATTTGCCCTGTTGACGCTGCCCGTGGTGGCGTCGGCACAGACAGATGACCCACAGTCGAAGAACAACAAATCGGAAATCAAAGTCAATAAACTTGACGTCATATACGAAGACGAGGAATACAAAGGGGTGGTGATAGACCGCCGCAACAACAAAGAGACTGAAAGCTACATGTACCAGGCCCCCTTCCTCTTTGAGGAAGAGGAGGAAGAAGACGCCGACGAAGAAGGGATGCCCAACATCTACACCCTCGACGATGAGGGCGCGGAGAGCGAGGACGACATCCTGTTGGCCGGTTTCGACACCGCAGCCATCCACCTGCCAAAACTCGACGTGAACAGTATCACTTCGCCTATCAACATCAATTTGCGCAACAACGCCCGTGGCGAGAAATTCACCTGGCCTACCCCGTGGACGGCACGTCCCTCGTCGCACTTCGGTCCCCGTCGCCGCCGTTTCCATTACGGTCTCGACCTGGCATTGCCCACCGGCGAGCCCATTTATGCCGCCTTCGACGGAGTGGTGCGCATCTCAAAGCGCAACCGCAGCTACGGCGAGCTGGTCATCATCCACCATTCCAACGGCTTGGAGACCTACTATGCACACATGTCGAAACGTCACGTCGTGGCCGGACAGCAGGTGAAGAGTGGCGAAATCATCGGCCTTTGCGGCAACACCGGCCGCAGTCGCGGCAGCCATCTCCACTTCGAGATTCGCTACATGGGCAACGCCATCAATCCCGAGAATGTCCTCGACTGCAGCACCCACGACCTCGTCAGCGACGAGTTGTCGCTCACCTCGTCGTCGTTCCGCAAGGTGGCCAAGGGTAAGAAAGGCCGTGTCTCGTCGGGTAGCGGGAAAGCGTCGGGCAACGGATGGTATCGTGTGCGCAGTGGCGACACCTTGGAGAAGATTGCCCGCCGCAACGGCACCACCATCAACCAACTGTGCAAGCTCAACGGCATTAGTCGCAACAAAGTCCTCCATCCTGGCGACAAACTGCGCGTGAGCGGAAAAGCAAAAAAGAAAAAATGAGACTCGACATACTCACTTTGTTCCCGAACATGATGACCATGTTCTTCGAGGAAAGCATCCTCAAACGAGCCCAGAAGAAAGGACTCGTTGAGGTTTATTTCCACGACCTGCATGACTATTCGCTAACCAAATATGGCTCTGTCGATGACTACCCCTACGGGGGCGCCGCGGGCATGGTGATGGCCGTCGAACCCCTGGCCAACTGTATCGAAGGCCTCCAGAAGGAACGCCATTACGACGAGGTGATATATACCGCCCCCGATGGCGAGATGCTGTCGCAGCCCATGGCCAACCAGCTGTCGCTGGCCGAGAACCTGATGATTCTCTGCGGCCACTACAAGGGTGTTGACGAGCGTGTGCGCGAACATTTCATCACCAAGGAAATCTCCATCGGCGACTATGTCCTCACCGGAGGCGAGTTGGCTACGGCAGTCATTGCCGACGCCGTCATCCGCCTCGTGCCCGGCGTCCTCGGTGACGAGCAGTCGGCCCTCGACGACTCCTTCCAGGACGGCCTCGTGGCCCCGCCGGAATACACCCGTCCGCCGGAGTTTCGCGGCTGGCGTGTCCCCGACGTCCTCCTCTCTGGCAACCACGCCAAGATCGAACAATGGCGCATGGAACAAGCCATCCAGCGCACCAAGGAGCGCCGCCCGGAATTACTTAGAAATCATAAATTATAAATCCAGATATGACAGAATTTGAAAAATACGCCACCCGCCATCGTGGCATCAGCAGCACCACCTACGCCAAGTATACCTCGGCCATCAATAATTCGCTGACCCCCTACATCGTCGAGGAGCGCCAGCTCAACGTGGCCCAGATGGACGTCTTCAGCCGCCTAATGATGGACCGCATCATCTTCCTCGGCACCGCCATCGACGACTACACCGCCAACGTCATCCAGGCCCAGCTGCTCTTCCTCGAGAGCGTCGACCCCACCAAGGACATCCAGATCTACCTCAACTCGCCAGGAGGCTCCGTCTATGCCGGCCTCGGCATCTATGACACCATGCAGTACATCCAGCCCAAGGTGAGCACCATCTGCACCGGATTGGCCGCCTCGATGGCCAGCGTGCTGCTCTGCGCCGGCGAGAAAGGCCGCCGCTGCGCCCTGCCGCATGCCCGTGTGATGATACATCAGCCCATGGGCGGCGCCGACGGTCAGGCCACCGACATGGAGATTACCGTGCGCGAGATACTGAAGCTCAAGAAAGAGCTCTACGAGATCATCGCCAAGCACAGCGGCCAGCCCTTCGAGCAAGTGGAGAAAGACTCCGACCGCGACCACTGGTTCACCGCCGAAGAGGCCCTCCAGTACGGCATGATCGACGAGGTGCTGACAAAAAAGTAGTTAAGTAGACAGGAGATAAGTAGTTAAGACAAATGATTGTTAAACTGAAGAACACAAGCCATCACCCGCTGCCGAAGTATGAGACCTCGCAGTCGGCGGGCATGGACCTCCGTGCCTATTTGCCGGAAGGGCCTGTTACGCTGAGGCCTATGGAGCGCGGCCTGGTGAAGACCGGGCTCTTCATGGAGTTGCCGGCGGGCTACGAGGCGCAGGTGCGTCCGCGCAGCGGCTTGGCGCTGAAGAAGGGTATCACGGTGCTCAACTCGCCCGGCACCATCGACGCCGACTACCGCGGCGAGATATGTGTGATACTGATCAACCTCTCGCAGGAGGACTTCGTCATAGGCGACGGCGAGCGCATTGCCCAGATGGTCATCGCCCGCCACGAGCAGGCCGAAATCGTCCAGGTGGAAGAACTCACCGACACCGAGCGCGGCACCGGCGGCTTCGGACACACGGGGAAGAATTGAAAGTTGAAAATTGAAAAATCGGCTGGCACATACTCTGGTTCTGTGTGTTGTGACATTGTTGCAACTCAATTCTTGTTGCCATGCCCAGGAGAAAAGGCTTGTGCCACTGCTCGAGGAGGTGTGGTCGTGCCGCGACGTGCCGGGCCAGATGCGCACGGGGGCCGAGGTGATGGTGGGTTTTGTGGGGACCGGATGGCTCGACGGCAAGCGCGTGGCCGTGGTGGGCAACCAAACCTCTGTGGTTGAGAGCACCCATCTGGTGGACACGTTGTTGGCCAAGAAGGTTCAAGTAGTGAAGATTTTCTGTCCCGAGCACGGTTTTCGCGGCACTGCTGAGGCCGGAGCCCATGTTGACAACAGCGTCGACGCCAAGACCGGCCTACCCATCATCTCGCTCTACGGCAAGAACAAGAAACCCACGCCCGAGCAGTTGAAGGATGTGGATTGCGTGGTCTTCGACCTGCAGGATGTGGGGTGCCGCTTCTATACCTATATCAGCACGCTGCACTATGTGATGGAAGCCTGCGCCGAAGCGGGCATACCGCTCGTTGTCCTCGACCGCCCCAACCCCAACGGACATTATGTCGACGGCCCGGTGCTGGACACCGCGCGCTACCGCTCCTTTGTGGGCATGCACCCTGTGCCGGTGGCCTATGGTATGACGATAGGAGAATATGCAAAGATGATCAACGGTGAGCATTGGATAAAAGACACTTGCGACTTGACTATCGTCAAGATGAAGGGCTACCGACGCGACAGCATAGGCTACGAGCTGCCTGTGCCGCCGTCGCCCAACCTGCGCAACGCCCACGCCATCGCCCTTTACCCCAGTCTCTGCCTCTTCGAGGGCACCCACTGCGGTGTCGGCCGCGGCACCGACTATCCCTTCGAGTGGGTCACCTATGGCACCGACACCCTCGACCTGCGACAGGAACCCGCTCCCTCAGCCTTCAGTCTCAACTATCTGATGGAGATGTACCGCCGTGTGCCGAAGGGCAAGTTCTTCCTCAAAAACAACTTCTTTGAGAAACTGGCCGGCAACGGCGACCTGCGCCGCCAGATAGAGGCAGGTATGACCGAAGAGGAGATCCGCGCCACCTGGCAGCCCGCCCTCGACGAGTTCAAGAAAATCCGCGAAAAATATTTAATATATAAATAATATGAAAAAATCCTTATTAATGATGGCAGCCGCCGCCATGCTCTTCGGCGCCTGCTGCGAAAAACAATGCGACACCATCAATCCAACTGGGGTTGTGATGGACAACATCCTCAGCCGCAAGAGCGTACGCTCCTACAACGGCGAAGCCATCCCCGACTCGGTGACGGAAAACATCCTCCGTGCCGCCATGGCCGCCCCCAGCGGCCGCGACTGGCGCCCCTGGAGCTTCGTCGTGCTCACCGACAAGAGCCAGTATGACAGCATCTTCGAGGGCAACCACAACATGCAGAAATTCAAGGAGAGCGGCGCCATCGTCGTCATCTGCGCCGACACCATCCACATGGGACCCACGCGCGACAACCCCGACGGCCCCGATGTGGCACAGGTCAACCAACTCTGGCGCGACGACATGGGAGCCGTCACCGAGAACCTCCTCCTCGCCGTCGAGGCCTACGGCTTAGGTGCCTGCTGGACAGCCTGCTACCCCTATGCCGAGACCATGGCCCCCGTCAAGCGCTGCCTCGGCCTCCCCGCCTCGGTGGTCCCCTACGCCGTCGTCCCCATCGGCTACCATGACGGCACCACCCAACCCAAGGACAAGTGGGACCCCTCCCGCGTGCATAACGGACGCTGGTAGAGCTCATTACGCACTTTTGCACAAAAAAGCATCTTTCTCAAAAAAAGGTGCTTTTTTTGTTACCCATAACTTACTGATAATAAGGCATTCCTGCCTATCAAGTCTTTACCAACTCCTAACCAACTCCTACCTAACTCCTACCCATCCCCTACGACGGTAGGAGATGGTAGGGCGGTGGTAGGGCGAAAGGATGCCGGTGGAGGCTACCGGGTGGCAGGAGGAGACAAAAAAAGGGCAAGAGGCCGGATGGCCTCTTGCCCTTGTGGAGTAGATGGGACTCGTGGTGAAACCGTCGGCCACGCCGACAACCCGCCACCTTGGACCATCTGCTACGCAAAAAAGAGAACGCTCAGCGTTCTCTTTTTCTGTGGAGTAGATGGGACTCGAACCCACTACCTTTTGATTGCGAACCAAATGCTCTACCAGATGAGCTACTA
>JAEEGF012420580.1_pt1 | contig 14172 bp, 8 predicted proteins | sample 9134171 | NCBI WGS metagenome assembly JAEEGF01 (sample SAMN16246542, study PRJNA631951) | gut metagenome | biome: gut microbiome; feature: rumen; material: AP-attached | host: Bos | place: Iran: Karaj | collected 2018-10
AAGTTCACCATGACTCCGGTTGGCACTCAAATCAAGGGCGTTACGATTTGCCAGGTCGATCACCGCAGTGCAAAGATTTACTGGTGGTCAACCGACCGCTTGAACGGTATTGTCAATTTCGGCAAGACCAGAGGCAACTATACGCAATCAACAGCAGCAAGCGGTGGCGCCGTACTTTTCCACGAAGCCATACTCACAGGACTTGAAGCAGGCACGGAATACTTCTTTACAGTTTCCTCCGGCACAACGACATCCGAAGAATTCTCGTTCAAGACGGAATCCCACGCGGCTTATGCGGACCTAGACATTTACATCAAGCCGAGCGCCTACCAGAATACGTCCAAGTGTTCCGGCAACAATTGGAAAAATTGCGGCGACTTTATCGTCGAAATCGACAACAACGACACGACGGATTTCCAGGATTTCGAACTTCGCCTTTACCTCGGTGCAGACGCAAGTCTTGAAACACCTGTAAGCTACATCGGACAAGTGTTTGGCGGAACAGGCCTTGTCGTCCCCCGCGTCGATCCTAGCAAGCCGCTAGTCACCTTCGGGCCGCAAACGCAAGACAAGGCAGGACAATACTACCTCCCCATAACAGTCAATGACAAGCTCTACGTTTCTGGGCGAATCATCTTCCAGATCAAGTGGCTGAACGCCACATACGCAAGCTTCAAGGACGGCTGGTCGCTTATCGCCCATACTGGAGACGAAGCCCAGGAACAGTTCGAAGGCATCGACCTTACGCAAGCCCCGTACTATACAGGTTCCGAAACGGCACAGCTCGAAAGGAACTCCCGCGGAGAAAAGGTTGTCGCCATGGTTCGCGACCCCTACGTTCCCGTCTATTACCACGGCAAGCACATTTACGGCTACGCTCCGGACGATACAGAAGAATCCGGCCCGCAAATTATCCGCACTGTCGAAACAAAGTTCACAGAACCGTTCGTAACCCCATATTACTCTGTCGAAAAAGAGGACACGCTCACGACTTACGCAGCAACAAGCAAGGTCACACCAACAGGCCTTCTCGACGCCGTGGAAATGAACAGCAATCCGTACAAGTTCGATTACGTAAAAACAAACCGCAAGGACGAAATTACCTTCGGCGTAAAGGACACGACGCTTGCATACGGCAACAACTATATCGAATGGGTCAGCTGGCACAACAGAAATGCCAACCAGAAGACAGAAAACAAGTATGACTGCGCCTGCGCCATCGTGCGTTCTAACGTCGAAATCGACAGTATTACCATTCCGCCCGAAAAGCGTTACCTCGTCTTCGACAAAATCGAAATCGAAGGCTACAAGGACAAGTTCATCGAAGTTGGTATTTCACTCCTCGACAGTAACCTTGAAATTATCAAAGACGAAAAGAACTTGAACGTCGATCTCGTTACCGACGACCCGAACATTCTCTTCTACACCGACCCGACAGCAACAATTCCTGTAACGTCCGTGACTCTCTATGACGGAATTGCAACGATTTACGTCAGTTCCAAGGTCGCCGTGAAGACAACTATTTCCGCAACGCACATAAGCAACAAGGAATTCGCCTACACGCCAGCCACTGCAGAACTGAACATCTTGGAACTGCCACCCTGGCCGATTATTGATGTCGCAAAAATTGTCGATTTGGACTGCGACCATATTCCCGATGCCATGGATATCCAGCTTTCGTCGGAATACTTGGAGAACCAGAAGTTCACATCAATTACGTTTACCTACGAAAACCAGACTTACACATCCAGCACGGTTAAATCACTCAATGGCCGTTCTCTTGTCGTAAGCATCGACGTTCCGAAAGAAATCGTGACAAACGCAACCGGAAAGATATCGCTCTCTAGCAATATTCAAGGCAACATAAAGATTGTTGACGATTCGTACTCCGACGGCATGCCGCCAGCACTCATTTCGGCAACAATCCTCGAACGTCTGGATTCATCAACGACGGACCACCTTTATCTACAATTCAGCGAACCCATTTCTGCACCGGGTACGAACTTCCCGCTCATTCTCTACGGCACAGACAAAACGACAAAGGCAACTATACCGACGGTCCTCTCGGCAAAGCTTTACAACGAAGCAAAGAACATCTGGGACTTCGAACTGGCCTTTGACGCAAGCAGAGCATCGCTCGTAACCGCAGGCATGTGGGGGCAGCTTGACGCCGCCGGAATCATTACCGACTTGAACGGCAATGGAGTCGCGGGCGTCTGCACTCCAGAACTGGTCGAAATCCTTCTCAAGATTTTGCCGATTCCGATGACTTACGCAGTCATCTCCGACAAGAAACAAAACGGATACGCCAACCACGTCGATGTCACCTTCGAGCGCGCTCCTGACGCAAAGCATATTCCGGACACATTGAAGATCATCTTCGGAACGACTAAACCCGAAACGCTTATGGTCGAAAAGAGCAAGCTCGCCTTTAACGGCGCAAACCTCTCGCTTGACCTCGAAAAGCCGTTCCAGTTCGGCAACACTGCCGGAAACTACGAAGGGATTCTGCCAGGCGGCAAGATGCTCAACCACGCCGGTATGGTCACGCAGTACCTTGGAACAGGAGCTGCCATTGAAACGAATTCCGTCCTTGCAGAAGACAAAGTCGGCCCTGTATTTGTGTCGGCGGTAATCAACCAAGCACAGCAAGCCGATATTTTAAGCATTACCGTAAGCGAACCGATAACCACAGTTGATTCAACTCAGCTGTATTACAGGCAGAAGCGAGCCGATAAGCACACCAATGCGTTCAGCAGCGAATTCAACAACTGGAGCTACACTAAGGGCAACACGGGACTTACCTTTATCTATATGGGCGAACGTCTAGGAAACGTCATGGAAGGCGACTTTGTAAGAATGGGTTCAGCAATGACCAGCGTATTCAAGGACGCCAACGGAAACTACCCAGAAAACGAGGTTCCCTGGATTTTAGTTAATGGAAACGGAGTTCCCAAAATCAAATACTCATTTGCCCTCCGCGAAACAATCGTCGATGCAAATTCGGAAAAGCAATCTAAAGTGAATGTCAAGGAAACGATGCGTCTCTATGTCAAGAACCCGGCGAACGGCAAGTTCGACCTTGTTCAAGATGGCGTGGTGACTACGACAGGTATCGATTCCAGCGATATTGGCGGAGCGCTTTTCGACGTAAATCTCATCGTACCGCGTGGAGCTTCGCTCGGTGACGAATGCGCTTGGGAAAAACTCCTCGTAAAGTTCAACATTCCTATTTATTCGAACCTTGGCAGTTTCGTCAACCGCTTCCACAAGTCATTCGAAGTAAATCCGAAACTTTACCTGTCCCCCAACAATCAAATCGATTTCGTCATCGAATGGGCAAGCAAGCCGCCCTCTGGCATACGCACTCAGCAAGACCGAGCTGTGGGTACAGGGGCCTACATCTACAAGGCGCAAATTAGTGCAAAATTCGAGCCCAACATGAACAATGCCGAAGTCAAGAACGACGCGAAGATTACGGCGAACTTCTCGACAAAATCATCGTTTGAAAAAACAAAGACCTTCGGTATCAAGAGATCAAAATAAAGCCGGTCAAGCAATTGGGAAAATATGCAAGAGAGTCTTTTTACAAACTCACCCTACGTCATCGCGCTATCGGTCATTGCGTTAATCATCGTATGCTATTTTCCCATCATGCTTGGACAAAAGACGTCGATCAAGCAGCTCCCCAGTTCCATACACCAGTTAGTGATTATCTGCATTTTCTGGCAAGCGAGCAGCTTGATTGGCGATATTTTTTTCAGCGGTAACGACTTTGAAGCAGGATCGAAAGCCTACACGACAAGAATGCTCATTTTTGGAGTGTCCGCCATCGCCTGGATTCAACTCGGAAACGCCTTACAACATACGGCAGAAATAAGCCTCAAGATAAAGCGGAAAAAAAAATGGAAGCTCATGAATATTTTCGGGGTTATCTCCGTCATCGTCTTGACAGGCCTATTCATCAAGAATCCCTCTTACATTTCAAGCATTAACATTCTCGGCTATACGCCATTTGTCGAAAGACCTATATTCTATTTTTACTCGCTACTTTATTGCATTTTTGTCATTCCAAATATCATCGGTGCAGGATACATTATCCTCCGCAACATTGTACAATCCAGCGATTCCACTCTCCCCCGCCAAGTCGGGATTTACATGCTGACTTCGTTCGCATTTTTTTCCCTAATCGCTATATTCTTTGACTTCGTCATTCCAATTTCTACAAGGTTCAATGAATACGATCAATTTCTCAAATGGAACCAGTTTATTTCTGTATTTCTAGCCATTCTTTCGGGACAATACTTCACTTCGGTCTCATTCAAAAACAAAAGTACCTCGTGGTTTTTAGATAAACTCAGAGAAAAAATGACTGATGGCCTAATTTATTATACAGCCAAAGGCAATATAACCTTTGCAAATGCGGCAGCACTCAGCATTTTGCACACCACACAAGAATTCATTTACAACAAAAAAATTTCATCCATATTTCCGCAAATAACAGACCCCGAACGAGAAGCGACCTACAATAAAATCAAAATTAAAATAGACAACGAAGACCATATTTTCAATGCTTCCGTATTTCAAATCCGCCAATCGTTAACAACAAACTACAACGTAGTATTTTTCAGCGACATATCGAAAACGCTACATTACCAACAAATTATCAAAAACAGGAACGAGCAGTTTAAAGAATACCAGCTAGACCAAATCCGCTACCAAGAGCGACTCAACATTTGGAAAAAGAAAGTCGATGAAAGCAAGTTCTTTTTGGACACGCTCATCAGCACGCTACCCTTCCGTTTCTGGTCCAAGAACGAGCAAGGCGTATTCATGACGCAGAACCAGAACGACATCAAGGAACGCGGAAACTTACTGCAAACATCAGAACCGGACAACAAAATTTTACCGCAAGAACTCCTTGCAAGAAACGAAGGCGAACTGCAAAGTTTCATTTCTTACGAACGAGCAAAAAAGACAAGCAGTGAAGACGAAGATAGCGTTGAAATTTTGAAACAAGACGATTACAATATGGCAATCCGTAAAGGCGAAGCAAAGGATATCATGATATTTGATAACATGTTCATCCCGATCATGGCGCCCCAGAAACCATATAAAATAATAGGCATCAAAATCGACATCACCAAGGAAAAGCAACTCGAAAAAGAACGAGACATGCTACAAGAGCAAAAGCACATCCACTCAAGGCTCGAAGAACTAGGCACAATTTGCGGAGGCTTCGCTCACGACTATAACAACATTCTCGGATCCCAAATAGGATTCTGCGACCTCGCCCTTGAAGTCATAGGCAAGGACAATCAGGCATACATGTTCATTCAAGAGGCAAAGAAGGCCGCTACACGCGGTAAGGAATCCCTCGAAGAACTGTTGAACACAATTCGCGGAAAGACATCAGAACACGAAACAGCTACCAACTTTGCCCCCTACATGATTATCGACGACGTGGTCAAAAAGCTCTGGATTACGCTCCCTCCCAACGTCAAAGTCAAAGCGGACAATTTGGACAAGGACATCCGCATCATCGGAAGCGTGGCGGCCCTCGACCGCATCATCAGCAATCTTGCAAACAACGCCATATTCGCCATGAAGGAAAATGGCGGAACTCTTACGATTTCACTGGAAAAAGAAGAACTCAAAGAACCCCTCATCACTCCTTACGCTCCACAAATAAAAGCTGGAGTTTATGCAAAAATCACCGTTGAAGATACCGGAACAGGCATGGACACAGCGACTCTCGAACGCATATTTTCACCCTTCTTTACAACAAAAGCACCGGGTGAAGGCCTTGGTTTAGGGCTTTCTTCAGCCCTTAGACTGCTAAAAGAAGGCAATGCGGGCTATACTGTACAAACAACTTTGGGCGAAGGAACTATTTTTTATCTATATTGGCCTATAAGAAACGAGAAAATGGAGGCTTAATGTCTACAATACTCATTATTGACGATGACGCTCAGTTGAACCTCATGTTGAAGTCCGCCCTTGAATTGAAAGGTTATTCCGTCGATACCGCATGCAATGGCAAGAAAGCTAAGTCGCTCTATCAGAAGAACACGTACGATGTAATTATCACGGATATCATCATGCCGGAGGGTGACGGCTTTGAAGTAATCCTTGACTTGAGACGCATGGGCTTAAGCGATCGCATTATCGCGATTAGCGGTGGTGGACGCACCTCTGCCGAAGACTATTTGGCAACAGCCCAGCATTTCGATGTTGCTGCTATATTTAGCAAGCCGCTGGATCTCCAGCAGCTGCGTACCAAAGTTGACGAGATCATCAAGAGTCATTCGTAATCGCATAAATGATGAATATCCTGATCGCTGATTTTGATCGGAAATTTGTCGATGAGATACAGCGCAGTTGGTCGATTGCCGGAACGAACCTCCACGTCTGCTCCGACGAAAAAACCTTAATGCCGCTTGTAAAAAAGACGTCGATAGACCTTGCGTTTATCGAGGTTCCTTTTTTGATGATCGACAATATGGACATGATCAGCTATCTCAAAGAACGTCAACCCGGTATTGAAATTTTTGTACTGTGCGATGACCGCAACTGGCAGGGAGCAGCTAGTGCTATAACGCGTGGTGCAAGCAACTTTTTGAAGAAGCCCATCACGTTATCGCTTCTCGAAAACACTGCTCGTAAAATTCAGGCACAACAGCAAAACAAGTCCAACACGCAACTCATGGAATCCCAAGTGTTGGATAGCCTTCTCGGCGACACTCCCGAGATGCGAAAGATTTTAAAGACTGTTTATAAAGTAGCCCCGACCAACAGCAGTTTGCTTATAACCGGCGAGTCCGGTTCGGGCAAGGAATTTTTGGCGAACGTCGTTCACCGCTATAGCAAACGTGCAAGCGAACCGTTTGTGCCGGTCAACTGCGGCGCAATTCCCGAGAACCTTGTGGAAAGCGAACTCTTCGGCAGCAAGAAGGGTTCTTACACAGGTTCGACCGCCGACAAGAAAGGCTTGTTCGAATCTGCGAACGGCGGTACGTTGTTCTTAGACGAAGTCGGCGAACTCTCTCTGGCAACACAAGTCAAGCTTTTACGTTTTCTGCAAAGCCATGAAATCAGACGCGTTGGCGAAACCGAAGCCCGCTACCTCGACATACGCATTATCGCGGCAACAAACCGCAATTTGCAACAAGCCATGCACGAAGGCAGGTTCCGCGAAGACCTTTACTACCGCTTGAACACGTTCCATTTGCAGTTGCCTCCGCTTAGGGAGCGAAGGCCTGTCATCCCGAACTTAATCCGTTACTTTATTTTAAAGAACAAAGAAGCGCAAGGTAAGGAAATTCGAGACCTTGAACCCGCAGCTCTTTACGCACTGACGAAGTACCCCTACCCCGGCAACATCCGTGAACTCGAAAACATCATGGAGCATGCCATCGTGCTTTCGGAAGGCGGGATAATCAAGCTTGAAGACCTGCCCGAACATGTTCAAGAAGAAGCTCGCGAAAAGACAGTCGCCATTCCGCACATCAAAGACAGCAGCAGTTATGTTGTCTCGGATAACGTCGTTCCAGATGAAATCATACGGGACAACAACGACGATGCCGAAGAAGTGGAAAAGTCCATCAACAACCCAATCGGGAAACCTATTCAATTTGTTCCAATTTCAGGAACGACAAACAATGCAGGACTGCTGACGCATAACCCGACAAAATTCCTGACGCACAATACGACACCTATCAATACGGAAGTCGTCGACGAAGAGATTCTTTCGCTGGAAGAAATGGAGCGTAGGCATATCCTGCATGCATTAAGCGTCTGCAAGGGGAACAAGACCGAAGTCTGCAAGCGACTCGGCATCAGCCGCGCAACGCTATGGCGCAAGCTGAAAGAGCTGAAGATTGAAATGGACGGCGGAGAAGAGTAAGCGGTAAGCGGTAGGCGGTAGGCAGTAGGCAGTAGACAGTGGTTAGTGGTTAGTGAGTAGCAAGCGTCATCCTGGAGGGAGCATCGCGACCGATAGGATCCAGTGACGGTATGGGGTTTGAGGTCGCTCGTAAACTCGCTATGAACACGCTTCGCTTTGAGGTCGCCATGCTCTGCAAGGCTTTGAGCACTTCTTATTACAATAGCCCATCCCCCAGAGGGAGCTGCAAGCGACCGAGCCCATACCCCATAGCCGAGAGTCAAACCTCAACCATTGTCGCAACAAGGCAGGAATCTTTGGTCGATCCACTTCCGACAAAGTCAATGTCCTGAGTTTTTTTCCATGCTGTTTTTACATTTGGATGGACTGAAACTACCGCGGAGAGGACATCCCGTGAAAATGCAGACAAGTTAAATTCGCTATAATTGGAACTCACCATAAAGAATCCATGCGGATTCAAGAGTTCTGCGCATTCGGTGACTAACGGCATCAAGTGTTCACGCACATTGAAGTTAAAGCCTTTGAAACGCGCAAAGCTTGGCGGATCGAGAACAATTCCGTCAAAGCGAAGTCCCTTCTTTTTCGCCCAACGCACATACTCAATGGCATTACCGCGGAAAAACTCTCCCGGACGCAAATCGAGGCCGTTCAACGCGTAATTTTCACGGCCCTTGTCGAGAATCTTGCCACTGATATCGGCGTTTGTAGCCACAGCAGCACCGCCCAATCGGGCATGCACCGAAAAGCTGCACGTATAACTGAACAAGTTCAAGAACCGAAGGCCAGGATTTGCGGTTTCAAAATTCGCCGGAGATGCGTTTGCGGATTCAGGAAGCGCCAAGGAAGATGATATTGCAGACAAGGACGAGCCAGACATCGCACGAAAACGTTCTTCAACTTCGAGGCGGACATGCCGCATATCAAGGAACAAGCCCGGATTAATCGTATCCATCAAATCCACATGAAACTTGGCGTGGCCTTCATGCACAACGCCCATAGCATCGTCACGCGAGCCAACCACAACATTCATGGACGCATTTTCAAGCGAACTCCCGGCACTCGAAAGGCGTTCCTTCACGACAACGCAAACGGGATTGAAACATTCAACGAGTGCTTCGATAATTTCGCGACGATACCGCAATAGTTCAGGACCAAAAAACTGCATCTGGAAACGGTCGCCGAACTTGTCAATCGTAAGCCCCGGGAAACCGTCAGCAGCACCGTTCACAACGCGAAAAGCATCCGTTACATCGGACAGAGGTGAACGTTTGGAAAAAGCCGACTTTAAAAGATCGGAGTATTTATAAATCATAAGAATTTGCAGCAACGAGAAATGAGATTTAACTCAAAGATAGCTTTTTAACGCAGAAATAACATCGCCGCAATTATAACCCCACAACCTAACACCTAATACCTAAAGCCTACTTGTCCAGCGTCTTGATTTGATCGACGAACTCGCCTACTTCCTTAAATTCGCGGTATATGGAAGCAAATCGAACGTAGGCAACAGCATCGAGCTGTTTCAGTTCCTGCATCACAAGGTTGCCAATCTGGTCATAGCGGACTTCGGAATTTTCGGACGTCTGCAAAGAGTTTTCAACACGCGTTACAAGCTGTTCAATATCGTCAATGGATACAGGACGTTTTTTGCAGGAGTTCATGATTCCACGCAAAAGCTTTTCCCGCTGGAAAGGCTCACGTTCGCCGCTGCGCTTGATAACAGTCAACTGCTGGACTTCAATGTATTCGCGAGTCGTAAAGCGACGACCGCACTCGCAACATTCGCGACGGCGACGAATCGAAGAACCACTGACGCGGCTATCGACGACCTTATCGTTGTCTTTCTTGCAAAACGGACAAATCATGCCATGAATATAGCTTTTTTATTTAAAATATTTCAATAAACACAAAAAATTACATTCGAATGGCATGAACCATGAGCGAAGATATCGCACGTCGTGGTTTTAAAGACAGGCAAAAATCTATTTCTTTATGAACGAGGCTTTGCCTATGATTTTTCCGTCAATGCGAAGCACCGCCAAGTAACGCCCTTTGCCCATGCGTGATGCATCAAAACGAACATCGTGCATTCCTGCATCATGGACATTCGAATAACGGCCTACTTCACGTCCCTTAAGGTCTAAAATGCGAACATCGACCGTCCCATTTTGCATAGTGGCAAACGACACATGCATTGAACCCTGTTCATAACGGCAAGAGAACGGAACAATCAAACGAGCCACCGACGGACTAGACGGTTTTACCCCAATACGCGGATCCGGCGGATTGTCCGACGGAACATAACGTTCAGGATCAACTCCAAAGAATCCCGTCGAATCCTTCTTTTCTGCAACAAACGAAACGTTTTTCAAAGTCGGGAAAGATGCACCGGCTTCGAGCGACCAAATTTTATCGAAATCAAACTTGCTAAAACTATCGCGAGATTTCATCTGTTCGCTCGTAAGCGCAATGCCATAATTGGCAGTATCAATTACAGAACAATTTGAAACGTTCCAATAATATCCATCCACTCCATTAATCATATCCGTTGCACAAACTTTATTCACATTCTTAGTCGGGTTCGAAACCGAGCCTACAGAAAAGCTGTTCTTTACTTTTGAGGAGGTATCATTGACAGCGATAAATGAACTCGCCTGATGGTAATTTTCTTCTACAGAGTAGGCGTTTCCTGTCGAGAATGAATTGCTCACAGTCGATTTCGAAACGGCAGATGCAAAGCCAGCTCCTTCAATATGAGCCTCAAGCACATCTCCAGTCGCATAGCACTGGTCAACAGTTGAATTAGAGATAATACCCGCAAAACCGGCTACGGCAATTTCGCCATAGACAGAACCAGTCGCATAAGAAAGTTCAATAGAGCCGCGTTCCAGCTTGCCCACAAAGCCGCCTAAATTGGTCGAACCTTGGATATGGCCCACAGAATGCGATTTTGAAATTTTCCCTGTATTTTCACTGACAAAGCCACCCGCATAGACATAACTGTTTACGTTGCCCGTCGCATAGCAATTCTCGACAACGCCCGAAGTTTCGTTCCTCGCAACAAAGCCACCACCCGACGAAGCGCTTGCATCGACATCACCTGTGGCATAGGAATTGCGAATTTCACCATGGTTGTAACTGGCAAAGCCTCCCAAATATGCAGAACCCACCATTTTTCCCGTAGCAAAACTGCTATCGATTTTTCCACAGTTGATGCCAACAAATGCTCCACTATAAGCAAGAACCTTCATCTTCCCCGAGGCGCTACATCCGGAAATTTCACCGAATGAAACACCTACAAAACCACCGACATTGCTCCCAGTTGCAGTAATGTTCCCCGTCGCATGGGAGTTGTAGACCTTGCCACTATCAACTGCAATCAATCCTCCCAAAGCATAAACGTTATTGAGATTGTTGCCCGGCAATTGCGAACTGCCCGCTCCATAGATATCAACGGATGACGAACAACGCTCCACCTTACCGGTGTTCACAGAAGCAATACCACCAATATTCACAGCAGCATATATTTCGCCAGAAGCCTTGCAGTCTGAAATAGTCCCCTTGTTGTTGTTCGCAATGCCACCAAACATCGTCGGTTTACGTGAAAAATCGCCATTTTTGAGGACAACGTTGCATTTGGAAATTGTGCCGAAATTATCATAGGCAATACCGCCTACATACGCTCCCATAAGCGTTCCCGAAAAACTGCTATTCGTTATCGTGCCGTAGTTTTCGCTCACAAAGCCACCGGCAGAATTCACAAAATCAAGCGTATCCGTATCGACATGAACCTCATTGATGGTTCCGCGATTTATTCCAGCGACACCGCCAGAATAGATTCCCTTGAAGTAATAACTCTTGAGCGTGAGGCTATCCAAACGTGCTGTAGAATCAAGCTGAGAAAAGAAACCCGTCGTAGGTTCAATAAAGTTATAAATCATCAAATTACTGATTTTGTGCCCTGCCCCATTGAACGTTCCCGAAAAAGGCATAGACCATTTCTTTTCAGCAGAATCCATAGCGGCCACCACAGACGGGAGAAACATGCCTATAGGCTTGAAACCTTTAATCGAGGTATTCTCTTCTGGAAAAGTCTCCGTTTTGGAAACACTCGCGTCAATATCAGCAACAAGACGATAATGACCATTCATTGTATAAGGGGAAACACCCACTTTTTTCAAATCTTCATAGTCCGCGACTTGCCACGGATCAGCCTTAGTGCCAGAACCCGCCATGTTTCCACTAGTCGCAAAAGAAACAGCCGGAACAAGAAATAGCAATGGTAAAATACGAGACATAAGAATTTCTCCTTTTATACCACGCAAAATACAATTTTTTTTCAAAGCAATTGTAAGGCTGTTTTTAAAATTTGTTGTAAAAAATACAACATACTTAGAACATGACATGTTATTGGTAAACAAGTATAGAGTCCTTATTCTCTAGGCAAAGAGATACAACGGACACTATACCCATAATATTTATGTTGAAGATCGTCATATACATAACGATAATTGCTGGAGAAATCTACTGAACTAGCATACTCTTCGTCAATCTGTGAAGAGGTCCAAAAAGATGCACTTTTCCCTTCACTAACATAAAGCCCATCATACCTCTTAACACCTACCGGCAAAACGGAAAATGAATATTCATCCGTTCCATTTCGATCATCCCAACCACTTGCCGATTTAAGAGCCTCCCCGGCTTCATACCTTCCACCAAGCGAATTAACCAAGGATGCCCAAACAGACATAGCAGGCAAGTACCAACCTTTAGGGCACACGCCTCGCACTAATGCTCGGCTATTACACTCTGTTCCATTACCACAACCTTCACCTTCCGCAGAAAACGCACCTACGCTATCCATAGCAGCTGCCCAAGTATAAAGGCGTCCATATTCGGCACATTTTTTTTCGTCATCGTTATAACAGAAACTACCGGCTGCTTTGAAATTCAGGTTTTCGGCCATCCAAATGTATCCGCCAATTTTTACAGTCCTGTAAACGTGACCGTCACGCAAATCTTTAAGCGTGTTAGCCGCGGAATCATACTCGCTTTCATCAGAATCGCTAGCACTGCTAGAATCTCCGCAAGCTACGAAAAAACTTGACAAAAGAAAACAAATAAAAGATAAATAGGCTATACGATTGTTCACAAAAGCTCCTTTTTACGTTATAAGAATACGTTATAAGAATATATAAAATTTTATGAAAAAGCGAAGCCGAAATTTTTCAGCTTCGCAAATTAAATTCGAGCCCAAATGACAAGCAAGGATTTCCAGCGAGAACGCTTGCGATTTCATTGGAAAGCCGCAACAGTCAAGCCGAGATGAAGGACTTTATTTCATTTGTTACGATTTATTCTTGCGGCGTTTGAAGAAACTTGCAAGAGCGACTGCAATGAGAATGCCTGCGGGGAGCACGACGGCGATAGTCAAAAGCAAAAGTTTTTGGACATCGCTCAAACCCTTGAGCGACTGCTTGAAGTTTTTGAGGCGAGCACGGAGGCCGGGCTTTGCGGTAGCTTCCGCACCCTCGGCAGCTTCGGCATTTTCAGCATCCGCCGATTCTTCGGAACCGGCAAACGCCTTGACGTTCGGGAAAAGCGCCAACAACTTGGACGCCGAATTTTTGACAGGGCCAACAAATCGGCTGACATAAGAGCGTATCCTGCCGTAAACTTTTTTGAAAGGGCGTTTCAGTTGTTCTAACATCGTTTTCTCCTTTTTTCAAGAAGGGGTTTCCCGCTTACTTCGACTGCGTTCACTTTAGCATTACTCAATGCAGGCAGCACACGTTCTAGCGGGGATGACGATTCCCTCAATGAGAATCATTTGTTCGATGGATCCTATCGGCTCTACGAGCCTCCAGGATGACAGGGAATCGATCTTATTAAGTTTACGCCTTCTTGTACAACAAGTTCACACCGCCGAAGAGGGCTCGCATGTTGGCCTTGAGCGTATCGCTACTGACACCGCGGCCTTCGACTTCTTCGCCGTTCGCCTTCAATACAATGCGGCTTAAGCCACGGCCGGCCCACAACTTGTCCTTTTCAGGCACGACGAGCTGGCGGTACTTCACGAGTTCCACCGGCATGCCAATTTCACGCATGAGCATGAGGGCTGCCTCGATGGGACCTTCTGCCGTCACGGACTTCACAAGGGCTTCGCCATCCTTCTTGAAGTGGAAAATGAAGCGGTTCTCGTCCGGGATGACTTCGATGTTGTTGAACACCAGGCGACCGTTCACGTTCACGCGCTGTTCGCGGAA
>JAEEGF010049490.1_pt1 | contig 14170 bp, 12 predicted proteins | sample 9134171 | NCBI WGS metagenome assembly JAEEGF01 (sample SAMN16246542, study PRJNA631951) | gut metagenome | biome: gut microbiome; feature: rumen; material: AP-attached | host: Bos | place: Iran: Karaj | collected 2018-10
GTGGATCTCTGCTATGTGGGCTTGGCTTTTCTTTTCGGATGGCTGTATGTTGGAAGAAAGTCGATGGAAAGAGGATGGTGGAACTTGGGGGCTTGTCTGAAGACGTTGGGTATTGTCTGGGGAGCTATGCTAGCTTCAGTAGCAGCATTTATCGTAGTGATGGGATTATTCCGTGACGATTCGTTTATAGTGTCATATACACGGTTTTCACCCATGCGGATGCAGTACTATCAGGCGCCCAACAATATGCTGTTCCGTGGTGGCTTCTTCCGAAGAGCATGGACGTGTCGGGAGGATTTCTTTCAAGGTAAGATGGCGTTGACGGAGGTGCAGAAGGAGAAGATAGAACGAGAATATAAGGATTATTCGGAGAGAGAATCGTGGGGAGAGCGTCCCCGTGAATCCAGGAACCTGATTTTCATTATCGTGGAGTCGTATCTGTCGGCAACTTCTGATCTGAAGGTAGGCGGCAAGGAGATTACACCGTTTCTGAACCAATTGAAGCGCGACAGTAGTGTGTATTATAATGGTCATGTGCAGTCAAACATCAAGATGGGCGAATCGTCGGACGGACAGTTTATCTATATGACGGGCCTGTTGCCTTTGAAGTCGGACATTACTGTGAACCTGATGAAAGGCCGGACGGTACAAGGTCTGCCCAAAGTGCTGGCAGAGAAGGGCATAACCACCCAGTCACACGCAATTGTGCCCACATCGCCTACTTTCTGGGAACAGGATGCCATGAACGATGTCTATGGCATCGGACGGCTTTATTCCAAACTCGACTATCAGGGAGATCTGCCCATTTACAGGGATCTGAACGATGAGCAGGTGTTTGAGATGGCCTCGCAGATAGACAGTAAGACCCAGGTGCCGTTCTTCTCAATGATACTCACCATGTCGATGCATCATCCATACGACAAGTGCGAGGATCATGGTTTTTCCCTTTCTGACGCGTCGCTGACACCAGAATATCGGAACTACCTGATCAACTGCCACTTTTTTGACAGACAATTGGAGAAATACATCACTGCCTTGCGGAAGAGCGGAGTGTATGACAAGAGTGTTGTCGTTATCACAGCCGATCATCATGCCCATCATTCGCTGCTGAGTATGAAGGAAGGAGAAATCAGTGAGGAGCTACCGCTCTATATTGTCAATGGCGGCATCGATCAGACTACGGCTTGGCATGGAACGTGTAACCAGTTGGATGTGTATACGACGCTGCTTGACCTGTTCGGCCTCACACCCCAATGGCGTGGCTTCGGCCATACGCTTCTGAAGAAAGACTATCGCAACTCGGTAACGGAGGAGGTGCAAACCTTCTCTGAATGGATTATCAGAAGCGACTATTTTGCTGGGGAATAGTTTATAAATCGATGAGCTCCTTGAAGATGGCGTTGGCCTCTTTGTTGGATTTCTCGCTGGTGAACATCTTGATGATGCGCTCCTTGCCTGCTGTAGCGTATTTCATATAAAGGTCATTGTCGCTGAATAGTTTGTCGATGGCAGCAGCATAGGCCTTAACATCGCCAAGGGGCACTTCAATGCAAGTCTCGCCATTCACAGACACCCAGTTGACGCCTGAACCATCGATGGTGAAGGTGACGGGTACGCTGCCACAGTACATGGCCTCTGCCAAAGCGATGCCAAAGGCTTCCTGTTTGGTGCAGGATGTGAAGGCAAAGATGTCGGAGGCGTAATAATAGCAGCGCAGGTAGTCGTTGGGGATGCGGCCAATGAACTTCACTCTTGAAGATGTTGTCATAGCCTTTAGTCTTTCCGTCTCAGGACCTCTGCCACCAATGAGGATGATGCAGTCAGACTGGATGTATTGCTCAGCTTCTATGAGGTAGTTGATGCCTTTATAGGTGGCATGACGCCCCACTACGAAGACGATTTTCTTGTTGTGGTATTTGTTACGGATTTCCTCCACAATCTTCTCATCACCCTTCTTCCATTGGAAGTCTTTCTTGATGATACCATTGGGAACCACCTTGGTCTTGTCGCGATACGCGTAGATAGGACTCGAGGGGTGGATATAGTTAGGACTCGTGGCGAGTATCAGGTCGGCTTTCTTCAGCAGTTTCTGTTCAAAACGATTGACCATGCGATAGAGAACACCCTTGCCCAGGATGTCAGAATGCCATAATAGCACGAGTTTCGTATCGCGAGGCTTCAGCTTGGCCGTAATGGGGTAGAGGAACGGATTCGGACAATGAAGGAGAATGATGTCGGGCTGCTCCTCGTAGATGATTTTCTTGAGATAATGGTAATATGTAAAAGCGATATCCTGACTTGAGACTTTCATGGAGGGGGCTATGCGGTAGACTTTGATGCCGTTGATGGTATCCATTCGGGTGATACCGTCCTGGCTGAAACAGATGATGACATGGTCGAAGTCGGTCAGGCCTTCAGCCATGTATTTTGTGACAGTCTCAATGCCGCCTTCAACGGGATAATAATATTTTGCTATCTGGAGTATAGTTTTCTTCATCGGCAATACCTTTTCATTATTATAACGCAATAAATGGCGGTTAATTGTGTGATTCGGGGAATTTTTCCTTGATAAGGTCGATAATGATTTTTGCAGACGTTGCCCAGGAGAAACGGGTGTTGTGTGCTTGATGAGTGTTGGGATAATCCGCTGCGAGGAACTGTTTGACGGCTTTCCGGATATCGTAAGGGTTATAAGGATCGAAGTATGTGGCTGTGTCCCCACAGACCTCACGTAGCACGGGGATGTCAGATACTAACACTGGGCATCCGCAGCTCTGGGCCTCGATGGGGGGCAGGCCGAAGCCTTCGTAGAGAGATGGGAAGATGAAACAGGCAGCTTGATTGTATAGCCGAACTAATTCTGCGTCCGAGACACGACCGAGATAGTGTATGTTATCACTCTGATGATTCTGACCTTCTCTGAATACGCGATGTCGGGTGCCAACGATATAGAGTTTACAATCGGGAATATCCTCAAAGGCTTCGATGAGACGGTTGAAATTCTTGCGAGGGTCGAGAGAGGATACCGCTAAGGCGAAGCGTTCTGTTGGTGCAGGCACTTGGGACAAGGGTCGGAAGAGACTGTTGTCAGCCGCATTATAGACCACCGTGATATCCTGCTCCTGAAGGAAAGGATAGAATCGTATGATTTCTCTTTTGGAGAACTCGCTGACGGTGAGGATATGTCTGGAGGTCTTGATGGCCAGAGGCGTCATGAGTTTATACCACCAATAATAGGCTCGCGAGAACCATTTGGGATTTTCCAAGAAAGAAAGATCGTGGATTGTCATCACCTTGTTTCTGATGAGGATGGTGCCTAAACCAGTGAAGCTGAGTACGACGTAGTTTTTCTTATTGAGGAAAAAAAAGGGCAGGATGCATTGCTCCCATAAGTGTGAGTTACCACGGCCATAATGAACAATCTTCAGATGACTGATGTCGTAGCAGGCCTGAATAGTGGCTTGAGGACAGACGATGGTAAACGATAGTTGTTGCTCTGCCATCGCTTTACACATGTTGTAGGCATAGCGTTCGACACCCGTCATGGGCTGTGTCAGAAATCGGCCGTTGATGTAGATCATATCAATATAACTTAAATAGCAGCATATCGCCACCTTTGATGGTATAATAGGATTCGGCTTCCGTTTCAGCAAGACCTTTGGATATCATCTTGACAGCATTCGTTGCCGTGAGGTTGAGTTGTAAAGGACTCTGATAGTCCTTGTTGACGACTATCATATAGACATGCCCGTCTTTTTGCATGGTGGAAATAATAGCACCTCGTTTGCCAGACACTTTCAGTTTCTTGATGTTGGTGGGGACCTTCGACAATTTGGTGGTGCCTTCAGGAATCTTTCCCAGGTGGTTGACAGACAGGATCTTAGCACCATCGAACAAAGGCAGCACACTGCGGAGTTCCTGATTCATACGTTTCACCAACGCGTAATTATGAGTACGTCGTCCGTCGAGACTGATGGGCGCATCATGGAAATCCCACTCGCTGGTAGGTTTAGGGGTCCAGTAGGTGAAATACTCGATGGCCTTGGCTCCGTAGGCTAGGTTTGAGTAAATCTGCAGGCGGAGGGTCTCGATGGTGGGCTGAGGATAGTCGACATGGGGCGTGCAGAGGGCGAAGGCCCAGAATGGCTTGCCTGTGCGCAGGCTTTCCTTGCGGACATTCTCCAGACAGGCGTACCATGTGGGACGGATGCCTGACTCGCGGATGGGATAGAAGTCGAAAGAGATAAACGGCAATCCGATGGCCGATGTTGCTTGCAGATACAGACTATAGGCAGGCATTTTGATTTCGTCGGGCAGTTCGTCGCCATAATCTGGCAACAGATTGACGTAAGTGGGCTTTCGGGTATCATATCTCGCCATCGCCCGATAGCGTCGTGTGGTTTCAGCAATGTCTTTGGGCCAGGGCTCGTCTTGCAAAAAGTAACCATAGAGTGCAGGATGATTCTTCAGCCTAGGTATGCCAACATTGGGTTGAACCGACACCCATCCGCTGCTGATGAGCAGGCGGACATTACTCTTCTGGGCATCGTCCAGGATTCTAAGAAGTGTGTCGACAGGGGTGTCGTCGTAAAAACAGATGGAGATGTCGAAACCTGCCTCTCTGAATTCCTTGAAACGGTTGACGTTAGACTCCTCTAGCGGTATGCCATAGTAGGCTACGATGGGGATTTCTGCGTGTAGATAAATTGTAAACAGCAGTAGTATGATGGATAATGTATTTTTCTTCATATTGATATATATATGAATAACCTTTGAATGATTTTTCGCCAGTCGTATTCTGCCAGTTGCTCTTGACGAACTTGCTTTGGATTCTGGATGATGTCTAAAATGGCCTGCTGCCAGGTGTGAGCATCATAGCCTTCAACGGTAACGGCCCCCTCTTTGCCTTCAGCCACCTCTATCATTGCTGTATTGTGGGCAGTTACCACAGGACAGCCACATAGAAGGGCTTCTAACTGGGGCATGCCTAAACCTTCCATCAGGGCTGCAGAGACGAAACAGTCGGCACAGCTATAGAGGCGCGCCAATTCCTCATTGCTGACATAGCCACAGAAGATGGTTGACTCTTGGGGGAATGACGGGGATTCCACGATGTCCTTGATGTCAGAACTCTTCCAACTTTTTCCGCCAACGATTACCAGTTGCAAATGATGCTTCTGATAGAGTTCGGGCATAAGGGTCAGCAGGAACTTCAGGTTCTTTCTGGGTTCCAGTGAACCGACAAAGAGCAGGAACTGGTTTTTGATGCCGAAATGTTGCTTGATATCCTGACGCTCTTGGTCTGACAGGACTCTTGGGAAAAAGACATGTCTGTCTATTGCACCTCCCGTAAAGATCTCCTGACAACGTCGCTGGGAGAAGTATTCTTCTACCTTCGACTTGGTGTAATATGAGTTTGTCCACAACCGATCGGCTTTTTTGATGGCTTGTCCGAAGAAGACACTGGTAGCCAGCCTATTTGTCCATGACATCGTATCAGCCATTTCTATATTCACTACGTCATGTACAGTTACCATCGTTTTGATATGTGATGGGATGAAATATGGCAGATGGGGTACAGGCGAATAGTAGAGGTCGATATGTAATTTACGACACAGCCTGGGCACCAGCCATTGCAGGATGATGATGTTAGGCAACCACTTGGGGAATCGCTTTGCATAGTCGAGCAGGATGATATTATGGGGAATGGCGGGGAGTTCTGTTCGGGGGTCTAATCCTTTGGGCAAAAGGATGTATAAGACGTCACCGGGTCTTTGCTGCGACCATTCGAAGATGGCACAGGAAAAGAAGGTGCTAATACCTGCCGAGTATAATGACCATGTACGACCGTCAACCAGTATATTCATCTGCTCAGATTTTAATTCTTACAAAGAGTTGTTTGACACATTTCCATTTGTCTGCCCAAGAGATGTTGGGATTCAGCCATACCGTTTGTCTTAGGATAGGATGAATGATGCGATAGAGATAGTACTTCCAACGAGGCTCTGTCAACTTGAAGTAGATATATTCGCTCTTTTGTTGTCGAAGTGTGTCGCGGAGGAATTTGGATGCATTGCCATCTTTGCCGCCTTCGCCCTCCAAATGCACAATGCGGGGGGCATTCAAGAGAATGTTATCGAAACCATGCGACATGAAACGATGTTCCATCTCAGATTCTTCAAAATACATGAAGAAGGCAGGGTGGAAAGTACCACATTCATCGAGGACCTGGCGGCCTACAAACAGGTCTGCTCCCGTGACATAATCCACCTTCATCCAATCGTCAGGATAAGTGATGACAGGCGCCTTATAGAGGTGCAGCCCTTTTTGAATAGGAGTCCAAAGTAGTATCCGAAAGTCGTCGCTCATCTTTGGGAAATGGCCGTAAGAATGGATTCTGTTGCCTTGTCGGTCTTCCAAGCTACAACCCACCGCTCCCAATTGGCCTTGATATTGCTCTGCAAAGTCATAGAGCATCTTAATGGCATTGTTTTTCAGAAGAGTGTCGGAGTTGAGGAAGAAGATGTATTTGCCGTGTGCATATTCTAATCCTTTGTTATTGGCCTTTCCGAATCCAAGGTTTTCTCTAGTGGAGACAAGTGTTAGCCGCTTGTCATTTGACAGGACCTCTATGGAACGATCTGTAGAGCCATTGTCAACGACAATAATCTCGTAGCTGATATCTTTGGTCTGTTCAACAATGCTGTCAATGCATGGTAGGAGGACATGCAGCGTGTTGTAATTGACGATGATGATTGAGACATTAACTATTGTGCCCATATTCCTGTCGCTTTACCATTGATGAGTTTGTGAAATTGGATGCGGTTGATGATCAGTCCAGGGATGTTCACCAGGCACATCACCACCATGAACCAAATGATGTTGTGGGTCCATTGGGTGGCCAGATAGGCTAGCGGAATGAAGATGATTGCTGCCGAAACCGTGAAGATCAGTTGCAGGCGCAGCTTCCCGATGCCGTTGATGAAGTAGCTGTAGCGCATGCTGTAGATAAGTATGAAGATATAGGTCGCCATCACGATGCTCATTCTGAAGTCAATGGTGATGTCGCCAATCCAGATGTCGTAGACCCAGGGTGAGATAACCACCATTACCATCATCATTACCAGAATGCCAATCGTCATCAGCCGCAGCTTCCGGGTGGCTTGGCCTATCCATTCTATATCATTCCGCTCGTATGCATCGGTAGTCGCATTCCAGAAGGGCATACAGATCACGGTGAACGCCACTAGCAGAACGCTGAAATAGCGGTATGTAATTTGGTAGGGCGTTACCATGGATGGCGAGAAGAGCTTGGAGATCAGTAGGTTGGAGGTCATGAACAATACGACACTGGATATCTGCATGATAAAGAACTGCGCCCCCATGTTGACCACCTCCTTGGCCTCTTTGAGGTTGATGAGACTGAATGCTGGACGTAGCTGTGGATACTTATAATAGAAGGTGATAGGGTAGGCAATGAGGTAAACTAGCAACGGTGCCGCGGTGTTCACCAGTGCGATATGCATGAGCGAATGGCTGCCCGACCACAGCACAATATATGTGCCGACGAGTGCCAATGTCTGTCCTAAGGCAATCAACAGGTTACTCACGGCAGGCAGTTGTAGCCCCATATAGAAGTTGCCGATGAGTTTGAATATAAATGAAGTGCAGACGAGTGTCACCGTCACCATCAATACCTGATCAAGATGCGATACCTTCGACGGTTCTGCATTCAACACCCCATACGGGTCGCTTACAGCAATCAATAGCAATAGTATCAGCAGCACGGGAATGATAATACAGGTGAGCATGGCAAAAGTCGATGAAATGAGTCGGCGGGTGCGTTCGGTCTCATCATGGGCCATATATTCCGCCACCTTGTTCCTTAATCCGTTACCTAGTCCGATGTCCATGTTGTCAATCCATAGTAGCAGGCTGCTGATGGTCAGCCAGATGCCGTTCTGGTACTCTCCTAGGCAATGCAGTGTAGCAGGCACTAGCAGCAACACCACCACAGCTGACCATCCCTTGATGAGGAATGAGGCTGCGATGTTGGCATAGAGATAGCGTGAGCGGTCTTGCATAGGCGTGGGAGGTTAGAAGAAATAATCGTCCGACATCATGTGGTAGATGAGCATGTAGATGCCAATAATCAGGATACCGAAGCGTGCCAGATATCTGGGACTAAATAGATAGAGTGCGAACGTAAACACGATGCAGTCGATAATGCCGTACATGTCGCTGACGCGCGAGGCAATCACTGGGATGGTAGAAAACAGCATAGGCGAGAGGATACTGGCCAGGAACAGGTTGAGCAGAAGCGGAGCAAGACGGTTGTTCTCAACGATATGGTTGTAGAAATACAGACAGAGGTACATCATCGCTACTTTCAACATGAAGTATACGTTCTTATAAAGCAGCGCCATTTCCCATTCTCCTTTTTCCGAAGTCTTTTGGTAGTAGTCCAACTTTCCTCCCAGAATCGATGATGGTATGAGTGAGAAGAGGTCCTTACCCATTAGGTAGATTACGAAACACACCGGTATCACACAGGCTACAACCAGTCTGCTATTATAGCCGAGCTGTCGGTTGCCGATGAACAGAAAGGGAATGAACACCACCGAGGAATAATGAAACAATATGGCTATGATCATTAGCAGTGTGGCTGTCCAGTATCGCTTGTTCGAGAGCGGGTTCAGCGCCAGCAGCAGGAACGCACAGGCGGCTGCGGCCCGGATCTGAATCAGATCGTGCAGTTCATAATAGATGGGAATATAGATTATCAAGGCGGTAAAAATATAGGGTGTCATGCCGTAGAGGGCTTTCAGTTTGGTGGGGATGGCGATTAGGGCATAGATCAGGAACATCCATATCAGTCCTCCACCTAGCGCTAATACCAGTCTGCTCAGCCATAGGAAGGTGGGCTCGGTGGTCAACTGTGTGAGTATCTCATCGTTGTTGTAGAAGATGTGTTCGTAGATAGTTCCGTCAGCTGTATGGTCGATGCTCTTGGTGGTGGCCAGCAATACCATCAAGGTTGCCAGCACGGCGAGGATCACTATCTTATGGATTTCCTTCAGGTAGTCTTCAAGAAAGGCCATCACCACCGTGACGGCAAACAATCCTGATATCAGCAAGTGCATCTCCACCCTTCACTATTCACTATTCACTCTTCATCAGAAGCCACGCTGATAACATGAAAAACGATAGAATCATCATCACGATGGAGATGATCATTCTCTTCGGACCGGCGGGCTTCGTGGGCACCGAGGCACTTTCTATCACGGTAAATGCCGGGGTAGCCTCCTGTAGTTTGGCCTGGGCGGCCTGCATCTGGGCCTTAATGCCCTGATAGAGGGTATAGCTCGACTGCATCTCGTTCTCCAGCGTCGTCTCCTTGGCCGAATAGCTGGCTAGCACGGGCTTATGGTAGGAGTCAGAGAACGAAGCATAGCGGTGCATGGCTTTGTTGTATTCTGCTTCACTTTCCTTGCAGAGATTCTGATAGTATTCGTAGTCTATGCGGGCTTTGTTAGTGCGGTAGTCCACGATAAACTGCTGCAGCTTCTCACAGGTGGCATTGGCCATAGTGGCACACACCAACGGGTCTTGGTCTGTTACCTCAATGGATACAATCTCGGTTTTCTTGTCGATGTTACAATCTAGCTTCCCTGCTGCCGATTTAAACACGTCGCTTTGTTTTTTTGTTAGTCCGAATATGTCCAGTTTCTCAGCACCGGTATAGTCGTCTTTCTGCGCAGCCTTAAACCACCCCTTGATGGTATCTGTCACTTTGTTCCACCAGGCATCTTTCTGCTTGTCGCGCAGATACAGGTAGTAGCTGCTCTTCGTTTTGCCGTCCTTTGTCTCAACGTTCACGGTCATCAACTCCGCAATGAAGTTCTTCGATTGTATCACGTCTGGATAGATATCTGAACTGATGGCGTCCTGTGAGTTCATCTTGGCCAGCGAACCTCCCAATCCGAACGATGAGGCCAGCGAACTCAGCGATCCCGACACGTTGACACCCGATACCTCTGGTGCCAAACGCACAGTACACTTGTAGTAGCGTGGGATGCATACAATGATCAGATAAGTGATAATTAGCGTTGCGGGCAACACATAGTAGTATTTCTTCCTATGCGGCCACAGTTTTTTCACTATGCTCGTAAAGTCAATGGGCTTTATATCATTCTTCTCTTCCATACTTTTTCCTTCTTACTTGATGAGATTAGCAATCGTTGCTATCATCGTGGCGATAGAAGCCGTGCTGGTGCCGATGCTGAGCCATTCGGTCAGACCGAGACCGCGACGGCGTGACTTGGTGGGCACAACGATCTGACATCCGGGTCTAGGTTTATGCTTTCTATCCGCTTTTGCCACCATACCGTTCATGTAGATGATAATAGTCTGACTACGTTTACCCGATGAACTGACACCACCGGCCAGATCAATGTAATAGTCGGCTTTCTCACCAGCTTTATAACGTACGGTGTTGGGATAGAGTACTTCGCCGTTGATGCTGACGGTACTGGTATAGCGCGGTACAACGATACGGTCGCCTTCACGCAGATAGGGGTCGTCGTCACTGCCTGGGTTGGCAAGAGCCTTATCCAATTCGATGGCGACAGGGAAGGTGGTCAGCGTCAACAGTTTCTTCACATCGATGGAGTCGTTACCAGAGTTACGCTGGGCTGTGCGGAGCATGGTCTCCATCATCTCGCGCTCTTCTTGTGTCATCTGACGAAGCAACTTGGCGCCCTCAGGATAGGCCCGTTTTGTCAGTCCGCCTGCTTGTTTGATAATCTCGCTGAGGCGTTGGCTGCTGCTGGTTAATGTGTAGTTACCCCTGAACTGCACTTCCCCCTCGATGGTGACATTCTGCTGTTCGTTATAGTTGGGGCTACGGCGGATATAGACCTCATCGTAAGGCTGTAATGTGAAGGGCGTCTCGCCTTGAGGAATCGTGAAATCGGGATTTAGTGCGAAACTGTAAGTGAAGGCCAATGTGTCGCCTGCTTCCGTTGCATTGGGCTCGATAATACGGCGTGAGACATCTACTTTTGCCAATGAGGCCGCATTAGTCAGACCACCAGCCTGAAGTACCAGGTCCTCAACCGTCTCGTTGGATGCATATTTATAGACGCCCGGATAGTTTACCTCACCATGAATGGTAATGGTCTGGTCTTCTTTCTCCTCTTCACGGCTTCCGACATAGATGACGTCTTCATTTTTCAGCTCGACATCTGGCACGCTTCCTTCCAGAATACCAAGGATGTCGATACTTTTCACTTCTAGTGTCCGGTCCTTCTTCATACGGTGCATAACGGCATGCTGGCCAATGGCGTTCTCGGTCAGACCGTCGGCCGCCTCAATGAGGGCTTTGACGGTACAGATTTGTCCGCCTACCTGATACATACCAGGACGGAATACAGCTCCCTTTACTTCTACCGTATTTTGGTAACGGTTCAAAGTAGAGTCGACGCTGACGGAATCTTCGTCCATCAGTTTAAAATCGTTGAGGTCGAACTCACCGACATTGAACACGGAGTACATCTGCCCAGCCTTTCGGTGGATACGGATGGCCTTTGTATAAGCATCGCCTGTGAAACCGCCAGCATAACGGAGCAAGGTGGCTGCGCTCTCGGTCTTCTTCATTTCGTAGAACATGGGACGCTTGATTTTTCCGGCGATATTCACCAAAGCCTCATACGGCCCTACGGTCACGATATCATTGTCTTGTAGACGGACGTCACCTGTCAGTTTTCCATTGAGCAGGAAATCGTAGACGTCGACATTTGACAGCAAACGACCGTTACGATATACCTTGACGTTTCTGAGTGTACCAATCTCATTGGGACCGCCTGCCATATAAAGTGCATTATAAACGGTGGCAAATGCTGACATGGTATAGGTGCCTGGTGTCTTTACTTCACCGATCACGCTGATGGTGATGGTTCGTGTCTGACCTACAGTAAGTTCAATATGAGAGCCTTGGTATCTGGGTCCTAGAACGCTTCTCAATTTGGCCTTGGCCTGACTGACAGACAGACCGCCCAATTGAATAATGCCGATATCCTCAACGGTCACATAACCATCGGGAGAAATCGTTTCCGTAATACTCTCCTGTGAGGCACCGGAAATGTCGATGTTCACCTCATCACCAGGACCGAGACGGTAGTTCTGTGGCGTTGCCAGATTCATGCTACTCTCAAAGGTCAGGTCCTTATTGTTGAAAATGTCATGTCCAAAGATCTTCCGCTTGGGCTCTTTCTCTTTATCAAGGTCGTCGTAGAAATATTTCAGCGAGTCGGGCATCATGAAGTCCACAGCATCGTCAAACTCAGTGAACTCCTTATCGTTCTCGTCATAGGTATTCTGTTTGGTTTTCTTCCGGCCGTCTTTTACACGGTGGGGAGATACATTGCGCTTTTCCTTATCGACAATGTCCTGTCGCTTTTCGCCGTTGGCCTCTCGCATGCGTTTCTTGACCTCTTTTGAACCTGCCGTGATGTCCTCGGCTCCCAACGCACCATTGTTCATCTGACGCTGGTATTTCTTGCGCAGACGTTGCAATTGCTCCATTGTTACACCACGTTGCATGAGTTGTGTGACAATTTGTTGGCGAGATACTCCTTTGGCGTTTTGCTCAATAACATAGTCCATCACTTGGTTATCTGTCATGCCCGATTGTGCCCAGCCTGTTGCAGACATGAGCAGAAGTGATATTATTAGTGTAGTAAGTCTTTTCATACGTTATCTTTTGCAGGTACATTATATATAATATAACATGATTGATCGTGGATTATTGCATAAATCTCGGCAAAGGTATCATTTTTTTTTCAAAAAACTTGCATTTATGAAGAAAAGTTGATATCTTTGCAGCGAAAAACGACTATTCTCGTATCTGGGGTTGACTGGATTTGACAGCGGGTAGAGATGGTACGTAAGCACGCGGAGGCTCGTTGGCTACCTCCTTAAACATAGTGAACAAAAAATTAATTGGCAACAATGAGTATGCTCTCGCTGCTTAATCGAAGTACAGTAGATTGCTAGCTTAATTCCACTACAAGGTAGAGGAACGAGACGTCGCTCCAAGGATGTTGTTCCGAATCTGAGGATCCAGCGGCGCAGGTTAAATCGGGAATAGTCTTCAAGGGCTCCGACTTGGGGATGAAATTTAGGAGCTAAGGTGTCAGTTGGTGGTCCAGGTCTTGCTGACACTCGAAAACCGAAGGCTGGAATAAGCGTGTAGAAAGCGTATGGTTTCCCTGTTTGGACGAGGGTTCGACTCCCTCCAGCTCCACCACCTTTCAAAATGTAATCCGCTGACTTTCAGAAAGTTAGTGGATTTTTTATGCTCTGCGTCCCCAGTTTTTTCAGTTTTTGGGGACGCTCTCGGGGACGCAAAACGGGTTCTCTTGAACCCAATTTGGCAACTGCTTTCTTATTTCTTGACACAACTTCAAATCATAAAAAAACTTAAAAATGCATTGTTACTGCGTTTTTACCTACTTTTTTATTTTTATTGTCATTTTTGCCCTTTTCATGCTTTTACATGAAATTACAAATGTGGGTTGTTTTCTGATTTTGTCATAGTATCTTCGACGAAGTCAGAGTAGGGATTATTTCTGAATTAGAAAAATATAGAGGTCAATTAATTCAATTACATTCTGAGTGGTCCCCATCTGTTGGGCAAGACTCTTTACGGAGCGTTGCTTACAGCCCATGCCGAGCGTCTGACGAAGCAGTAGGTTCTCTTCGTCATGAAGTTCCGTTATGTTCATCTTCTTTTATCGAATCACCACGTTTATTGGTTCCACCTCAATCTTCTCCCATACATGCTCCAGAACGTATGGTTCGTTAGCCAGGTATGCATCAAGTTCCTGACGGCTTTCGAACTCCATGACGAGCATGGAGCCTTTCATCTTTCCCTCATCGTCGAGCAGACCGCCTGCACAGACAACATGTTGTCTGATTTTCTCCATGCCTTCCAAATGACGAGGGCGCACTTCCATCCTTTTTTCCAGCATTCCCTTACCATCGTATGCTCTGATTACAAACTGTACCATATTAGTCTTAACTATTAAATCCGAAAAACTCCTTTAATCCTTTTTTCTCCTTCAGGTCATCTACGGTAAATCCGTAATGACTGGCTGCTGAAAGGGTG
>JAEEGF010294128.1_pt1 | contig 14170 bp, 13 predicted proteins | sample 9134171 | NCBI WGS metagenome assembly JAEEGF01 (sample SAMN16246542, study PRJNA631951) | gut metagenome | biome: gut microbiome; feature: rumen; material: AP-attached | host: Bos | place: Iran: Karaj | collected 2018-10
TTTGGAATTCCGAGCTGCTACGTTGCTGGCTTCCCATTTGCAGGATGCGATTGTTGGCTCGTACTGCGCGTTGAACAGCCAGTCCTTCCGTTATGGTATAGGCCAGCGGTTTCTGCACGTAAACGTCCTTTCCGGCCTGCAGAGAATGGATGGCAACGAGCGCGTGCCAATGGTCGGGGGTTGCTATGGCTATGGCATCGATGTCCTTTCGCTTGAGAAGCTTTTCGTAGCGCTCATATGTGTCGCATCGTTCGGCCATTCCCTTTTCCTTCTGCCACTTGGTAACATAGCGGCGGAAGCGTTCTCTCTTGATACTGTCCACATCGCAGCAGGCAGCAACCTGAACGCCTGGACAAGCTGCAAAGCTGCGGAAATCGCTGCATCCTTGCTGGCCAAGTCCTACGAATCCAAGCACGATTCTGTCGCTTGGAGCTACCCTCACGCCATCTATTGTAAAGCTTGGCAAGATCATAAAACCTGCCAAACCTGTTCCTGCAGCAGCAAGGAACTGGCGACGAGACATGGATTTGCTTTCTTTCTGACTGGTTTGGGGCACTTTCTTTTTCATGGTGGTAATGGTTTGTTTGTTGTACTTTGTTGATGCAAAACTAATAAAAAAAGCGTTATCTTCCAAACAAATTCCCAGAAAACGTACTTGTTGTGTGCCAACATTGAACGTTCTTTCGGCAAATATGCTTATCTTTGTGGCTGAAAAGTACTGCCAGGCAGGGCTTTAAGGCAAAGAGAGAACAAGATGATTACGACTGGTCGTTTCGCACCTTCTCCAACAGGAAGGATGCATTTGGGCAACGTGTTTTGCGCCCTTCTTTCGTGGCTTTCCGCGAAGAGCAAGGGTGGAGAGTGGCGTTTGCGCATAGAAGACCTCGACCCAGACCGTTCTCGTCGCGATTTTGCCCTGCAGTTGATGGACGATTTGATGTGGCTGGGCCTTCCTTGGGATGGGGAAATTGTGTGGCAAAGCCAGCGTTCGGACCTTTATGAGCACTACCTCAAGCAGTTACAGGAAACAGGTCTCACCTACCCTTGCTTCTGTTCGAGAGCCGACATTATGGCCACTCAAGCCCCTCACGAAACAGATGGAAGAGTGGTTTATGCAGGCACTTGCAGAGGAAAAAAACTCGATGAAATGGCGCAAAACAAGCCTTTCGCCACACGATTTATGGTTCCGAACGAGGACATAACATTCCAAGATGGTCATTATGGCTTGCAGCAAGTCAACCTGGCAAAGCATTGTGGCGATTATGTTCTCAGGAGAAAGGATGGGGCTTGGGCTTATCAGTTGGCAGTCGTGATAGATGACGCTTTGATGGGCATCACGGAGGTTGTGCGAGGACGAGACCTCTTGTTGAGCACCCCACAACAGTTACATCTCTATCGAACCTTGGGTTTCCAGGAGCCTGCCTACTTTCATCATCCGCTTTTGGTGAATGAAAACGGGCAACGACTCTGCAAGCGAGACAAATCCCTCGACCTTTCCTATCTTCGAGGGAAACATAAAAAACCCGATGAAATCGTTGGTTTTCTCGCTTTTCTTGCAGGAATTTTGCCTGAATCGACACCTTCCAAACCCCAAGAACTCCTGCCTCTATTCGACTGGCAAAAGGTGTCAAAAGAAGACATCACAGCCTGCATCTGAAAACGTGGCACGTTACGATTGCAATCATAACACTATACATTCGCAATCGTAACACTATACGTTTGCGTTTTAACAACGTTACGTTTTATCCGAAGAAAATTGCCGCAACTGCAATTGCCGCGATAACACCGCAAATGTCGGTCAGAAGGCCGGCCATAACGGCGTGGCGCGTCTTGCGGATACCTACGCTTCCGAAGTAAACGGCCAATATGTAGAAGGTCGTATCGGTTGCCCCTTGGAAGATGCACGACAGGCGGGCAATGAAGGAATCAGGGCCGTATTGAGTCATCGCATCGACCATCATTCCGCGTGCTCCGCTGCCAGAAAGGGGTTTCATGATGGCTGTGGGAAGTGCCGCAACATAGTCGGCATTGCCTCCAAGCATTTCGACGAAACTTCCAATGCCACCCACGATGAAGTCCATCGCTCCTGAAGCACGGAAAACTCCTATGGCAACAAGGATGGCGACCAAGTAAGGGATGATTCTCACGGCAGTCTCGAAGCCGCCTTTCGCCCCTTCGACAAAGGCCTCGTAGACGTTTATCTTCTTACGCACACCAGCCCAAATGAAGGCAATTATAATGCTGAAAAGCAGGACATTAGCTACGACAGTACTCCATTTGTTCATGGTCTCTTGATCAACCTGCGTGCCAAGCCAAATCACACCGCTCACTACAATGCAAATGCCAAGCACGAAAGCCATGATGGCTCGGTTGAAGAGATTGATGCGTTGGTACAGGCTTGTGATAATCATACCTGCCAGCGTGGCTATGGCTGTCGCGATAAGGATGGGGCAGAAGACGTCTGTGGGCTGTGCTGCACCAGCTACTGCACGATAAGTCATCACGCCAACAGGGATGATGGTCAAGCCGCTAGTGTTCAGCACGAGGAACATAATCATCGCATTCGTCGCAGTATCCTTCTGTTTGTTGAGTTCCTGCATGCCTTCCATCGCCTTGAGTCCGAGTGGAGTTGCCGCGTTGTCAAGTCCGAGCATGTTGGCGCTGAAGTTCATGAAGATGTGTCCGAAGACAGGATGACCTGCGGGAATTTCAGGGAAAAGGCGTACCATGAGGGGCGACAACCAACGCGCCAGAACGTTCACCAGCCCGCCTTTTTCGCCTATTTTCATAATGCCCATCCACAGCGAAAGCACGCCTGTCAGACCGAGAGATATCTCAAAAGCAGTCTTCGCATTGTCGAACGTGCTGTTCATTATAGCGGGAAATACGTCGGTATTGCCCATGAAAAGCTGCACCAAGGCAATGAGAAACGCGATGAGGAAAAAACCTATCCAGATGTAATTCAGTACCATAAAGTCTTTTTTTTAGTGTTTATGAGAAGAGGTCGCCTTGAATGTAACCGTCTTTCGTTGGGGAAATCCTTAAATGCCTGTATGCAAGTTCAGTCACTTCGCGGCCTCTGGGCGTTCGTTTGATGAAGCCTTCCTTGATGAGGAACGGCTCGTAGACCTCTTCGACTGTGCCAGCATCTTCTCCGACGGCAGTAGCTATCGTGTTGATTCCCACGGGTCCTCCCTGGAATTTGTTGATGATGGTGGTCAGGATCTTGTTGTCTATCTCGTCGAGACCATAGCGATCTATGTTGAGAGCCTCAAGCGCGATACGAGCTATATTGAGGTCAATCCGGCCGTTTCCCTTGACTTGTGCGAAGTCACGAACGCGTCTGAGCAGAGCATTCGCTATTCGAGGTGTGCCACGACTGCGGCTTGCAATCTCGCCGGCTGCTTCGAAATCGATGGGCACACCAAGGATCTTGCTCGAGCGCATCACAATCTTCTGCAAAGTGTCGGCATCGTAGTATTCGAGATGCATGTTGATGCCGAAACGAGCTCGCAAGGGTGCCGTGAGCAAGCCGCTCCTGGTAGTTGCTCCCACCAAAGTGAATGGCGCCAAATCTATCTGTATGCTTCGTGCAGAAGGGCCTTTGTCGATCATGATGTCGATACGGTAATCCTCCATCGCACTATAGAGATATTCCTCTACGATGGGCGAGAGACGATGTATTTCGTCGATGAAAAGGACATCGTTCGGCTCGAGAGATGTGAGGATGCCTGCAAGGTCGCCGGGTTTGTCGAGCACAGGTCCGCTTGTCAGCTTGAAGCCGACTCCCAGCTCGTTGGCAATGATGTTGGACAACGTGGTCTTACCAAGTCCTGGAGGGCCATGCAGAAGTGTGTGGTCGAGGGGTTCTCCACGATATTTCGCGGCCTCGACAAAGATGCGCAGGTTCTCGACAACTTTCTGTTGTCCGCTAAAGTCTTCGAAGCACAAAGGTCGGAGTGCGTTCTCGAAGTCCTTTTCTTTCTGGCGTCCTTCTTGTCTTATGTCGAAATCTTCCATATTGATTATAGAGCGTTAAGGGCTTTGTCTTCAGCATTTTGCATCTGTTGTCTTTCCTCGTCCGTCTTGTCGCGAAGACCGCAGAGATGCAGGAGTCCGTGAATGATGACACGTCGAAGTTCCTCATCGAATGTGGCTCCAAACTTCTCGGCATTCGTCTTGACGGTATCGAGGCTGATGTATATGTCGCCGCTCAGAGCGTCGTCTTCGCTATAGTCAAAGCCGATGTGGTCGGTATAGTAGTCGTGTCCGATGAACCGACGGTTGATGTCGAGCATCGTTTCGTCGTCCACAAAGATGTAGTTGATGTCGCCCACTACCTTATTATATGTGGCAGCTGTGCTTTTCACCCAGGCCGAGACCTCTGCCTCGACGATGTTCGGCATCTCTACGTTTATGGTGTTGTAGGTAATCATTCAGTCTGAAGGAGTTCGACTGCCTTTCTGACGACTTCATCGTCGGCATAGATGATGGCAAAGTACTCGCTCATGTCCCACAAATCCCGTGCCACAAGTCCTTTCACGATGCGTCGTATGTTGTCTGTCGTCTTCTGTCGTTCCTCGTCATCTTGCGGCTTGATGTTCTGCTTTTCGCCTTCTGCAAAGATGTCGTCGACGATTTCCTGGGGCAGTTCGAACTCTTTTTTGAACTGTTCGAAGCTCGGATAAGCCTTCTTCAGCTTCTTCCGATTCTTGTCCATATATTTGAGGTTCGCGTTGATGATGACGCTTTTGGCGGACAATTCGCGATAGCATCTTGCATACTTTGTAGTGTCGAGAGGAACGAAATAGTCAGGCATGATTCCGCCTCCGCCATAAACTGTGCGGCCTTTTCTAAGGGTTTGATAGCGCAAAGAATCGGGGAAGTGGATGCTGTCTTCGTTCGTCAGTTCGCCTTTATTATAGCGATTGATGACGTCTCGGGCATAGTCGAGGCTCTTTCCTTTCTCGTAGGGTTTCTGAATGCTGCGGCCAGAAGGGGTGTAATAACGAGCTGTAGTGAGTCGGATCATACTTCCATCAGGCATATCAAACGGGCGTTGAACGAGGCCTTTGCCAAAGGAACGGCGTCCCACAACAATGCCTCTATCCTGATCTTGGATGACTCCGGAAAGGATTTCGGCTGCCGAAGCGCTGTATTCATCAATCAAGACGGCCACTTTTCCCTCTTGGAAGCAGCCTCCACCCGAGCTTCGGAACTCTTGGTTGGGCACGCTTCTGCCCTTCGTATAGACAATCATGTCGCCTTTCGGCAGGAATTCGCTTGCGATTTCGGCAGCTGCGTTGAGGAAGCCTCCTGAGTTCTGCTGAAGATCTATGATGAGGTCTTGCATGCCTTCGCCTTTTAACTTCTTGATGGCTTCAACCACTTCATTATGAGTTGTTTGCCCGAAGTTGTTGAAACGAATCAGGCCGATAGTGGGTGTCACCATATAAGCGGCATCGACCGAGTTGACAGGAATGCGGTCTCGCTTGACATTGAAGCGAAGTGTGTCCTGAATGCCTCGACGGACAACCCCTAGACGAGCGATTGTCCCTTTAGGTCCGCGAAGCCGATGCATGATTTCCTCGCGGCTCATCTTCACGCCAGCAATGGCCGTATCGGCAACACTAACGATACGGTCTCCAGCCAAGATGCCCACTTTTTCGCTGGGACCTTTTGGGACAGGCTGTATGACGAGAAGCGTGTCCTCCAGTATGTTGAACTGCACTCCGATGCCTTCGAACGAGCCTTCCAAGGGCTCTGTAAACTTCTTGGTGTCCGAAGCGTTCGTATAGGCCGAGTGAGGGTCGAGTTTGGAGAGTATTCCGTTGATGGCGTCTTCTGTAAGTTTCTTGGAATCAACACTGTCCACGTAGAAGTTGTTTATCATGAAACTTGCCATCACCAGCTTTTGCATGTTCTTTTCCAGGTCGCTCATCTGGTTGTTGTTCGAGGGCGAATTGCCGAAGCGAATTTGTGCCGAAAGGCCCATTCCCACGAGGAAAGCGATGGCGGCTAATGTTGTTCTCTTCATTTTCGTGTGTGATATAAAGCGGTATGTTTTTGCGTTAGCGACGACAAAGTTACAAATAAGCGAGCAAAGAGCAAAGCGAAAAGACTTTTTTTTGCAGAAAAACCTTTCCCCCACCCTAACCTGGTTTGCAAACAACACACTAGTAAATCGCAATCGTCACACTAGTAAAATGCAAACGTCACACTAGTAAATCGCAATCGTCACACTAGTAAATAGCAAACGTCACACTATACGATTGCAATCATAACACTATACAATCGCAATCGTCACACTATACAATCGCAAACGTCAAACGTGAAGATTTGAATTACCCCACGTTAACTCTTCAAACGACCTTAGCCAACTTCAAAAGAAAGGCACTCCCCTATTTACAAAGAAAAGAGCATCTGCCTTTCAACAAATATGTCATTCTGCAGATGCTCTCTTATAACGATTGGATTTTCAGGCAGATACGTTTAGTATCCAATTGTGAATCGCTCTTTATGATGCTGTTCCTTTTCCAGTTCGTCGACAAAAGCCAACGCATAATCTTGCACGGAGATATGGCTCAGTCCTTTGTCGTCGACAATCAAATCGTCCTTTCCTAGACGGAACTTTCCCGTACGTTCTCCCTTCTCATCGAAGGTTCCGGCTGGCGAGAAGAAAGTCCAGTCGATGCTGTCTTCTTTCATCAAAGTGTTCAGATAGAACTCGCCAAGAGGTCTTACTCCACCCATAATTTCCTCTGGAATTGCGCCACTATCGACCACACGCAAGCCTGGAGCAAAGAACAAGGTGCCTGCTCCGCCCACGATGAGCAAGCGTTTTACGCCAGCTTTCTTTGCTGCTTCCAGAATCTTGGGATAGTTCTCGTTGATGAGCTTCTCGATGTCAGGATTCGTCCAGCCTGGGTTGTAAGCCGAGATGACAGCATCCTTTCCCTCTGCCAGCTTTGCAATTGTGTCCACATCGGCAACATCGGCTTCGACTGACTCTACCCCACTCTTTTCAGTTAGCTTCTTTGGGTCGCGAACAACTGCTGTGACCTTGTGCCCGCGAAGAAGCAATTCGTTCAAAATAGCTGAGCCAACAAAACCTGTTGCTCCAATTAATAATACATTTTTTGCCATGATTGTAACCTTTTTAATTAGTGAATCTCAGTTGTTTTCCCATTTTCTCTGTGCAAAGATACAACAGAAAAACAGTTCACGCAAGAAGGTACATTTTGGTGAATAAGTTACAAAAAAGTAGGAATTGCTGAGTCTCAATTACTTCAAAATTAGCGAATTAAGAAACATTAACAACGTCTTCCCTGATTTAAAGACACGTGATGTTTGGTAACTTGGTATCTTTTTGTTACCTTTGCGGGCAGAATAAACCTATAACGATATGAAAGAAGCAAAGGCAGAATACTTGGCTTGCCCTATCAGACAGATTATCAGCAAGTTTGGCGACAAGTGGTCGCTCTTGGTTTTATATACGCTGTATACGAGTGAAACTGGAGTGTTGCGATTCAACGAGTTACGCCATCATATGACAGATTGCTCGCAGAAAATGTTGTCGTCAACTTTGAAGAACCTCGAACAGATGCGTCTCATTCATCGAGAAGTTTATCCTGTCGTACCTCCACGAGTCGAATACTCACTCACAGAAACAGGCAAATCCTTGATGCCATCCGTTACGTCTCTTATCGATTGGGCTTTGTTGTACTTCGGCGATGTATTGAAAAAGAACCTCATCATCGAGTAGTTCTACCCAACGAAACTCGATAACTTTTCCAACGACCTTAGCCAACTTCAAAAGAAAGGCACGCCCCCCTTTTCAGAAGAGCGTGCCTAAGGTTTCCGTAAAGGCAGAAAAGGCGACTTTTACTGGCCGCTTTCTTCGAGCATCTTGAAGAGTTTGTCGAGCTGCGGAGCCATAATGATTTCCGTTCTACGGTTGCGAGCCTTGCCTTCAGTCGTGGTGTTGACATCGACAGGCTTGAACTCTCCCCTACCGCAAGGCAGGATCTGCAAAGGATTCACGCCATAGGTCTCAGTCAAGATGCGAACCACACTCGTAGCTCGAATCACGCTCAAGTCCCAATTGTCCTGGAAAACAGCTGTCTTGATGGGCACATTATCCGTGTGACCTTCAATGTAAACATCGATGTCAGTCTGTTTGTTGAGAACCTGTGCAAGCTTTCCAAGAGCCTCCTTACCTTGCTCATTTACAATGGCTTTACCTGATTCGAAGAGCAACTTATCGCTCATCGCAACATAGACTTTGCCACCTTCTTCGCGAACGGTCAACTCGTCGCTACTGAACCCAAGCAGGGCATCCTTCACATTTTTCAGCAGATCCTTTACCTTTTGATTCTGTTGAGCAATCATTTTCTGCAGTTCTGCGATAGTCTTTTCGCGATCCTTCAGGTTCGCACTCAGTTTCTGATTCTCATTCTGACCTGTTGCAAGAAGTTGCTGATAGTTGCGAATGCTGTTCTTGAGCAGAGTCGTGTCGTTCAACAGATTGTTTCGAAGTTCGTCGAGGATCGCATAATCTGTTCGAGTCATCCCAAGCAACTCGGCCAGGCTGTCACGACTGTAGAGTGCAGCCAATCTTCCGGCTTCGGCAATCTCGAACTTCTTTTTGCTAACCACGCAAGATGAGAGCAGCAAACAAGCCACTCCAAGCATCAAAATACTCCTTTTCTTCATCTTTTTTTCTATTTTGAAAAATTTCCTATTCGCTATTTTATGGTTTAAACCTCTCTGTTCCAAGAGTTTATCCTCGAAATTGGCTTCTGAGAATCGTTTCTTTTCGTCCGCCCTACCCTAAGGCTTCAAATAATCGATTCTCAAGAGGTCAAAATGTTCCAAACTCTCGCACCTTCTCCAGTTTTGGTGTTTCGTCAGAAGAACTTCACCTCTTCGCCAACCACTTCGCTCAACAACAAGTTTGCCAATCTGCTTGTCCCAAGTCGAAGCCATTGGTTGGTAAGCCACTTCTCACCAAGCACCTCTTTCACTATTGTATAATAGATGATGGCATCATGAACTGTGTTAAGACCTCCAGCAGGCTTGAAGCCGATCTGTATTCCAGTCTTGTCGTAGTACTCTTTTATCGCTTGACACATCACATAGGCGGCTTCTGGAGTGGCTGCAGGCTTCTCCTTTCCTGTGCTCGTCTTAATGTAATCAGCCCCAGCATACATCGCCAAAAGACTCGCTTTCTTGATGTCGGAAGCGCTTGGAAGCAAGCCGGTTTCGAGGATGACCTTCATCTTCCTGTCTCCGCAAATTGCCTTCAATTCGCTGATTTCATCGCAAAGAGTTTCGTAGTCGCCACTCAAGTACTTGCCCACACTCATCACTATGTCAATCTCTGTAGCGCCATCTTTCAGGGCGAGGGCAGTCTCGACGGTCTTTATCTCAATCAAAGCTTGCGAAGATGGGAAGCTGCCACTCACGCATGCTACTTCAACACCCTCAACCTCAAGGCTTTGGCTCACGATTTTAGCAAAGCAGGGATAGACGCAAATGGTTGCGACATGAGGCAGTTCAGGGTAAGCATCTTCGAACTGATTCACTTTTTCCGTGAACGCCAACACACTCTCTTCGCTATCAGTTGTCTTGAGTGTTGTGAGCTCTACGCTGCCCATCAGGAACTTCTTCACTGCCAAAGTGTCGTTTTCTGGCACTTTCTTCTCGATGATTTCAGCAACCTTGGCTGCTATCTCGCTGTCTTTCAGGTCAGTATTATACTGCGAAAGCATCTGGTCGTATTTGCTTTTCTCTATTGTTTCCATGTTATTTTTGTTAGAAGTTATTCTTTTGTTTTGACGGTTTTATCGTTGTTTGAGTTTAATGTTGTTCTGTTTTCTTAACAGTTTTAATGTTATTTTAGCTTTGAGTTGGCCTTGTGTCTGTCCTTGTCTCGAGCGGTCTTCTTCTCAATGCTGGCTTCCAAAGCAGCTGTCAAATCGACTCCCGTTTGGTTTGCCAGGCAGATAAGCACCCAAAGCACATCAGCCATCTCTTCGCTAACGTCTTGACTTTCACCCTCTTTGAACGACTGTTCACCATACTTTCGGGCAATCACGCGAGCCAACTCCCCTACCTCTTCAGTCAGACAAGCCATGTTTGTCAGCTCGTTGAAATAGCGTACACCATAGGTCTTAATCCATTGATCTACACGATCTTGCGCTTCTCGTATCGTCATATCCCCTTATTCCTTATTCTTTGTATCCATGCAAATCGTTACAGGTCCGTCGTTGATGAGTTCAACTTGCATTTCCGCTCCAAAGACTCCTTTACCCACTTGTTTGCCAAGACCTTCGCTAAGAACTTCCAGGAAGCGCTCGTACATGGGTACTGCATGCTCGTGTCCTGCAGCTCTTATCCAGCTAGGACGGTTCCCTTTCTTATAGCTTGCCATCAACGTGAACTGGCTCACCACAATTATCTCCCCGTCTATATCCATAATGCTGCGATTCATGACGCCTTCTTCATCATCGAAGATCCTCAGTCCCAGCACTTTATGGCATAGCCATTGGATGTCTTCTTCTGCATCTGTCGCCTCTATTCCAAGCAATAGCAGCAGCCCTTGCCCTATCGTTGAAATAGCTTTGCCATCAACGCTGACACTAGCTTTTTTTACTCTTTGGATGACTGTTCTCATCTTTCTTCTGGTTGTGTTCTCCCCTACTCTATTCCTTATTATATAGTGCAAAGCTACGACTTTTCGTTCGCTTCTGCAAGCGAATCCTTCAAAATCTTTGCTTTCGAGGCTCCAATCACAGCTGCAAGTTCGCTCTCGTCTGCCTCTTTGATGCGTTTTACGCTGTGCCATTTGCGAAGGAGCAACTCCTTTGTCTTCGGTCCGATGCCAGGAACGTTGTCCAAAATGCTTGCAACCTGATGCTTGCTGCGTTTGTCGCGATGGAATGTGATAGCGAATCTGTGCACTTCATCCTGTATTTGTGTGAGCAAACGGAACAGCGAAGAATCTGTTTTCATCGCTATAACTTGTGCAGGAAAGCCGTAAAGCAGTTCGTTAGTTCTGTGTTTGTCGTCCTTTGCAAGACCTGCAATTGGTATAGACAACTGCAGTTCATCTTCTACAACCTTGCGTACAACTTCCATTTGACCTCGCCCACCATCCGTTATTATCAAGTCGGGTAGGGGCTTTCCCTCTTCCATCATACGGCTGTAACGACGCCTAACGACCTCTTGCATACTGGCATAATCGTCTGGTCCAACAACCGTTTTTATATTGTATTTGCGGTAATCTTGCTTGCTTGGTTTGCATTTCTTGAAAACGACACAGCCTGCAACTGCATCCGTACCACTTATGTTTGAGTTGTCAAAGCATTCGATTTGCATCGGTAGGGTAGGGAGCTTAAGTGCTTCCTGCAGTTCCTTCATCAAACGTACCTGTTTTTGCTCAGGATTCAGCTTGTCGCTTTGGCTAATCCTATCCTTTTTATATTGCAGGACATTCAGCTTAGAAAGCTCCAGTAGTTTCTTTTTGTCGCCTTTCTGAGGCACTGTAATTGTTACATCTGACCCTAAGTGTTCCACGAGGAACGGTACGATAACTTCCTTACTTTCACTATTATAACGTTGTCGCATCTCAACAATTCCTGCAGCCAAAAGTTCCTCGTCGCTCTCGTCCAAACGCTTAGCATACTCGAACGTAAAGGCTTGGGTGATGCAACCATTAGTTACATGAAGGTAGTTGATGTAGGCAACCTTTTCACTATTCTCTATGTTGAAGACATCTATATTGTGGAGAGTGTTGCTTACGACCTCGCTTTTGCTGCGATAATTCTCGAGTAGAAGGTATTTACGCTTTATCGCTTCAGCCTCTTCGAACTCCAGTTTTGCCGCGTGTTCCTGCATTCGTTGGAGCATTTGACGTTCCAGTTGTGCGGTGTTTCCTTTGAGTATCTCCTTTGCTTCGGCAATGTATTCCATGTATTCATCGTGGCTCTGTCGCAATGTACATGGGGCTTTGCAGTTCTTTATGTGGTATTCGAGACACTCTTTATGTTTGTGCTTTTCAATGGATTCCTTTGTAATGTTATCTCTGCAACGCCTTAAAGGATAGAGTTTTCCGATGAGTTCAAGCAGCAGATACATGGTAGGAACGTGGCTGTAAGGTCCGAAATAAGTGCCTAAACGCTTGTTTATTTTACGGGTTTGGAAGATTCTAGGCAAATATTCATTTGTTACAACGATGCTTGGATACGTTTTTCCGTCCTTCAAAAGAATGTTGTAACGGGGCGACCATTGCTTGATGAGGTTGTTTTCAAGCAGTAGTGCATCCTCTTCTGTCTTAACTACTATGTACTTGATATCGTGTATCTTAGATACAAGAATAGCAGTCTTTCGGTTGTCATGTTCTTTCGAGAAATAGGAGTAGACGCGTCGTTTCAGGTTTTTTGCCTTGCCAACGTAGATGATAGTGCCAGTTTCATCGAGATACTGGTAACATCCTGGGCATTCTGGCAAATTGCTTACAATGCCCATCAAATAGGCTTTGCGCTTGTCTTTTTCTTCCTTTCCCATCCGTTGTCTGCAGTTACAATGTCAAACGTATAGTGTTACGTTTGCAATCATAACGTGTTACGATGGCCAACATATAGTGTTATGATAGCAATCGTAACGTTGTATGTTTTTCATCTTATATCTTTAAGAGTGTCGTCATCTCCACGTCTTTGTCGAAAACAGCCCTTCCATTTAAGCCTTCGATGGTCAGTTCGATGATAAAGTTGATGTATATCTTCTTGGGATTGAACTGCTTAACAAGATTGTAGGCTGCTTTCATGCTACCTCCTGTAGCGAGGAGATCATCATGCAGGAGCACAACATCTTTTTCATCAATTGCATCTGTGTGAATCTCGATGGTGTCCTTGCCGTACTCCTTCATGTAGCTTTCCTGACGCGTTTCTGCAGGCAGTTTGCCAGGCTTGCGACACATCACGAACCCTGCTCCCAGTTTGACGGCCAAAGCGGCACCAACCACGAAGCCTCGGCTCTCGATGCCCACCACCTTTGTTATGCCTTTGTCTTTGTAGAGGTCGTACAGTTCGTTGACCATTATCTTCAGACATTTTGCATTCTTATATAGTGTGCTAACGTCCTTGAACTGTATTCCAGGAACAGGAAAATCTGGCACATTTCGCAGGTTTTTCAGTAGTATTTCGTTATTCATATTCAATATGTTATGTATTGTTTTGTGCAATTGTTTCACGTGAAACTTATCTGTTCATCATTACAAGCAAGACATTGATGTCGCTGGGGCTCACTCCAGGGATTCGGCTGGCTTGTGCCATCGTTTCAGGATCTATCTTTGCAAGTTTCTGACGGGCTTCCGTGCTGAGTGATTTGATGTCCTCGTAGTTGAATCGACCCTTGATGCGAATGTTTTCGAGGCGTTGTATCTTTTCAGCGATTTCCTTTTCTCTGCGAATGTAACCGCTGTACTTCATGCGTACTTCGGCAGCCTCGATGATTTCCTCGCGTCGATTTTCTATTTTGTTCAACTTGTCGGATAGGGTAGGGATGAGGGTTGCGAGGTTCGACAGATTGAGTTGTGGACGCATCACCAGGTCGATGAGTTTGCAACCTCGCTGCAGTTCTTCGCTTCCCAAAGCCTTCAGTCCTGGATTGATAAGTGCGGCTTTCACGCTAAAGGTGTTGCAGAACTCTTCTATCTCGTTGATTGTCTGTTTCTTGCGTAACCAATGATCATAGCGTTCTCGAGTGGCCAAGCCCATTTCGTAGCTGCGTTCCGTCAGTCTTGCATCCGCGTCATCTTGGCGAAGTAGGATGCGATATTCGGCTCTCGAAGTGAACATTCTGTAGGGTTCATCCACGCCTTTTGTGACGAGATCATCAATCAGGACGCCAATGTAGGACTCATCCCTTCGCATCACAAACGGCTCCTGTCCTGCAATCTTGCGTGCTGCATTTACTCCTGCAACCAGTCCTTGTCCTGCAGCTTCCTCGTAACCAGTCGTGCCATTCACTTGTCCGGCCATGAAGAGGCCGTCCACAATCTTCGATTCCAGCGAGTGTCGAAGCTGGGTTGGGTCGAAGTAGTCGTATTCGATGGCATAGCCTGTACGATAAATCTGCAAGTTGCGGAAAGCTGGAATGAGTTTCA
>JAEEGF011561644.1_pt1 | contig 14169 bp, 10 predicted proteins | sample 9134171 | NCBI WGS metagenome assembly JAEEGF01 (sample SAMN16246542, study PRJNA631951) | gut metagenome | biome: gut microbiome; feature: rumen; material: AP-attached | host: Bos | place: Iran: Karaj | collected 2018-10
GGTCGCGCTGCCGCTCGTAACCTGATAGCCGGAGACCTGATCGCCGGTCTTCGGGGAGGCGGTGATCGTGTTGCCGCTCACGGAGACGGTGCCCCACGAGGTGTTGTTGGAGGTGGCGGTCACGGTGTAGGAAGTGGTGGAGCCGCCGAAAAGCTGCCAGGTGGAATAGACCGTCTGGACCGCGTCGACCTTGCCCTGGCCCGGATAGCTGTCTTCCGAAGAGACGGCGATCGGGAAGGCGACCTTGTTGGATTTGGCCTGACTGAGCGAATAGGAACTGTAAGCCGGATCCCAGCTGCCCAGAGAAGACTTCGCCTTGGAAAGCGCGGAGGCAAATGTGTCGCCGTTTTTCACGTATCCAAGGATGGATTCCATGTACTGGCGCTCACCGACGAAGGAGACCGACTGCGAATAGCCGTAGACCACTTCGACGCCTTTATTGCGGAGGCCGGTGAACATCTTATCGGTTGCCATGCCGAGGCAGATGCCCATGTAGACCAGGCTGTGCGGCGCATTTTTCGTCATGTGATTGGCAATACAGTTGCCGTTGACGTAGGCGTAGCCGGAGCCTTTCAATGCGTCATAGTAGGTGCCGTAAGTACCGGACTTCGCCGCAGTATCCGTGCTGGTGACGCCGGAGTTCGTGGTCAGGCAGAGATAGGAACTGTTCGCGCGGCTCGTGTAGTCTTCGTTTGAACCGGAATAGTCCGTCGTACCGTGGGAGTCCATGATGACGATCGCGCAGTTCGCAATGGCCTTTGCGACGTTGTCGACCGTGGCGTTCGTCATGGAGTAACGGTAGCTCGAAGAGCCGCCTGTCGCCTGATAGAGCGACTGCCACATGCTCTTATAATAAGGTGAATAACTGCGGAAAGAACTGTCCGCATAACTGGAGTTCGACTCCCAATAGGGCTGGATCAGGCCGATCTCGACAGAGCTCGGAGCGCCGCCGTTCAGATCGGCGGTGAGGGAGCCCAGACGGGCCTCCAGCTCCTTGGTTTCTCTGTCGATGGCCATGAGCTCTTCGTCCGAGATCGGAGCGGAAGCGCCATGGAGCTTGGCTTCCATTCTGGGGTCATAGCAGCAGGGGATGCCGGTCGTGGTCTGCCAGACCAGGAAATTGCCATTCTGCTGAAGCGAGCCTTCCACATAAGTCGCAGAACTCTTGATGGCCGAGATGACATCGGGGACCATGCGGATATAATCCGCCTCGGTCAGACGGCTCAGACCGCCCGCAGCCTGTGCGGCGTCTGAGCGGAGAGAAGAAATTGAGGCGAACACATCATTCTCCAGAAGTGCATTCTCAGCCTCGGTATAAACATGTGCGCCGTCGATCCTTGCATCGGCCTTGTTACCCGCGGCATTCGCGGTGATCCCGCTCAGACCGAGGATCATGACGAACGTTAAAAGCAGTGACAGCAGACGTTTGAAGTGTTTCCTCATAACCTCTTCTCCTTCCATATATTTCGCGCTTTGGCGATTGAAAAATATAAATCGCATTATAAACACATTTTTTCGGAAAAGCCAGCAAAAAATGTGCTGTAAACGAAAAAATTTTCGAAAATTGTGCGATTACCGAAAGATTTTACGCCTGAAGCCCTCCGCTTAGGCACTATGACAAACACTTTCACGCTTCGCGGCCCCCTGCGGAGCGAGAATGTCCATGTTTTTTCCGGTTTACGGGCAAGACACGGAACAGTTATCCGGATAGTTCAGTGGGAATTAAGAAGATGGCCGAGAACACGGAACTGTTATCTTAATAGTTCCGTGGGAAATAAGGGAGTGCAAAAATCAACTGACAAGAATCCCGGATCGTTCCGTGGAAAACGGGATTAAGTCAAATTCAACGGACAAGAATTCTGGATAGCACCATGGAAATATGGAAAAGACCAAAATCAACTGACAAGAATTCCATATAATTCCGTGGAAATCAAGAATATGCAAATTTCAACGGACAATAATCTCAAATAGTTCCATGGAAATCGCGATAATGCATAATTCAACGGACAAGAGTCCCGAAAAGCTCCATGGAAATCAGGAAAATTCCTGATTCAACTGACAAAGAACCAAAAAGTTCCGTGGAAATCAAGAAAATGCCAAAAACAACGGACAAGAACGCCGCCGGTCTTTCTTCGGGGCTGTCCCTGGGCCTGTACGCGCCTTCCCCGGGCGATAAAGTGGAGGAAGACAGAGACAGCGACGCCCTCAGAGGGGAGCACATGCCGGAGCGAACGGAGGAGTGAGCGGAGTGCATGTGTCCCCGAGAGGGAGAGCGTGAACCGGGGACATACAAAAAGGCGCATACAGGCCCGGGACAGACCGGGGACATAAAAAAAGACTGCCGCACCCGTGGGTGCGGCAGCCGTTCTGCCTGGCTGTGGTCAGCGAAGACCTCAGTAGGCCGGATACCAATGGTCGAGCGATTCGCCGAGCTTGATGGCATCGTCAAGGTACTGAAGCGGTTCCGGATCGCCGTCGTCGTAGGAGACTTCGGTGAAGTCGGGATCGACAGAGTCTTTGATGGAGATCTCGTTCGCGCAGAAGCCATCGGCGTTCGGGGTCAGGAGATCGATGTCGGGGATGATGAGTTCGGTGCCGTCTTCGAAGACCAGCTGGACTTCATAGGTCGCGGCTTCCGGACGAATGAAGAAACCGAATGCATAGATGCCGCCTTCGGAGGACTTGCCGAAGCCCCACTTGCCAAGGAGCTCGCCGTCTTCGCCTCTGAGGAATTCGACCATGTTGCCGTATTTCTCGGTTGCGCCGGTCTCATACAGATAGAACTCGGTGATGAAGCGGCCATGATCAGCTTCCTGCTTGCCGGTCTTGTTCTTCAGCTCAAGCGGAAGAAGCACGTAACCAGGATAGAAGTGATCGGTGGTCTTGCCGGAAGCGACGAGTTCAGCCATGGCCGCGAGGTCATCCGGATCGTCGACAGCTTCCTGTTCCCACTTGGAAACGTCGGTGCCCTTCTTGAGGGACAGTTTGTCGTTGTTATTGACGGTCAGGCCTTCCCACACGGCTTCGGAGCCATCTTCGAAGACGACGGCCAGATCCAGCGTGACACCTTCGGGACGAAGCACATAGGCGAAGAACTCATATTTTTCTTCATCCATGTCCTTGTCCGGCCAGGCTTCGGCGATCAGGCTGTTGCCCTTCTCTTCAGCGCCGGACTCGTAAAGATAGAGTTCCGTGATGGTGACGCCGGTCTTGTTCTTGAAATCAAGCGCAAGCGGGACGTACTTCGCATCCACGACAGGCGGTTCGGTCGGCGCGTCTGTGGGCGGCTCGGTCGGCGCATCTGTCGGCGGTTCGGTCGGCTTGTCCGTCGGCTTCTCGGTCGGCTTCTCCGTCGGAGCCTGCGTCGGAGCGTCGGTAGGCTTCTCCGTCGGGGTGCTGTTGCAGGCCGCGAGGCTCAGAACCAGAAGCGCGGCGAGCAGAATCGCTAAAAACTTCTTCATAATGCAACTTCCTCCATATTTTGCTTTTTGCTTTTCTTATTCATAGCCCGTACGGGCAATGGTACCAAAAGTGTTACAGTTCCGCTTCCTTCCGCTTGGCTTCTTCCAGCTCCAGCGCTTTCCGCTTCTTCGCCCGCCGGTATGCCCCGTAGCGGTGATGGGTGAAAATGGTTCCCAGAAGCAGCCCGACCGGTACGTACATCAGAACGAAGAACAGGAAGGACCCGTAAACCTGGGCATCTCTGGCAATCGGGATCATTGCGATGAGTACGATCACGAGAAGCACCACAAGCCAGATATAGGCGCCTGCCGGAATGGCCCGCTCCTTGATGAGGAGAGAGATCCCACAGCACACGACGGCGCCTGCGAGCCCGGGCAGAACGCTCTCCAGCACATTCATCCAGAAGACAAGCGTCTTATTTGCCAGCGCGAATTCCGAAAACTCCTTCAGCGTCATGCGCTCGAAGTCCGGAACGAAAATCTTCTGGATCGGGCCGACGAGGAAGGCGTAGGCCGCGACGTGAATGGCCAGAAACACCAGACTCAAAAGGAAGGAATACAGAAGGACCGAACTCTTCGGACGTCCGTCTTCCGTGAGGAACAGGACCCGCCAGAAGCGTCCGAGCTTCTCGGAAAGATTGTCTTCCTTCCCTGCCATGCCGGATGATCAGCGCTTCTTGCCGGACCATTTGGTCCAGTAAGAGGTCACGCTCAGGAAGTAGCTGTAAATGTCTTCGAAATCCGGGCTCTTGAGGTTGACTTCCTCAATGGAGTACGGAGATTTCTCGAAGACAAAGTCGTCACGCACGGACCAGCGGCCGATGGTGTTGAACACGCTCAGGCAGCCGCTCTGGCCGTCATCGCCGCCAAGGCAGTACAGCGTGAACAGACGCGCGCCGGCGGGGTTGTCGCAGCCCTTGATCGAGTAGACATAGTCGCAGGCGAGGAAGGCCGTGTAGGGCTGGAGTCCTCTGACCCAGTCGATCGCGGAACCGCTGGCCTGGTTGTCCAGCTTGGAAGCGGAGCAGAGACCAAGCGTCGGTCCGTTCAGGGATTCGTCCACTGCCGCGACGACAGCGTCGCCGTCGCCAAGGCCCGTGATGTTCATCTGGGTGAAACGCCAGAAGAGTTCGACGCCGCCGTTGTTGTCCGGGAAATACATGAGGCCGGGCTCGTTGGAGAGGTGCTTCATGTAGGTGAATTCAAGGGGCTTGCCGTACTGCTTCTCATACTGTTCCGTGAGAGCGTCGCCGTCGATGACGAGCTGGCACCAGAGCGCGGAATAGGACGGAGAAGTGATGTCCTTCGTGTAAATGGTCCAGAACTGGGTGTTGTTGCCGTTGCCGTCCGTGTAGTTCTCCGTCTCCGGGTTATAGCCTTCGACAATGTCCCACCAGCTGGTCAGCGGGCATCCGTCCGGATACATTTTCGTGTTGTAGTACCAGGTGGAATAGGTGGCGAAAAGCGGCATGCCGTAGGTCAGAAGCGAGTCGTCGATGTGCTCGCAGACAGCCTTTGGATAATAAAGATCTAGATATTTCTCAAGGACGAGCTCGTAATAGACCTCGCCGCTGTTGTCTTTGACCATCAGAACGTCCGCGGCGACGTGGCCGGAATCGCTCTCGGTCTTGATACGGTTGGCGACGGAGTCGGTGTCGCTCTCGATGTATTCGACCTTCAGGTCCGGGAACTGTTTCTGGAACTTCTTGGCCGCGGTCTGTGCGCTTGTCGTCGTGGAATAGACGGTGATCGTGCCGCTTTCCTTCTTGGCGAGCTCATAAAGCTCGTCCATGGACATGCTCTCATAGTCCGGACCGGCTTCGGTCGCTTCGGTCGGCGCAGGCGTCGTCTTGTCGTCCGTGTCGCCATCCTTGCCTTTGCATCCGAAGAGCATAAAGGTCATCGATAGGACCAGAAGAATCGCAAATAAGCGTTTGATTTTCATATGGAGTTCCTCCTCAGTTTCTGTGCGCCGTGTGCGCGACCTTGATCAGGCGGCCGGTTTCTTTATTATACACGTTAATGCGCTCCGGGAAAAGAGTGGCGAAGACTTTTTCGCCGATCTCGTATTCGATGAGGCCCAGAGAGAGGGCCAGGAACTCCGTGTTGCCTACGGTGAGGGAAATGATGGTCTCCGAGCCTGCCGGCTGGCTGGCGTAGACTTCGGTCTCGATGGTGTTCGGATGGCCGCTGAACTCACGTTCCAGCTCGATCATTTCCGGACGGATGCCAAGTTTCACGTCAAATTCCTTGCCCTCGGGGATCACTTCCTCGGTACGGATGTCCTCCGCGGGGAAGTCGAAGGAACCGAGCGCGCTGTCCACATGGAGTTTGCCGCCCTGATAGAAACCCTTCGCTTCGATCAGGTTGATGCGGGGATTTCCGATGAAATCGGCGGCCTGAAGATCGATCGGGTTGGTGTAGAGGCCAAGAGGCGTGTCGACCTGTTCGATCTCGCCTTCACGGAAGAGGGCGATCTTGGTGGACATCGTCAGGGCTTCGGTCTGATCGTGCGTGACGTAAATGATCGTCGCACCGGTTTCTTTGTGCAGCCTCTTGAGTTCGGCTCTCATGTCGATTCTGAGACGCGCGTCCAGGTTCGAAAGCGGCTCATCCAGAAGAAGAAGCTTCGGATCGGAGGCGATGGCGCGGGCGATGGCCACACGCTGCTGCTGGCCGCCGGAGAGCTCGTTCGGATAACGGTCGCGGTATTCTTCGATACGCATGACCTTGAGGGAACGCATGACTTTCTCCTCGATCTCCGCTTTGGTGAGCTTGCGGGTCTTGGTCTCGTCGCCGTCCACCGGCACTTTCTTCAGCTGAAGTCCGAAAGCCACGTTCTTGAAAACGGTCATGTGCGGCCACAGGGCGTAGCTCTGGAACACGAGGTTCAGACCGCGCTTAGAGGGGGCTTCGTAGAAATCCACCGCCGCGTCGATGATCGTGCGCTCATCCATGGTCATCGTGCCGTTCTGGGGTTTTTCCAGACCGGAAACGACACGGAGCGTCGTGGTCTTGCCGCAGCCGGAGGGTCCGAGAAGCGTCATGAAGTCGCCGTCTTCGATCGTCAGGTTCACGTCTTTCAGAACGTGGTTGTCGCCGTAGTATTTGTCGATATGACTCAGAATGATCTTGCTCATTTCAATTCTCCTTTTCTGACCGTTTGTCCCTTAGCCCCAGCTCTTGCCGATGTCCGCGCCGAAGGCGTGGGCGATCACATAGCAGAGCAGGATGAACAGCAGGATGACGATCGAAATGGCATCGCCTGCCTGCGGCATGTTTTCCGAATACTCAAAGGCGAGGAAGGACAAGGTCATATTCTTCGGGACCATGAGGATGGCCAGAAGGTCCAGTTCCTTCGCGATGCTGATGAAGACCAGCATGAAGCCCGAGATAAAGCCGTTCTTCGCGAGCGGGATGATGATGGAGCGGAGCCGCCGCCAGAAACTGGCGCCTGCGATATCCGCCGCTTCCTCAAGCTCCGTACTGATCTGGATCATGTTCGCCGTACCGGAGCGGCTGGCGAAGGGGAAGTGCTTGACGACCGACACGATGACGATCAATGTGAAAGATCCGAGAAGCGCCGGAATGAGCGCGGCGGCCAGCGCGTAGTAGATGGCCGCGAAGACGACACCCGGCATCAGATAAGGAATGAAGACCAGCTGTTCCACGAGCTTGCCGTACCATTTGCCGCGTCCGCGGGTCGAAATGTATCCGAGGAACTGGCCTGCGAAAGCGGTCAGGATCGAGGCGATCAGCGACAGCTTCACCGTGTTCCACAAAGCTCTCAGGAACTCGGAATTCCGGAAGATGCCGTTATAGCCGTAGGAAGGATCCGGGGCGTTCTCCAGCGTCCCGATCCAGTGATAGAAGGTCAGATTTGAAAGCGCGTAGCCCTGGCCGACGTGCAGCTGGAAGCTTTCCATGACCAGGAAGAAGGTCGGGAAGACCATGGCCACAAGAAGGAAGATTGCCAGGAAAATGAGGAGCGGATAGCGGGCATAGCCCAGACGCATCGGCGTCGTCCGGTTGCCCTTGCCGCCAATGGTCGCATAGGATTTACGGACGCCCACGATCTTCTGGTTCGCGAAGATCGTGCCTGCGGCCAGTCCGATCATCAGGATGCTCATCACGTAGCCCCAGCCCTGAGGCGTGCCGTTGATGTAGTACTTCATCCTGGTTGCAAGCACGAAGTAGTTGACCTGCGCGCCGAGTCTTGCCGCCACGCCGTAGGAACCGACAGACTTGCTGATCGTCATGATGGCGGCCGAGAGGACGGCCGGCATGACCAGAGGCAGTGTGATGTCTTTCAGGATCTTGCCTTTTGAGGCGCCCTGGATCTCACCCATTTCCTCCAGCTCCGAGTTGATCGAGCGAAGAGAACCTGAGACCATCATATAGGCAAAGGCGTAATAATGGAGACACATGACGCATACGATCGCGAAGGGACCGTATGCGATCCAGTCCGGGATGGGGATCCCCATACCGGTCAGAAGGCCGAGAGATCCGGAGGTCTTGTTCCGGAAAATGGTCAGCCACGAGAGCGCTTTGCACCACGAGGGGATCATGTAAGGGATGATGATGAGAAGGCTCAGAAGCTTCTTTCCGGGGATGTCCGTACGGACCATGATCCAGGCCATGACCGCGCCGAGCGGGATGGAGATGATCGTGACAAAGAAGCCGATCGTGAGAGAGTGAAGCAGGGGCTCCCAGAGGATCTCCTTGCTGAGCTGGCCTGCCAGCACCTGCTGCCAGTACCAGAGCGTGAAATCTCCCTCTTGGATCAGATAATCTTTCGGGTCCAGTTTCTTGAATTCGATCGGATTCACGATCCCCATGGCCTGCATGTTCAGGTACTGAAGATCCTGTTTCTGCGCGAAGAGGGTGTTGCTCACCATAGTCAGAAGCGGCACCACGATCAGCGCGATCAGGATGATCAGACTGAAGAACACCACCATGTTAAAGGGGTTTCCCACCAGATTCAGGAACTGGTTTTTCAGCCGGGTCCAGGTGATTTTCTTCCTGGGCGGAAGGTCGGCCGGTTTGCGTTTCTTCATTCCTGCGCCTCGCTTTCGTTATTTTCCAAGGAGTTCCTTCAATATCTTGTAAACGTCGTAAATGTCCGTGACCTGGTAATCCGGCTCGACGCCGTCCCAGTTGCGGCCTTGATCCTTCATCGGCGTGAAGTAGGAATTGATCTTGAAGATCAGGCCGTAGCCCATTTTCCGGGGGCCGATGACGTCTCGGGAGAGCGTGTCGCCGACGAAAGCGCATTCACTGGCGTCCAGATCCGCCTGGCAGAGCGCCGTGCGGAAAATGTACGGGTGCGGCTTCCGGTAACCGGTGATAGAAGAGAGCGTGATGTCGTCAAAATACTGACGGACGCCGTACTGTTTCAGCGTGTCAAAAACCTGGAACAGGCTCGCGGTGTTGGAAACGGCCGCTACATAGAGCCCCAGGCTCTTAAGCCCCGCAAGCATCTCCGCGGCATGCTCCCTGAGCTTCCGGTTGAAATACGTGACCTCCCACATATGGGCGATCTCTTCCGAACAGTCGATGAGTTTCTGCCGGTCTTCCGCGCTGAGGGGCACATTCAGGAAGCCGTAATCCAGCCAGATCTGTTCGGGCTTGAGCTCGACGAGCGTGCCTTCCGCTTCTTTTTTATAACGAAGGATCTCGGGAAGAACGATGTCCCAGAGTTCCTTCTCGTTATAGGGGACCTGAATGCCGTGCTCCGTAATGATACGGTACAGTTCATGCGCGGTGCGGATGCCGTTCTGCTCGTCCGCACTGATGTCTTCCAGGGTGCCGCCCATGTCGAACATGACTGCTTTGATCATGAGAACCTTGCTCCTTTGACGAATTTCCCGGGGAAGGAGGTGCTTCTTCCCGCAATCGTTTGCGTAAAAACACTCCCCGGAAATACTTAACATTACTCTAAGCGTTTATTCGCGTGTTGTCAATGAGTTTTTCAGAGGAGCATGCATTTTTTATTGAAATAGTACACCGGACGGATGTCCCGGCATCGGCGGATCCGCACGCTTCAGGAGCTGGATCGGACGTGTCTTTACAGTTTTTTTACGGAAACGATTGCGTTTTTTTCCGCCGTGTTTTATAATCACGAAAGATATATGTGTCCGCACCCGTCATGAAGGGGATCGCCATGAAAAATGTTACCATCAAAGACGTCGCCAATATCGTCGGTGTTTCTTATTCCACGGTTTCCAGAGCGTTGTCCGGAAGCCCGGAGATCAGTGAAGAGACCCGTGCGCGGATCGTCGAAGTCTGCCGGCAGATGAACTACACCCCGAATACCGTAGCCCGTGCCATGGTCAAGAAGAACACCATGCTTCTCGGCCTGATCCTGACGGACATCAACAATCCGTTCATGTCCGAACTGGCCTATTATGTGGACCGCCAGGCCCACGAGCACGGATACAACATCCTCCTGTCCAACTCCTCCAAGGACAAAGACCAGGAGCGGGAAATCTTCGAACTCATGGTAGGCCATCAGGTGGACGGCATCATTCTCTGCCCCTGCGGACCGGAAAGTTCCGAGGCGCTCACCCAGCTGACAAAGCGTGTGCCGACGGTCTTCTTCGGAGAAAACCTCCGGGAGATCCCGGAAAGCTATATTTCCGTGGATAACTTCCGCGGCGGAGAAATGGGCACGGAATACCTCTATGGTCTCGGCCACCGGAATATCCTGTATTTCGGCAAGCGCCGCAATTCCACGACGCATCAGCTGAGAGCGGACGGATACGAGAATGCCTGCAGGAAGCTTGGCATCACGCCGCACTATTTCAACAATACGTTCAATTCCACCTCGATCCAGAACGGCTATCTCATGGCGAAGCAGCTCTTCTCCGAAAAGCCTGAATTCACGGCGATCTTTGCGTCCACCGACACCAACGCGCTGGGCATCATGAAGGCCGCGGAAGAGGCGGGCATCCGGATCCCCGAAGACATTTCCCTTCTGGGTTTCGACAACATCCGCGACGCCTCGCTTCCCAGGATCGACCTCACGACCATCGAGCAGCCCATGAAACTGTTGTCTTCGGTGGCCATGGACTGCCTGTTCCAGAAGATCCAGAACGAGCAGTCCGGTTATTCGCACCGGATCCTGTATCCGAACCTCGTGGAGCGTTCGAGCTGCAGAAAGATTGACTGAATAACGGAAGGCATAAAGCCTCAAATCATACAAAGGAGTGATCTTTTATGGGTGTAGATGTGCTCATCATCGGTCCCGCGACAAGGGACGTCAACACGGATTATGACGGAAGAGTCGAGCGAAGCGTCGGCGGCGCGATCTGGTTCGGCGCGGCGGCGGCTGCCTGCGCAGGCGCAAGAGTCGGCGCGGCTTTGATGGTCGGCCCTTCGGACACGGACATCGCGGAAGCGTTTCCCGGACTCGGCGTCAGGGCGGAGGACGTATGTGTGATCCCCTCGGGGTCTGCAACGGAAATGCACAACACCTATTTCACAAAGGACCGTGAGAGAAGGAAGGCGACCTGCCCCGTCAGCGCCGAAAAGCTCACGCCTGAACATTTTCCGGAGATCGAGGCGAAACTGTACGATATCGCAGGTCTCATCCGCGGCGACATCGACACGTCCATGATCCCCTTCCTCGCGAAGAAGGGCAAACTTTCCTGCGACGTGCAGGGTTTCATCCGCTGCCGCACCGGCGAAGAGCTTCACAATGAAGACTGGGACGAGAAGAAGAAATGGCTTCCCTATTTTGACTTTCTGAAGACGGACGCGGCGGAGGCGGAAACGCTGACCGGCACGGACGACCGCAGGGAAGCGGCGAAGATCCTGTACGGCTGGGGCGCGAAGGAGATCCTGATTTCTTACAATACGGAAATGCTGGTCTATGACGGCAAGGATTTTTACACTCAGCCCGTAAGATCCCGGAATTTCTCGGGACGCACGGGCCGCGGCGACACGGTCTTCTCGTCCTATATCGCGCGGCGCATGCTAGGCGATACGCCCGCCGAAGCGCTTCTGTTCGCGACCGCTCTGGTCTCCCTCAAAATGGAGACGCCGGGCCCCGCGCGCTGCACGAAAGAAGACGTTCTGGCATACATCAAAGAATTCTATCAAAGTAACTATAACGGAGGGAAGAAAATGAAGATCAGAGTAGGTGTGGCAGGATACGGCACCATCGGGCAGCGTCTTGCGGACGGCGTCGCCATGCAGGGCGACATGGAACTTGTAGGCATTGCGGATCTTGCCCCGACGCTTTCACTGAAGGCGCTCAGAGAGAACGACATGATCGGCGCGAACGGCGTGAAGTACGATCTGTACCTGGTGGAAGGCGCGGATCCGGAGGCCTTCAAAGAGGCGGACATCCCGGTCGCCGGCACATTTGACGAACTCTGCCAGAAGGTGGACGTGATGCTGGACTCCGCTCCGGGCGGCGTCGGCGCCAAGAACAAAGAGAAGTATTATGAGAAGTACGGCGTGAAGGCCATCTTCCAGGGCGGCGAGAAGAACTCCGTCGCGGACGTCTTCTTCCATGGCTATGCAAACTATGAGAAGGGCCTCGGCCAGAATTACCTCAAACTGACGAGCTGCAACACCACCGGCCTCATCCGTTCCGTGGACTGCCTGGACCGTGAATTCGGCATCGAGAAGGTCGCCATCACGATCATCCGCCGCGTCGCGGACCCGGGCGATTATCACCGCGGACTGACCAATGCGCTTCAGATGGACAAGGCGCCGTCGCATCAGGCGGTCGACCTCATGACGATCATGCCGCATATCGAAGCCACCGGCATCCTGGTCCATACACCCGTGACCCACGGCCACATCATCACCGTCGTCGCAACCGCGAAGGACGGCCGCAAGCTTCATAAGGAAGAAGTGCTCGCGGCCTTCCAGAAGCATCCCAGGATCCGCGTCGTCACGATCGACGAAGGCTTCAAAGGCAATGCTTCCCTGTTCAAATACGCGCGTGACCTGGGCAACCGCCGCGGCGACATGTACGAGATCGGCCTTTGGGCAGATTCCATCGTGGAGAGCGGCAACGATATCATGTACGCCATCAACATTCCGCAGGAGAGCGTCACGATCCCAGAGACCATCGACGGCATCCGCGCGGTCATGAAGATGCAGCTGACGCGCGAGGAAGCGACGGCTGAGACCAACAAGTACCTGAACATCGGGAAATTCAAGAGATAACTGTCAAAGAAGTCCCGGCCGCCCCATGAAAGGAGAGGCCGGGGCATTTTCCGGAGGAACACTATGGAATTCGGCATCTGCACACTGGATGAATTTGACGTCAAAGGGAAGACTGTGCTGTTCCGGGCGGACCTGAACCAGCCGGTGGACCGGGAGACCGGGAAACTTAGGAGCACGACGCGGATCGAGAAGACCGTTCCGACGCTCCGGGAGCTCTCGGACCGCGGCGCGCGGCTCGTTGTGATGGCGCACCAGGGCAGCGACATTGAATACAAGAACTTCTACTGCACGAAACCGCACGCGGAAGTACTGACGAAACTTCTTGGAAAGCCCGTCAAATGGATCGATGACGTCTGCGGGCCTGCGGCACGGGAAGCCATCAAAGCGCTTCAGGATGGAGAGATCCTCCTTCTCGACAATGTGCGCTACGTGGCGGAAGAGCAGACTCTTTTTGAGATGAAGCTTCAGCTCACCCATGAGCAGCAGGCCAAGACGCTTCTTGTCGAGAAGCTGGCGCCGCTCGCGGATCTTTACGTCTGCGATGCCTTTGCGGCCGCGCACCGCGACCAGCCCTCGCTCTGCGGCTTCGAGCAGGTGCTGCCGAGCGCGATGGGACGCCTGTTCGAGAAGGAATACGTTGTCGTCTCGAAACTTCTGGAAGCGCCGGAGCGCCCCTGCGTCTTCGTCTTAGGGGGCGCCAAGATCTCGGACGCCTTCCTCATGATGGGCACGGTGCTGGAAAATGGCGCCGCGGACCGGATCCTCACCGGCGGCCTGGTCGCGAACATCATGCTCGCGGCGGCAGGCAAAGAGATCGGAGCGGGAAGCCTTGATTTCATTGAGAAGCAGAACTATTCCGAATTCATTCCGAAGGCGCGGGAGATCTATGAGAAGTACGGAGAGAAGATCGTGCTTCCCAAAGATCTGGCCTACGTGGAGGACGGTGTGCGGAAGGAATGCCGCATCGGAGAGGTCCCGGCAGAAATCACCGCGCTGGACGTCGGCTCGGAGACCGCGAAACTGTACCGGGAGATCATCCTTTCCGCGAAGACGGTCTTCGTGAACGGCCCGGCAGGCGTCTTTGAGAAGCCCGAGACGGAACTGGGCACGAAAGAGATCTGGCAGGCCTTGGCCGATACCGAAGCTTATACGGTGGTGGGCGGCGGCGACTCGATCACCGCGACCAACAAATACGGCCTGGCGGACAGGATCGGCTACATCTGCACCGGCGGCGGCGCGCTGATCCGCTTCATGACAGGAGAGGAACTGCCGGTCGTCAAAGCGCTTCGCTTCGCAGCGAAGAAGTTTGGAGCGGATAAGAAATGAAACTCGAATTCGGCTGCGGGAAAGGCGTACAGACGGTAGAGGTCCCGGAGAGGAACCTCCGTGCCGTTCTGCTTTCCAATCCGATGGAACACGAAAGATACGGCGAAGATGCGGTCCGTTATGCACTCGGACATCCCGTCGGAACGCCGCGGCTTCGGGAGATTGCACGGCCGGGTCAGAAAACGGTCATCGTGACGAG
>JAEEGF010823272.1_pt1 | contig 14168 bp, 12 predicted proteins | sample 9134171 | NCBI WGS metagenome assembly JAEEGF01 (sample SAMN16246542, study PRJNA631951) | gut metagenome | biome: gut microbiome; feature: rumen; material: AP-attached | host: Bos | place: Iran: Karaj | collected 2018-10
GTGACATTGTTAGATTGTTAGATGTTAGAAAATGATGTATTTCCTAAAAAGTCTGTTGCCTATAAATTTCTCAAAAAACGCCCATTTCATCGAAGAAATTAAAGGGTCCCTCTCCCCGCTCCCCCCGTTGGGAGGAGGGCTTTTCCTTTAGCCATTAGCCATCATAAGCGATTGTTTTTTTATGTTTTTTTAAAAATTTAGTTAGAAATGGGCTGTCACACATAGCCTATCGGCTTAACTCCTTCACTACTTTACACCTTACTCCTAAAAACCGTAAAATCGTAAAATCGTAAAATCGAGCAATCGTGCAATCGTTAAATCGTTAATTTTGCGTGCGCGGGCAATAAAAGAGGGGAAGTGTTCGTTTTTTATGAGGATTGATGGAAATGAAACGTTGTAAGTACATCCTGCTGACGCTGGTTATGCTCTTCGGCATAGCCCCGTCTTCTGTTGTCCGTCTTCAGTTCACGGTAGGCGAGATGCAGGGTCAGGAACGCAAGTTGCAGCACCGTCCCTTCCTGGACATGCGCAAACTGCACTGGGGCTTTATGTTCGGACTGCAGATGCAAGACATGGAGTTCAAAAACAAAGGCATCACCGACCCAGAGACAGGCGAGCAGTGGTATGTCGATGTCGACTCGTACAACCCGGGCTTCTCGGTGGGAATACTGGGCGAACTGCGTCTGTCGAAGCACTTTGCACTGAGGGCTACGCCATCGATGTACTTCGGACAGAAACGCATCTGGTTCCACGAACAGAACACGGGACGCGACACCACGCAAGTGCTGAAGAGTGCCTACATCGCACTGCCCATCAACATCAAGTTCTCGGCACCCCGATACAACAATTTCAGACCTTATTTTGTGGCTGGAGCAGCACCCGCCATCGACCTTGCCAACCACAAGCACAGGGCCATCCGAACCAACCCCTTCGACTGCTTCATAGAGGTGGGTATGGGGTGTGACATGTATCTGCCCTTCTTCAAACTCATTCCCGAACTGAAGTTCTCGTTCGGCCTGCTCGACATCTTGCAGAAGAAGCGCACCGACCTCATCGACAACAGCCTGATGAAGTACACCAACGCCGTCGGTGGTGCACACTCAAAGATGATCACGCTTACGCTGTATTTTGAGTAGGGCCCATCTCCCCGCTCTTCCCAGGGAAGAGAGCGTGACCCAAACGACTAAAAAACAGTTCCATTCATGATGGCAAAAGGCTAAACGCAAAAGCCCTCTTCCTATGGGGGAGAGGCGACTGGGGCCTTTAGAGAATCCACTGAACGTGGATTCGGCCCCACAAAGGGGAGCGAGTCCCCACTCGCGACGGAGGACAGGGGAGAGAGGCCAGCTCTTCCCCTTGACGGGGAAGCCGGAAGGGGGCTAATTAAAACTCGAACTGCAGGAGTCCCACGAACTGACCATTCTTGCCCTGATGGTCGAGAGGAATCTCACGTCCGTCGGCATTAGGCACGTATTTCGTGTACTCGAAATAGCTGTGGCTGTGGCCTCCCAGCACCACGTCGATGCCTCGCGTCTGACGAATGACGGCAAGGTCCTGATCGTCGCGATCGCCATAGCCCAGATGCGACAGACAAACGACGAAATCGCATCCCTCCTCATTCCTCAACTTATCGACAACGGCCTGAGCCACCTCCGCGGGACGGTGGTACTTGACACCCTCACAGTTGACGGCTGAGACGAGTCCTTCCAACTGCGGACAGAGGCCAAAGATGCCCACGCGCTTGCCCGCACGCTCCTTAATGATGTATGGCTTGACGAGTCCCTCGCACACGGTGCCCGTGAAGTCGTAGTTCGAGCAGACAATGGGGAACTGTGCCATGCGGAAGAGGCGAGCCATATTGTCCAAGCCACAGTCGAATTCGTGATTGCCAATGGTGCAGGCGTCGTAATGCATGAGATTCATCAACTGCACTTCAGCCTCGCCCTTAAACAGGCTGTAGTAGACACTGCCCTGAGAGAAGTCGCCACAGTCGAGCAGCAGCAAGTCGGGGTATTCCTGACGCAGTTGCTTGATGAGCGACACACGACGGATGAAACCGCCCTTGTCGGCCTGTTCGGGCTTGACGTCGTTGGGCGAAATGGGTTCGATGCACGAGTGCGTGTCACTGGTGTGAACGAGAGTCAGTGTCTGGGCAAACGACAAATGGAAAATGGAAAATTGAAAATTGAAAATTATAAATAGTAATACTATGCGTTTCATATCATTCAATTTAAACCTTATAACCTTATAACCTCAAAACCATATAACCTCATTTAACAAGAATGCGGCCTTCAATCTTCGATGAAATGGGCGATTTTTGCTTGACGTACTGCATCATGCAATCGCGAGAGAAGAGGTCACTGACATCGACCTTCTGGGCCTTCTTGAACGAATAGAGGCGGTCGTTGCCCTCTGCCAGATAGTCGAGCGTGGCAATGCGATATGTGCGATTGAGGTCGATGGGCTGTCCACTCACCTTAGCATCCACCAATTTGCCATCCTGCGTGATTACCAACCGTACTTCCCTACTCACACCATCGCCATGCACTGCGGCCACATCCTGGAACAGCGACAGGAGGTCGGAACCCTTGATGTAGACCACGGCCAACCGATTGTCGAACGGCGAGATGAGGATGATGTCGCCACGCCTTACAACGCCCTTAGGCATGTTGTTGCGCAGACCTCCAACATTCACTATACCCAGGTCGGCTTTCTTACCATCCTTGAAGTCGGAATACTCCATCAAGACGTCGGCTGCCCAGTTAGAGAGCAGACTCTCTGGCCGTGCGCCACTCATGCCCACCAGGCTTTCGCCCAGGACTGGAGCCATCACGCTGTCCACCGATGCCTTGTACTTCGACACGATGCGAAGTGCTTCGCTATCAGGATTTCTATCCAGCACGTTGGTCACTTCCAGTCGTTCTGTGGTAATGACGCGTTGGGCGTTGATCCAGTTGACAGTTGAAAGTTGACAGTTGAAAAACAGGAACAGGAGCAATGTCTTTTTCATACCTTATTATATATATAGAACGTCAACAAAGATACAAAAAAGATGATATTCCGTCGCCAAAACGGGCAAAATAACACTGGAAAAAGAAAAAATTATGAATTATGGATTGCCAATTATGAATTTTTTATTAATTTTGCACCCGCTTTCCGCCCCAGGTCGCTGGCAGGATGCAGAGTTCCCTGTTATGCCTCGGGTTGAGATGTACAACAATTTAAAAGACCAAAACAATGGCAGATTTAATTAAAATTGCTGAGGAAGCATTTGCTACCGGTAAGCAGCACCCCAAGTTCAAGGCTGGTGACACCGTTACCGTAGCTTACAAAATCATCGAGGGCAACAAGGAGCGTATCCAGCTCTATCGTGGCGTAGTCATCAAGATTAGCGGCCATGCTGAAAAGAAGCGCTTCACCGTCCGCAAAATGTCGGGAACAGTGGGTGTAGAGCGTATCTTCCCCATCGAAAGCCCCAACATTGACAGCATTACCGTAAACAAGGTAGGTAAAGTACGTCGCGCTAAGCTGTACTACCTGCGTAACCTCACCGGTAAGAAAGCTCGCATCGCCGAGAAGCGCGCAGCAATCGCTGCCGAATAAGCGAGCGTCTCGAAATGAATTGGAAAGGCATCAAGGGCAAACGCTCATGATGCCTTTTTTCGATGAAAATGCCAATTGTCAATGTTGAGACTGCGTCTCGAGACTGCTCACGTTGACCTTCGGTCTTCCTCCGACGCGACTCGGCAGAAATAGAACAAGTTCTTATCTACTCTCGCTGCTCCGTCGGTTTGGCATAATCGAAGTAAACTTCATTCTGCTCTCGCTCAATCGCAGCCTTCAATGTTCAATCTTCAATGTTCAATGCTCAATGGTAAATGAAATAAACCTTGGAAAGATGAACCGCCTGACAGTGGTCAAGGTGGTGGATTTCGGTATGTATCTCGACGGAGGAGATGTGCACGGAGAGATTCTGCTGCCCTCTCGATATGTGCCTGAAGGAACAAAAGTTGGCGATGAACTGGACGTCTTCATCTATCTCGATCAAGACGAACGCCTCGTGGCTACCACCGAACGCCCTCTGGCTCAGGTAGGCGACTTTGCCTGGCTCGAGGTGGCTTGGGTAAACAATTTCGGCGCCTTCCTCCACTGGGGACCAATGAAGGACCTCTTCGTGCCCTTCCGTGAACAGAAGATGAAGATGCAGAAGGGCAACCGATACATCGTGCACGTCCATCTCGACGAGGAAAGTCACCGCATCATGGCTTCGGCAAAAGTGGAAAAGTTCATGAACCACGACATGCCTCCCTATCGCACTGGAGATGCCGTAGACGTGCTCATCTGGCAAAAGACCGATCTGGGATTCAAGGCCATCGTCGATAACCGGTTTGGCGGATTGCTTTACGACCACCAAATATTCCGTGAACTGCATACTGGCGACCGCCTGACTGCCTATGTGCAATACGTGCGTGGTGATGGGAAAATCGACCTCATGCTGCAACCCATTGGTCAGCAGGCAGCAAAGGAGTTTAGTGACGTACTGCTCGAACACATTCGCAACAATGGAGGTCAGACGACACTGGGCGACAAGAGTCCTGCCGAAGAAATCTACAACGTGTTTGGCGTCAGCAAAAAGGTCTTCAAAAAGGCCGTTGGCGACCTTTACAAACGTCACCTCATAGCCATTACGGATGAGGGATTGAAGACCCTCCCCTAGCCCCTCCCTTAAAGGGATGGGAACAGATACCCACACAAAGAATCAGATCATGGAAATGCAAAATATACAAATGGAAAATGTAACCACGCCCCGCCCTACAAGGGAGGGGAAAGGGGGAGAGTCCAATATAATCAAGCTAAGGGGCATCACCAAGAGTTTTGGTTCGCTGCAGGTGCTGAAAGGAATCGACCTCGACATCGCACAGGGCGAAATCGTGAGTATTGTCGGACCTAGCGGTGCAGGCAAGACCACCTTGCTGCAAATCATGGGGACACTCGACAAAGCCGACAGCGGTACGGTGGAGATTGACGGGGTGGACGTGAACAAACTGTCGCAAAACCGACTGGCAAAGTTCAGAAACCAGAAGATAGGTTTCGTGTTTCAGTTCCATCAATTGCTTCCTGAGTTCACAGCCCTGGAAAACATCATGATTCCTGCCTTCATCGGAGGCGTAAGCAAGAAGGAAGCTCGCAAGAAAGCCGAAGAACTGCTGGCTTTCATGGGTCTGACCGACCGTGCCAACCATAAGCCCAACGAACTGTCGGGTGGCGAAAAGCAACGTGTGGCTGTTGCCCGTGCCTTGGTCAATAATCCTGCCGTGATTATGGCCGATGAACCTTCAGGCAGTCTCGATTCACAAAACAAACAAGAACTGCACCAACTCTTCTTCGACTTGCGCAAGCAATATGGTCAGACCTTCGTCATCGTCACTCATGATGAACAACTGGCACAACTGACCGATCGCACCATCCACATGCAGGACGGCGTGATTAACAACTAAGACCTCGAGAAAATCTTTCTGAACCAATAGCCCTGACGCGTAACGGCACGTCCGTTAGGCGCAAAGACTGATACCGTATCCATCGGTTCGCCCCACTGGTCGGGATAGAGCAACATGACACTGGTGTGACTGAAATAGCGATGGATGAGCAAAGGCAACTTGTCGAACTCCGACCGATACGAGATGAAGTCGGGACGAGCTGCAACTACCACCAACATGTGATCCTTGTCCAATCGGGATGCCAACGACACGAATTGCGACCAACGAGGCATCTCATAGAACTCACTACGCAGGTTTCCATGCTTCTGGCCCATATAGCCACGAATGAAAGGTAAGGTATCGGGATGGGCGTGGAAGGCAACATGACAATCCAACTGCTCGCCAATACGGCTTACGTGCTCGAGCCATTTGTAGAATCCCACTTCATATTCCGCCTTCTGAGGCACAGCCACCACGAGATATCGCAAAGTGCCTGGTGCTACGATACAGCGAATGGCCATCACTTCACGGTGGCAACTCTCCAACAGGTTATCGATGACGGTTCCTAACGACGAACGAGGCATGTCTGTCGTGCGGTCGGCCAGACTTACAATGACCTCACCACACTCGTTCTCAACCATCGTATGCAGGATACCGCTGGCAATATTGGTGGAAACGCGGTTCAGAGTCACCATGTGCACGTCGGCAGCAGCAGCAATCTGTTGAGCCTCAGCCAGCATCTCACGTCCTCGATTGTGAGTTTCCGTACCCATCTCTTCTTCGTAAGAGACGGTCAGACCTACCATACTTTCCGGTATGTAGGGATTACGGATGAGCATAGCCATCTGCGTCATTACTCCCACATAAGACTCCTGCGAATAGGCCACCAAGCACTTGCCGTGATACGAACCTCGGTTCTCTTCCAGTTGTGTCTCACGCAAGGCAGTCCTTCGAGCACCATAGTTGGTGGCAAGCGACGATATGATGCATGAGAAGAGGATGAGCATAACCGTTCCGTTAAGCACGGAATTGTCCATCAGGTTGACACTGGGGTCAGTGCCTATCATAACAATGGCCAAAGCACCTGCGGCATGGGAGTTGGTCAAACCAAACATGAGCATACTGCTGTCCCTGTCGCCACGCGATGTGAATCGCATAGCCTCAGCAGCAATCCACTTGCTTAGCGTGGCAGCAACGACCATAACAAAGACTATCCACATCGTGTTGGTGTCACTCACAAGAATGCCGACGTCGATGATCATGCCCACTCCGATAAGGAAATAAGGAATGAACAACGCATTGCCGACAAACTCGATGCGATTCATCAAAGGCGACGTGCGTGGGATAAGGCGGTTGACAACCAAACCTGCCAGGAATGCGCCCAACAAGCCTTCGAGACCTGCCAAATCGGCCAACGCCGCACTGAGGAATACCAATGAGAGCACAAAGATGAACTGCATCACGCTGTCGTCGTATCGACGCAAGAACCATCGTCCGACCTTGGGGAACAGCACGATGACAAACGAGCCATAAAGCACACACTTCAAAGCGAACCAAAGCCAGAACTGCCAGTCGGACTCACTCTTCAACCTTCCCACAGTGATAGCCACAACCAACAACGCCAGGAAAATGGCTATAGCCGTTGCCACAACGGAAATAACCACACTCCTGTGACGCCCAAGGCCATAACGCCTGACTATCGGATAGGACACCAACGTGTGAGAGGCAAAGATACAGCCAAGCATAACCGATGTCCCCAATCCGTAATGCAGGATATAGTGAGCCGAAGCCCCACCCACAAGAAGCGGAATCAGGAAGGTGAGCAAACCAAACTGCAAACCACGCCGGCCATAATGCTCCACACTGCCCATGTCCAACTCCAATGCAGCCAGGAACATGATGTAGTAGATGCCCACCTGTCCGAATATCTCGAACGAGCGGTCACGTTCTATTACATTCAGTCCGAATGGACCAATGATAACGCCCGCCAACATCAGGCCAATGATGTGTGGAATGCGCAGACGACGAAGCAATAGGGGTGCAAACAGAATGATAATCAGCACAAGGAAAAATATCCAAGTGGGATCAGTTATCAGTGCTCCAGCAGTTTTCATGGGGTACAAAGTTAATGCAAACCGAGCGAAATACCAAATTTAAAGTGGTATATTGCATTCAAAAAAACAAAAGGGCATACTTGTATGCAATTTTGATTTGTTGAGTGCATAAGACCGACAGGTCAAGTAGCAGAGCTACACCACTTTAGAGTTGGTATTGCCGAGGTGCAGCTTAAGTTCGACCCTCCAAAGGTGGGTCAAAGATACGAGTTTCGGGGTTCTTTTTTGAAACAGGCTCACTTCTTTCTTCTCTCCTTGAAACATTTCCATGATTATTCTTTGAGATATCGAAAAAATGTCATAATTTTACTGCAAAATCAACCTAAATCAACTACTTACGACGATCATGAAAAAGATTTTAACTTTCCTGCTTGGGGCTCTCCCCTTGTTGTGCCTGGCTCAAGAAGCAGCTGCTGAAGCTAATGTTCCGGAAGCGGTTCCGGGTTTGTTTGGTACGCTTCTCCCCTATCTGCTCATTGCTGGCTTAGTGGTGGCGGCAATTGTGATGTGCTTTATGAACTGGTCGGAGAATACCGAGAAAATTGGTATCATAGGCATACCTGTTTGCCTTGCCGCTGCTGCATTGTTGGAGATTCTTGCCCTTTATTCTGTGGGCAACAAAGCTATTTGGTGGTGCGATCCCGACCGCTATGGGTTCTGGGGTGGTTTCTTCCGCTTCATTCCTCTGATGTTAGTGCTTATTGCACAAATTATCAGTATCTACACCTACCAAAGTTTCCTGTCGAAAACTCATGCCATGTATGGTAAGGAGGTGTCTATCTCCCTGAAACCGGCTGCAATAGCATTGGTTATTGCCCTCCCTGCGGCTTTTATTGTTGGTGCTACCCTGCAGTGGGGACTAAAGCTGCCTAAGTTCATACAGGAGATAGGATTGCTGGCTACCCTGTTTGGTATCCTTTTCCTTGGTTTGGGCAAAACGGCGAAGAACAACATGGCTCAGTTTGGTTCGAAGTATGGGTTGATGATAACCCTGTTTGCCATCATCTACGTGTTGGGTGTCATTGCTGTTGTGTGGTTGCTGATTGTGGGCATTTTCCAGATGATTATCCAAGAAGCCATCTTGCTGATTCTGGCCTACTTCTTCCTGTTCAAGACGGGTATTCTGGCTGATCTGGCCAAGGGAGCAGGAGGTTCACAACAATTCTATGTGGATGACGATGGACACCATCACACCTCGTTGGGAAGTAAGGAGATCGCTAACAGACATATACGCGAGAGGAAAGAACAGAAATAGGAAGTGATAAGACGGAAAAGAAAGAGAATCGAGTTGCTCGGTTCTCTTTTTTTTATTCTATAACTCCGCAAAACTTGCATGCGGAGTGGTAAAAGTTGAGTTTTTTGCATCATTTTACCCCCTTTTGCGACAGATTTTGAGGGGTTGACGTGGGGTTGTCGCAATATAAGTCGCCTGTCGCAACAACTCGAAGTGAAAAACACAGAAATAATTGTGGGCCCCTGACAATCGCCATAACTTTGCAATGTCAGAACGATACAACGGGACTCAATAAACTCCCGACCGGCATCTTTCGCTTGGGCACAGCGGCATTGGCTGTCAGACTAAATACCGCCGTAATCAGGAAAATACATACTTTTTCACTGCTGTCTGGTTTAAATCCGGACAGCAGTGATGTTTTTTTTTACCTTTATTTGCTATTTCTCTCGCTTATTCGTATCTTTGTAACCACGTTTTGTTATAAACTATTATATTTTCAGATATTTAAGCGTTAAACAATAACCGTTAAGCATTACAATAAAATGAGAGTTGCTATTGTAGGCGCCAGTGGCGCAGTAGGACAAGAGTTCCTGCGAGTTCTCGAAGAACGTAATTTCCCCATTGATGAACTTCTGTTGTTCGGCAGTCAGCGAAGTGCCGGACGCAAATATACTTTCCGAGGCAAGGAGATAGAGGTTAAACTCCTTCAGCATAACGACGACTTCAAGGGTGTCGACATCGCTTTCACCAGTGCTGGAGCAGGCACCTCTAAAGAGTTTGCCGAGACCATTACCAAATATGGGGCTGTGATGATTGACAATTCGTCGGCTTTCCGCATGGACGAGGATGTGCCCCTGGTAGTTCCCGAGTGCAATGCCGAGGATGCATTGGTACGCCCTCGAGGCATTATTGCCAACCCCAACTGCACAACGATTATGATGGTGGTCGTGCTGCAACCCATCGAGCATCTGAGCCACATCCGCAGCATACACGTGGCCTCATACCAAAGTGCTTCCGGAGCAGGTGCCGCCGCCATGAACGAACTGCAGCAGCAATATCGCGAACTGGCAGAGGGCAAACCCGTCACTGTCGAGAAGTTCGCCTATCAGTTGGCCTACAACGTCATTCCACAAATTGATGTCTTCCAGGACAACGGTTACACGAAAGAAGAGATGAAGATGTTCAATGAGACCCGCAAGATCATGCACACCGATGCCCGTTGTTCGGCAATGTGCGTACGCATCTCCTCTCTCCGTTCGCATAGCGAAGCCGTGTGGATTGAGACTGAACAACCGCTCACTCCCGAACAGGTGCGCGAAGCCTTGCAAAAGGCTCCAGGTGTCACTGTCGTCGACGATCCTGCCAACAAGCAATATCCCATGCCTCTGTTCACTGCCGGCAAGGACAACATCTACGTAGGTCGTATTCGTCGCGATCTTGCCAATGAGAACGGCATCACGCTGTGGCTCTCGGGCGACCAAATCAAGAAAGGTGCAGCCCTTAATGCCGTGCAGATTGCGGAATTCCTGGTGCAGCAAGGGGAGTTCGGAACTCGTTCATAAACTCCCGAGTCGTGACAGGAATCGCGGAACGAAGTTATGCAATATTTGATTAGTGTTGGACACGTAAAATAAACTCTTATCTTTAAATCATGAAAAAACTATTTCTATTGGCACTCCTGATTGGCTTGTCCATCAATGTGAGTGCACAGAACGTGAGCGTGAGCAAAGCACGCTTCCAACGAGGCGATGATCCTAACTGGGCAAAGCCCGAACTGAACGATGCCTCTTGGAGTGAGATCGACATGACCCGCAACTGGGACAGACAAGGGTATGTTATCAATCAGGGCTATGGTTGGTATCGTGTACGCCTGAAGTTGTCGAGCAGTATGATCAAGGGTGCCGACCAACAGAAGATTGTCGTGTTCAATCTGCCCAAGGCAGACGACACCGACGAATGCTACCTGAATGGCAAACTGATTGGTAAGACCGGACGCATGCCTGGTGACAAAGGCGGCTATCGCTCTGCCTGGAGCACAGTACGTAACTACCCTGTCAATGTCAAGGACGGCATCATTCGTTGGGATGCCGACAATGTGATTGCCATCCGCGTGTACAATGCTGGTGAACCCGGTGGTTTGTTCGACAACCCACTTAGCGTGCGTGTGCCCAATGCCATAGAGGGTCTGTCCATGCACTTTACAGACGTGAACGACGGACAGGCTCACTGCGATGTGCAGATCAGCAATTCCTATCCTCTGACCACCACTGGCAAGCTCGACATCGACATCACTGACCGCGAGACAGGGAAGAAGATTGGTGGCCTCAGCAAGAAGCTGTCACCCAAGCAAGGCAAGCCCATTCGTCTGAGTGTACCTTACGACAAGAAGAAGATCTGCTTGCTCACGGCAACCTTTACCGATGCCAAGACGGGCAAGAAGATTAGTCAGAAGTTCCCGCTGAAATATATCCTGACGCCTGCTGCACCTGCTGCTCCACGCTTCAATGGTGCTCCGCTGTTCGGTGTGCGTCCCAACTCACCCGTCATCTATCGTTTCCCCGTTTCTGGCGAGCGTCCCATGAAGTTCACTGCCGACAATCTGCCCGAAGGTCTGACCCTCTCCGAGAGCGATGGCGTACTGAGTGGTAAGATTCGTCGTCCAGGCAACCTCACCTTCACAGTAACTGCCGAGAACGCCAAAGGCAAAGCATCACAGGAGTTCACCTTGAAGGTGGGCGACCGCATGATTGCCCTAACACCTCCCATGGGTTGGAACTCATGGAACTGCTGGGCATTGAGTGTATCACAAGAAAAGGTGATGTCTTCGGCACAGGCTCTCATCGACAAAGGCCTGGCCGACTACGGTTATTGCTACATGAACATCGACGATGGTTGGGAAGCTGCTGAGCGCAACCCCGATGGAACTATTGCCGTGAACGAGAAGTTCCCTTCCATGAAGGCTTTGGGCGACTGGCTCCACGAGCGCGGTCTCAAGTTCGGAATCTACAGTTCACCTGGTGACTTCACCTGTGGCGGTTATCTGGGTTCTATTGACCACGAGAAGCAGGATGCTGAGTCGTACAACAGTTGGGGCATCGACTACCTGAAATATGACTGGTGTGGCTACAGCCGCGCACACGCCAAGGAAAGAGACAAGGGAGTAGCCTCCTATGTTCGTCCCTACCTGCTCATGCAGCAATTCCTGCGCGAACAGCCTCGCGACATCTTCTATAGCCTCTGCCAGTATGGTATGGCCAAGGTATGGGAATGGGGACCCTTTGTGGATGCTAATAGTTGGCGTACGACAGGCGATATCAACGACACTTGGGGTTCGATGTACGACATCGGTTTCCAACGTCAGGCAGGACTTGCTCCCTATGCCGCACCCGGACACTGGAACGACCCCGACATGCTCATCGTAGGCAAGGTGGGATGGAGCAGCAATCTGCGCGACAGCCGTCTGACGCCCGACGAGCAATACACCCACATCACATTGTGGACACTTTTGGCTTCGAACATGCTCATTGGTTGTGATATTGCCCAGATGGACGACTTCACTGTAGCCCTTCTTTGCAACCACGAGGTCAACCTCATCAACCAGGACATCCTTGGCAAACAAGCCGACCGCGTGCTGAAGCAGGGCGACATCGAAGTATGGGCTCGTCCGCTTGCCGACGGTGGCACTGCCATTGGTATCTTCAATGTAGGTGACGAGGATCAGCAGGTGGACATGAAGGCTCTCTCCTCCGACGTCGCAAAGGCCAAGACCGTTCGCGACCTGTGGCGTCAGAAGAACCTCTCGGCAAGCGAGTTGAACTGCACAATCCCCACTCACGGATGCCGTTATCTGAAGGTTACACTCTAAGACGATTAGGATAGATTACTTTGGATTCCGTATCCTGAAATTCAAACAACAAGAAGCCCCCTCGATTGATTTCGAGAGGGCTTCATCTTTTTAATAGGATTTCGGTTTATTTCTTTCTAATCTTCCACGTAGGCACGCCAATGCCTGCAGGGTAGACGGCCGCCAAGTGGATGCGCCAAGCAAGCGTACTGTAGGCAGGAATCTGGTCCTTGGCACTGCTGTCATAGGCAAGGCGGGCAGGAACATACACCAGCCAATCGTCACCGGCAACCATGTATTGCAGAGCAGTATTGAAACCTGTTACAAAAGGATTGACAGGCGACAACTGAGGTGCTGCGGTCTCTGGGTCGAAAGTTCCGTAATATGTCTGGGTAAAGACGAACTGCTGAAGGCTATCGACAAGTTGGTCCTGATCGTTGCGAATCCGGTAGGTAGTAGGCATCATCCAACCACGGAAACTGATGCGTACCGAATCACTCCAGACAGGGCTGTAGTCACCCGTACCTCTGCCGATAATACGCACGCAGATACTATCGTCCAGGCGTCCCGTGTCATAGCTCTGCGACTGGTCGAGTCGCTTCAGCATGAGCCACTGGCTGTGTTGTTGCCATTGGTCGCCATACTGCTTCTTGGCACTGGCGATGGCAGTTCGTGCTGAATCAGCCACTGTCCTGAACCATGCCTCATTACGAGCCTGCCAGTTGTAGTAGGGGTCCCACTCTTTCTCGTCCTCAGAACAAGATACGAGGAAAAGTAAAAGAATGAAGACGACCCCCATCCCTATCCTTCCCCGAGGGGAAGGAGCGGTTAAGTTACCAAATAACTTCTTTAAGAAAAACATATTTACTTTAATTCTTCGTAAATCCTATCTAACACTTCCTCTATGTCCTGAAGTACATACGCCCTCCCCTCGGGGAGGCGACTGGGGTCTTCGGAGAATCCACTAAATGTGGATTCGGCCCCACAAAGGGGAGCGAGCCCCCTCTCGCGACGGAGGACATTGGGGAAGGGGTCCTTAATTATCTATCTTCCTCAGCAGACTTGTGATGGAGACCTTATCCTCGATAATGGAACGCAGGTCGCTGATGTTGACACGATGCTGTTCCATGGTGTCGCGGTCGCGGAGGGTAACGGTGTTGTCCTCCATCGTCTGTTGGTCGACAGTCACGCAATAAGGACAACCAATGGCGTCCATACGACGATAGCGCTTGCCTATCTGGTCCTTCTCCTCGTACTTGCAGTTGAAGTGGAAACGAAGCTCCTTCATGATTTCCTGTGCCTTCTCGGGCATTCCGTCCTTCTTGGTAAGAGGGAAGATGGCCAGCTTAATAGGTGCCAGGGCAGCAGGCAACTTCAGCACGACGCGGCTTTCGCCATTGGGCAACTGCTCCTCGGTATAGGCGTGGCACATAACACTGAGGAACATGCGGTCGACACCAATAGAGGTCTCGATGACGTACGGCGTATAGCTCTCGCTG
>JAEEGF011113939.1_pt1 | contig 14168 bp, 12 predicted proteins | sample 9134171 | NCBI WGS metagenome assembly JAEEGF01 (sample SAMN16246542, study PRJNA631951) | gut metagenome | biome: gut microbiome; feature: rumen; material: AP-attached | host: Bos | place: Iran: Karaj | collected 2018-10
ATACTGCCGCTATTACTATAAGAAAAACAGTTGATACCTTGACGCAGAAGAAATACCCTTCCTTAACTCTCTTTGTCAGACCTGCCCCGTAGTTAAAGGAGCACACCGGCTGATATCCCTGGCCAAAACCGATGAGGGCCGACGCCATCATAAGAAGGATCCTTCCTGCCACGGACATACCTGCAATGGCCGCGTCTGCGCCCATGAGTCTCTCCACCCCGTCTATGGTGATCATGGTTGCGGCACCGATGGCTCCTGCAGTCCTGTTGAGAAGCAGCGTGGATATGGCAGCCAGTCCCTGCCTGAAAAGAGAAGGCGCACCGCCGTTTAAGACTTCAAAGAGGTAATGTCCGTTGATATGGACATTGCCAAGGCTCATCCTGATGTTCTCACCCTTTCTGGTCCCGATAAAAAGCACCACAAAGCTGGTGAACTGCCCCATAACAGTTGCTATGGCTGCGCCCCTGACCTGCATATGAAAGACCATGATAAGCAGAGGGTCAAGGATCAGGTTCATGACAGCTCCGCACATCAGTCCCACCATGGAATACATGGCGCTTCCCTGAAACCTCAACTGGTTGTTGATGACAAACTGCGCCATCATGAATGGCGCTCCAAAGAGGATGATCCTCATGTACTGCTCTGTAAACTTCAGTGTTGTGGGCGTAGCACCAAGGAAATCTGCTATGGGTTCCACAAAGATATTGCCCACAACAGCAAAGATGATGCCCACTATCAGCGCCATGGCAAAGCCTGTTGAAGCCATCTCATTGGCTTCCTTGTGATTGCCTGCCCCCAGCATTCTGGACAGGTAATTGCCTGAGCCGTGGCCAAAGAAAAAGCCAAAGGCCTGTATCACCGCCATCACAGTAAACACCAGGCCCACGGAGGCTGTTGCAGCTGTATTTACCGCAGGGTCAGATGATACCCTTGCCACGAAGAAGGTGTCTGCTGTGTTATAGATTGCAGTCACCATCATGCTTATGATGGTGGGAACCGAAAGCGACAGGATCAGCTTCGGAACCGGAGTTTTGGTCATATATTCTCTTCTGGACTGAGTTTTTTCCATGCTTATTCCTCATAATGTCACTTGACCTTCGGCCCTGACTTCCTATCTTCTTTGATAATGTCACGGATTGCTTCGCACACAGTGCTCTCGCAATCCTATGTAACATTCGGAAACCGCGGGGCCCCTTCCCCGCTTATTCCTCATGTTACGACGGGCCATAAGGTCATGTACATATGCTCAAGCAAGCTTGGCATATGCACATGACTTTCGGCCCTGACATTATCAAATTTAATTGTTTACACTTAATCTAGTATTCTAGCACATTTTACCGCGCTTGGCTAATTCTCATTTAAGACTCCTTTCAAAAGTTGTGCAAATTGCCCCATGCGGCTATAATGTTAGGAACAAGTAAAAAGGAGCATTATTATGGAAAAAATAGGAATTGTCTTCGGGTGCTTCATACCTCTGCACAAGGGGCATGAGTCCCTGATAAAAAGAGCCTTGGAAGAAAACGACAGGATGATCATCGCTGTCTGCGGCTACCAGCAGGATCGTGGCAAGGATTTCCTTCCCTTCACCATGCGCTACAAACTGGTCAGGGAGATATTCCATCAGAACACCAGAGTTGTAGTGGCCCTTATCGATGACAAGAAGATAGGGCTTGACGGTACCTTCACCCATGAGAACTGGGTGGCCTGGGGCAAAGAGCTGTTCTGGTCCGCAGGAATCGAACCGGACAGTGCAGAGTTTACCTGGTACACCGGTGAGCCTTCCTATGTTGAGAAGCTGCAGCCCATCTACCCTGACCACAGATTCGTGCTCGTGGACAGGACTATCATCACCGCCAGCGGCACTCAGATCCGTAACAACCCTCAGGTACATCTTGGGGACATCAATTTTGTATTTGAACAATACCTGCGCAAGACAGGCAAACTTAAGGAGGATCCAATGAATCCAATAATCGACAGCTTACTCGAAACCGACCTTTACAAATTCTCCATGGGTCAGGCAATCTATCACAACTTCCCTGACTACACCACCACCTGGACCTTCAGGTGCCGCAACAAGGATGTGTTCTTCACCCCCGAGATGGTCGAGGAGATCAAGAGACAGATCTATCTCTACTGCGACCTGAACTTTACCGAGGACGAGCTCAACTACCTTTCAGGCATCAAGTGGATAAAGAAATCCTATGTGGATTTCCTGCGCCTGTGGCACCCAAGATATGAGGACTTCACCATTGGAACAGACGCCGAGTGCGGTCTTACCATAGAGACCAACGGAACCTGGCTCAACACCTCAATGTACGAGATACCCACCCTTGCCATTGTCAACGAAGTTTACTTCAGAATGGCCTATGACTATGACGAGCTTATGGAGTCCTTTGAGGAGCGCCTTGATAAGAAGATAGCTCTTTTAACTGACGGAACCTACAAGCTTGGCGCCTTCAGTGAGTTCGGATTAAGACGCCGCCTCTCCGCAGAGGCCCAGGAGCTTGCTGTATTAAAGCTTAAAAAAGCAAAACTTTCAGGCTCCACCTTCGTGGGAACTTCAAACGTGCTTCTTGCCAAGAAGCTGGGAGTTATGCCTGTTGGTACCATGGCCCATGAGTGGATCATGTGCGTCGGCCAGGGCAATCACAGGCACAACCCCGCATATTCCAACTGGTATGCCCTTGACTACTGGGTAAAAGAGTACGGTATCTTAAACGGAACCGCTCTGACGGATGCCATCACCACAGACTGCTTCCTCAGGGACTTCCAGCTGACCTTCTCCACGCTGTTCTCAGGTGTGCGCCACGATTCAGGTGATCCCATTGAGTGGGGCGAAAAGATGATAGCCCACTATGAGAGCCTGGGCATCGACCCTCGCACCAAGACGCTGCTGTTCAGTGACAGCCTTGACTTTGAGAGAGCAAGCAGCATTCACGCCCACTTTGACGGCAGAGCCAAGGTTGCCTTTGGTATCGGCACCTACATCGCCAACGACACCAAGGTCCCGGCTCTTAACATTGTTATGAAGACCACCGCCTGCAACGGACAGGATGTGGCCAAGGTTTCAGACGTAGAGGGCAAGGGCATGTGCAAGAACCCTAATTATGTTGATTACCTCCAGAGATGTATCGACTGGAGAATGGAAAACGAGGTAATGTGAGATGGCACAATTTGACGCTGCAAAAGAAATAGAATCAATCGTAGCATGGATAAAAGACTGGTTTGATAACAATGGCCCCAAGGCGGATGCCGTCATCGGTATATCCGGCGGCAAGGACTCGACCATAGTGGCAGCACTTCTGTGCAAGGCCCTTGGCAAAGAAAGAGTCGTCGGAGTGCTGATGCCCAACGGCGAACAGAAGGACATTGCAGATTCCAAAAAAGTTGTAGAAACCCTGGGGATCAGACATTATATAGTAAATATCAATCCTGCTGTCGAGGGAGAATATCAGGCTCTTAGAGATGCCGGCGTTGAGATTGGCAAGGATGCCATTATCAATACCCCTCCAAGGCTTCGGATGACAACCCTCTACGCCATTGCACAGTCCCTTCCTAACGGAGGACGTGTCACCAACACCTGCAACAAGTCCGAGGACTGGGTTGGCTACTCCACCAAGTACGGAGATGCCGCCGGAGACTTCAGCCCCTGTTCAGACTATCTTGTATGCGAGATGCTGCAGATAGGTGATGCCCTTGGCCTTCCTTCGGAGCTGATACACAAAACGCCTTCAGACGGCCTTTCAGGAATGTCTGACGAGGACAAGCTGGGCTTTACCTATGCTGCTCTGGACCACTATGTTCTCACCGGAGAGATTGAGGATCAGGCCACCAAAGAAAAGATAGACCGCCTCCACAGACTCAATCTCCACAAACTGCAGACCATACCTATGTACAAACGCCACTGATTTAGCCCGGTGCCTGCCATATTATATTATGGCAGGCACTTTTTTTATTTTTTGAAATTTAGTTGTTGACAATCCAATTAGATTGTGCTAAATTGAATTTACAACAACCAAGTAACACAAACAAAGCACAAAATAACAATAAACCACCACAACAAATGATAAACCAATCACAGAAAAGGAGACGCTAATTATGGAATATAAATTTACAGTAGAAAATTTCGAAGCAGAAGTATTAAACAGTGATATACCGGTACTGGTAGATTTCTACGCAGACTGGTGTGGCCCCTGCAAGATGATGATGCCCGTAGTTGACAATCTGGCCAAGACCTACGATGGCAGGATCAAGGTTGGTAAGGTTAACTCCGATGAGGAAGGCGATCTTGCAGCTAAGTACAACATCATGTCCATCCCGAGCTTTCTTATCTTCAAGAACGGCGAGCTGGTTGAGACAATGACAGGTGCTATGGCTTCAGATGCGCTTGCTGCAAAGCTTGACAGCGTACTCTGATTTACATAGATTTTTCCAACTCCTCTTTTTTTCAAAAACATAAAAAGCCAACGCGAAAGCCCCGCAGGAAACTGCGGGGCTTTTGCAATATATTTATTTGGCTTTTTCATCCATGAATCTGTCGATGACCTGATATATCTCTAGATTGGGATCATCCATCATCTGTACTGTAGTATCAAAATTGATCAGCCGGTCCTGATTCTTATCCCTCATCTTCCACTCAGGAAGCTGCTTATCAGGAATCTGCGTGTCAAACCTGCCATCTCCCGGAGTGTCGGCAGTCCTGTAGTTGCCGTTGGGATCTCCTGTGTAAACGAAGTTCACCCAGTAGCTCTGCATGATCTCAGACAGCTCATAGTCGCTTTCATCATACAGTCCCGGATGGCGCCAGAGATTGCCATAGGCGTAGGGCAGTTCTCCTGCATGGTAGTTGGACAGGATATTGTTGGTCTTGGTGAAGTAGTACTCATAAGCGGGACGGGACTGCTTAACCATGTAATTGTTCCACACGTAGTGGGAATAGGTAAACCACATGGCGCTGTATGCCTCATTGAGCGCTCCCTTTGCTTCTCCCAGGCCGTCAATTATAAAGTGCTGATCCCTTGCAGGTCGGTCCCAGGGCACAACCTCTGCCATCTCCTCTGCATAATCCTCCATGTCCTCCGCAAGAAGCTCCACATAGTTGTCCCTGGTGGCCTTTGTATCCAAAAGGAAAGCGTCTGCTTCCTTGGCATTAAAGCCGTTTAAAAGAGCTTTCTCGTGGTTCTCACCCTTCTCGTAGGTAAGATAGGGCTGCTCAGTGATGGAGTAGCCATCTATTGTCATGGCCGAATTCTGAGTCCTGGTCTTAACAAGCTTTTCAGCCGGGATCTTTCTCAGTTCATCTGAGGTTTCCACCCCAAACTCCTGCCTTACTTCTGCTCCGGTGGAAATGGCCTCCTGATAGCTTCTGAAAGTATGGAAAGGAACCTTTGGCACAATACTGCTGGACTCCGCGATGGCATATTGGAAAAGACCTTTTGTAAGAGGAGATACACAGATAGCATTGACGCTTGATGCCCCGGCTGACTCTCCGGCTATGGTTATCCTGGAGGGGTCGCCTCCAAAGGCCTTGATATTGTCGTGCACCCAGGTAAGGGCCGCTATCTGATCAAGCAGACCGTAATTACCTGTAGTTCCATTCGCCGACTCACTCTTCAGATCATCCGCAGCGTAGTACCCAAACACTCCCAGCCTGTAGGCGCAGTCCACGTACACCACTCCCTTTTTTGCCAGGTCTTCGCCCCTGTACTCTGTGTAGGAAGGATGTCCTGTTGTCAGCGATCCCCCATGGATGTAGAAGATAACAGGCAAAAGCTCATCAGTCTCCTTCTCCGGGGTAAAGACGTTGAGGTACAGACAGTCCTCACTCATTGCCTCCAGATATTCGTCTCCAAACTTCACCCGGTAGTCATGCCAGCCAAGGATATGAGACAGAGAATCAAACAGTACCGACCCCTCCTGCTGCATGGCCATGGGGCCGAAGTGATCACATACCCTGACTCCCTTCCAGGAATCAGGCTCCTGAGGCTCTTTGAACCTAAGCTCTCCTACAGGCGGCTTGGCAAAAGGAATTCCACCATAGGCCTTAACCGTATGGTCCTTGTTGTAAACTCCCGTAAGCTGCCCCTGGGCAACAGTCACAACCTCGGTTACATCAGGTTTTTTGTTGTCCACAACAGGAACCAGCTTATGCGGCGGCCTTGTAAAAACAAACAGTCCAAACAGTGCCAGTACATATATTCCCCAGCCCATCAGCATCCGCACCCTGTAGGCCTTTTTGCTCTTGCCGGAGGTACGCCCGCTGATGGTGCCAAAGGGAGACTCATTTCGTGTGTAGTAATTCTTTTTGCAAAAAAATCTGTAATAAACGAACGCCGCCACAGCCAAAAGTGCTATCACAAAGGCTATGAGCCTGTTCTTGCCCAGCTCCAGCAGCGCCATGTAAATAATTATTGATAGTATCAGACAGAAATAAAACACTTACATTTCCTCTTAATCATTCAAATTCTGCTGCAACCTTCTCCAGCAGGTCCCTGATCTCCAGGTGCTGAGGGCAGACATTTTCACACATTCCACACTTGACGCAGTCGGAAGCCTTTCCGCCATTTGCCGTAACCTCTGCGTATCTGTCCCCGGTGCTGCCGCTAAAGCTTCCCTTGCCGTTCATGCAGGCAAACAGATCCGGTATGCTGATGTTCATAGGACAGTGATTCTCCTCTACACAGTAGCGGCAATTGGTACATGGAATAAGATCCAGCCCCTTGGTGATCCTGACTACCTTCTCCACTGCCTCCATCTCCTTGTCTGTAAGGGGCTTAAAATCCTTCATGTAGGAGATGTTGTCCTTCATCTGCTCAATGCTGCTCATGCCGGACAGTACCATTGCGATCTGATCAAAGCCGGCGACAAAGCGGATAGCATATGATGCGTAGCTCATGTCTCCCAGCTCGTCATAAACCTTTGCAGCCTCAGGAGAAAGAGATACCAGACTTCCGCCCTTTACAGGCTCCATTACAAGGATGGGCTTATTGTGCTTCTGACATACCTCGTAGCACTTCCTGCTCTGTACCCTGTCATCCTCATAGTCAAGGTAATTGAACTGAATCTGTACCACCTCCACCTCAGGATGATCTGTAAGGATCTTGTCCAAAAAGTCGGCGGAATCATGGAAGGAAAGTCCAACATGCTTTATCCTGCCCTCCTTCTTGAGCTCCTGAGCAACATCAAAGGCCTCACACCTTTGGAACTTGTCATAATTGCCCTTTCCAAGGGCATGCATCAGATAAAAATCAAAATACTCAACACCGCACCATTCAAGCTGCTTCTCAAAGAAGGGCTTTATCTCATCCCTGCTGTTGAAATAGGGATCAGTGAGCTTGTTTGTAAGGGTGTACTCGCTTCTGTCGTGGCGGCTGGTGAGACACTCCTTTAAAGTTGTCTCAGAGAGTCCGTCGTGATAGCCGTGGGCTGTGTCAAAATAGTTAAAGCCGTTTTCAATAAAGGCGTCCACCATGTCGCAGACCTGCTGCTTGTCGATCTGCCCATCCTTCATGGGAAGTCTCATTGCCCCAAAGGCAAGTTTCTTTTTCATCTCCGGGAAAAATACCTGTGCCATAAGAAATCATCCTCCATAAACTTAGAAAAGCAGAGCACGCAAAGATCTTGCGTGCTCCATAAGTTAACTATTATTCCTGAGCTGTAAACTCATCCTTGCCCACACTGCAAAGAGGGCAGGTAAAATCAGCGGGAAGGTCCTCCCACTTTGTGCCGGGAGCTATACCGTTATCGGGATCGCCGGCTGCTTCGTCATAAACATAGCCACAAACGTTACATACATACTTCATAGAAATTCTCCTTTCTTATGAAAAACAACGTCAACTAAGTGCCTGTTCAAGATCAGCGATGAGGTCCTCCTTGTCCTCCAGGCCGCAGGACATTCTAACAAGTCCTGCAGGAATACCAGCCTCAAGAAGCTGCTCATCGGTCATCTGCCTGTGGGTCGATGTTGCAGGGTTGAGACAGCACGTCCTTGCATCTGCAACGTGGGTTTCAATGGCTGCCAGCTTTAGCTTTTTCATAAAGCCCTCTGCGGCGCTTCTGCCGCCTTCAAGCTCAAATGAAACAACTCCGCAGCCGCCATTTGGCATATACTTCTTCGCAATCTCATAATAGGGATCCGATTTAAGTCCGGGATAGTTCACCTTCACAACCTTGGGGTGCTTCTCCAGATATTCTGCAACAGCAAGGCCGTTCTCAACGTGCCTGGGCATCCTGACATGTAGCGACTCAAGTCCCAGATTCAGGATAAAGGCATTCTGAGGTGACTGAATGCTGCCAAGATCCCTCATGATCTGTGCAGTAGCCTTGGTGATAAAGGCGCCTTCCTTGCCGAACTTCTCTGCATAAGTGATGCCGTGATAGGATTCATCAGGCTGTGTGAGCCCCGGGAACTTGTCCGCATGAGCCATCCAGTCAAATTTACCTGAATCCACTATGGCTCCTCCAACTCCGGCTCCATGGCCGTCCATATACTTGGTGGTGGAGTGAGTCACGATATCAGCTCCCCATTCAATGGGCCTGCAGTTAACCGGTGTGGGGAAGGTGTTATCAACTATAAGAGGCACGCCGTGCCTGTGAGCTGCATTTGCAAACCTCTCTATATCAAGGACTGTCAATGCCGGATTTGCTATCGTCTCTCCGAACATTGCCCTGGTGTTGTCCTTAAAGGCTACATCCAGCTCCTCATCCGAAGCTGTGGGTGATACAAAGGTCACTTCTATTCCCATCTTGGCCATGGTCACTGCGATCAGATTAAAGGTTCCTCCGTATATTGAGGAAGAAGCAACGATATGGCTTCCGCACTCGCATATGTTAAACAGTGCAAAAAAGTTGGCTGCCTGTCCGGAAGAAGTGAGCATTCCTGCCGTTCCGCCCTCAAGGGCCGCAATCTTGGCTGCCACATGATCATTGGTAGGGTTCTGAAGTCTGGTGTAAAAGTATCCGCTTGCCTCTAAGTCAAAGAGCTTACCCATGTCTTCACTGGTGTCGTACTTAAAGGTGGTGGACTGAATTATTGGTATCTGCCTGGGCTCACCATTTCCCGGTGTGTAGCCTGCCTGCACGCACTTGGTTCCGATTTTCTGCTGACTCATCTTCCTTTAATGCCTCCGATATTCTCATGATTATAATGTCACGCGCGAAATAACATTTTACCGTGACACCTCTTAATTATACCGCAAATGGTCACATTACAGAAGATGTGCCCTGAGCTCCTCACCGCTCTTTTCTGAGAGCATTGCAGGCGGAATATCCAGCATTGTCTTGCAGCCGCAGGCACCCTCACCTGCCATTCTGCAGGCAGCTCTTGCTACCGCTGTCAGTACGCTGGTTGTAAACTCAGGATTGGAATCCAGCTTCAGGCTGTACTCTATGATATGGTTGTGCTCCTTGTCAGCACCGGTCCTGCCGCTTCTGAACACGAAACCGCCGTGGGCCATTCCGCTGTGGTCTCTAAGGAGCTCCTCCTCGCTGATGAAATGAACTGTCGTGTCATAGTCAGCAAAATAGTTGGGCATCTCCTTGATTTCTTTCTCAACGGCTGCTGCGTCAGCACCTTCCTCAAGAACAACAAAGCACTCTCTTGTATGCTTGTCCCTGGTGGTGAGCTCAGGGTTCCTGCCGCTTCTTACTGCCTCAAGAGCGCTCTCAACGGGAATGGTGTACTGCTTGGCATTCTTAACCCCCTTTATGCGTCGGATCGCATCTGAGTGACCCTGGGATACTCCCTTGCCCCAGAAGGTGTAATCGTTGCCGTCAGGAAGGATGGCATTGGAATATACTCTGGCAAGGGAGAACATTCCGGGATCCCATCCACAGGAGATAACCGCAACCTTACCGCCCTTTCTGGCAGCTGCGTCAACATTGGCAAAGTGCTCAGGGATACGGGCGTGGGTATCAAAGCTGTCCACAACATTGAACATCTCTGCGTACTTAGGTGTCTGCACAGGAAGGTCTGTAGCGCTTCCTCCGCAGAGGATCATCACATCTATCTTGTCCTTGTAGCTCTCTGCGTCATCCACTGAAACCACAGGAACACCCTGGGTCCTGATTGTCAGAGAAGAAGGATCTCTTCTGGTAAAAACAGCTACAAGCTCCATGTCAGGCGCTGCAGCCACTGCAAGTTCAACTCCCTTTCCCAGGTTCCCATAGCCCAGGATTCCAATTCTGATACTCATCTGCTTTTTCCTCCTAAAATCTGCATTCATTACAAATACCTATCTGCAATTAAATTGTATTATACTCTAATTTTGCTGCTTTCGTCATTAAAAATGAATAAAGATTTTAGGGATTGTTTTTTCGACTCTTCAAGTATGGTATACTGATAATACTAAATATGAAGGGAGATTTGGTTATGTTAAGTGAATATAAAAAGATACCTGCATCGCTGAATTCTAATGTTGCCCTCAAGATCATTCCGGGACACTATGCCACAACCCATTCTCACATAACCAACTATATGGAGATAGGGACTCTGAAGACCAGATGTAACGAGGCTCACGGAGTAGCCACCATTCTGGCCATGCACTACACAAGCACTGTTCCTGTAGACACCATCGTCTGTGCCGACGGAACAGAGGTTATCGGTACATACCTTGCTGAAGAGCTCACCAAGGCCGGTGTCCTCAACTGCAATGCTCACAAGACCATCTATGTCCTGGCTCCTGAGTATGCTCCAAACGGACAAATCATATTCAGAGACAATCTCCAGCTGGCCATCAGAGGCAAGCACGTGCTGCTGCTCATGGGATCTCTTGACACAGGCCGGACCTTGAAGAGCCTTATGGACGGTGTGCGCTACTACGGCGCCAACATATCCGGTGCCTGCTCCATCTTCAGTGCAGTAAAGCATATCGAGGGGATTCCTGTTATATCAGTATTCCGCCCCGAAGATATACCCAACTACCAGTCATATGATCCTGCAGACTGTCCTCTGTGCAAAGGCGGAACCCCCATCGATGCACTGGTTAACAGCTTTGGATATAGTGAATTAAGATAAAATAAGCCAACTGGCAAGTCAACGGGGACGTTACAGACTGACTCATTGAAAAATGAGTCAGTCTGTAACGTCCCCGTTGACTCGCCCTTATTTATTCTCTACAACTTCCTTTATCGAATAAGCCTTCCTATACCCCGCATCCGAGGTATTAAAGTAGATCTTCATCAGTATCTCACTCATCAGTCCGAATATGAACATCATGATCCCCAGCACCACGAAGAATACCGTGAGAAGCGGAGCCATGAGATTGTCTGACATATCATACCCTGAAGCAAACATAACAATAGACCATATGCCGCAGCCAAGCCCCAGTACAAAGAATGTCATTCCGATGGCGCCAAGAAGATGCAGCGGCCTTGATGCATAGTGGTTCCAGAACCACACGGATACCATGTCAACAAAGCCCTTGACTGTCCTCTTCCAGTTGTACTTGGTGATGCCCGCAGTCCTTGGTCTGTGGTTGACCACCATCTCGCCCACCTTAAAGCCTCTGATCTCTAAAAGAGCCGGGATAAACCTGTGCTGCTCTCCGTAGAGGGTCAGTCCCTCAAAGCACTCGCGCCTGTATATCTTGAGTGAGCACCCGCTGTCATGGATGTGATCCTTGACGATGAGCTTTCTGAGAAGATTGGCGCCTCTTGATACGAACTTTTTGGCAGGAGTATCCTTTCTGTTCTTGCGCCAGCCTGACACCACATCCAGGTCATTGGCCTCAAGATACTCCACGAGCTTTGGAATATCCGCAGGGTCATTCTGTCTGTCGCCGTCCATGGTTATGATGTAGTCCTTGGTGGCGGCGTGTATTCCCGCATCCATGGCAGCGGTCTGTCCAAAGTTCCTTCGCATCTCAATATATTTAAGTGGCTTAAGAGTTCTGCATATCTCATCCGTTTTGTCTGAAGATCCGTCATTTATGAATATGATCTCGTAATCATATCCCTGCGCCGTGCAGACATCCATGATCTCCTTATGGAGCTCTTTTACATTGCCCTCCTCGTTATAAACAGGTACTACTATTGATACTGACTTCATTCTTTTTCCTCTTTCCTGATAAACACAAACAGTTTGCCAAGTACATAATTGAGAATTATAACAACGATCTGTATCACGTACTTGGATATCATGCGGTCAATTCCGCAGACGCTGACCATAAACCACACTCCCACAAAGTCCACAACGCCTGTAAAGCCCCTTGCCACAAAGAACTTAAAAAACTCAATACATGCCTCCTTAAAGCCCATGTTTCCGGTCCTGAACACCAGGTACTTGTTGGTAACAAAGGCGTAGAGCTTGGCGCTTACAATGGCAATGAGGTTTGCTATATTGTACTGCATTCCGGCCTTCTGCAAAATGTAGAACAGGCCTATGTTCACAAGGGTAGTGGTGACTCCCGCTATTCCGTACCAGAACAGCTCTCTTAGCTGCTCTTTATCTTTAAACTTGTTAATAATCTTTTCTATCATAATCAATATGTGTCATGTGAAAAATAGATGTATCCGTTGTCATGGATGATCACATGTCCTGCAAGCCTGTCGATATACTGATCAAGTATGCCCTTGTTGACCACAAGGATTCCATCCTCAGCATTCTCCCAGGCGTCAATTCCTCCTTTAACTCCGATCCAGTCACATTCATATTCCGCATAGGGCAGTATATCGAAGAACATCTCCTGCTTGGTGTCATCTTTCCTGTAGCGTGAAATATCTTCCATATATACATAGGAGCCCTGGTATTCATCGCCATACATTTCCTTGATCTCACGCATGTCGCTGCGGAAAGGATATGCCGGACCGCCGCCTGTTCCTGCATAGATGTACAGGTCGGACACCTTACCGATACCGTTTACGGCAGATACCACAAGCAGCAGACAGGCCAGTACATTGGCGATCGCCCTTAACGGCTTGCCGGACTGCGCAAGCTCCCCGGCGCCATTTGTAAAGTAAAGCGCAAAGAGAAGAGCCGCGATCACATAGGAAGGATAGATATACCATTCGTTGCAGTAGCCTGCCCAGGAGTAGAACAGTATCGGCACCCACATCCACACCCAGAAAATGGCGTATTCTCTAAGGTCTGCCGCAGCAGCTTTAAGCACGGCCTTAAAGTCTCTCCTGTTAACTGCTAGTGCCACAAGGTAAAAGACAATCCCATAGAACAGGAGCCTGAAGGTCAGGTACCCGGGCATGTTCTGAAAATATTCCAGGGATCCTCCCACCACCTTGTCCTCAGCCTCCGTAAAGAGCATGTGGTAAAAGAACTCTGTGCCGTCAAACCGAAATCTTAATGCCGCCCAGGGAAGCACCACCAGAGTAGCCGTAAGTATCGAATAAAGTATATATCTGATCCTCTTTTCTTTTGCCAAAAAGGGGACAGAACAGATACAGCAAAAGACAAAGGCTGACAGGTTAAATCCCTTGGAAAGAAATGCCAGCCCCAAAAAGGCTCCCATGGGAATCAGATACCTGTTGTCCTTGCCGGCCTTAAACATAAATATCATGGCTACAAGAGTAAATAGCATATACACGCCGTCAAAGTTGCCTGTCCTGAAGCCGTGGTACTCATAGGCCAGATCCATGGACAGGAAGGATGCCATAAACAAAGGTATCGCCAAAAGAGCAAGTACATTTCCTTCAAAGCGCTTTTTCTGAAGTCTGTAGAGGAACAGGGCCATGATACCGCACAGCAGCGCACCTGCAATGACAGATGGGAGCTTGAAGCTGACCATGCTGACTCCGAACACCTTGAAAAAGATGTTGGTCAGCCAGTAGTACAGCGGCGGCTTGGAATTAAAGTAGTCGATCTCCCAGTAATAGGTATGGGCTATCCATGCTCCTCTGTGGAACATCTCATAGGCCTCAGCCGCGTGCTTGCCCTCGTCATAATCAGTTATGCCCACCGCATCAAGTCTGATAAACAATCTCAGCAATATCAGAACGGCAAAAATAGCTATTATCAGAAATATACTGCCTTTCTGAAGCTTTTTCATAATTATTCCCTCTCTCTTTGGTCCTAAGGGGTACCGCTTGCGGTGGATCCCTTAGGACGGTCTACAGTTTTCATAACTTGCTTTACACTATCTTCCGCTTGCCAGTATCCGAAGCAGCTCTTTGGCTCCAAGGCTTGGCATCAGTTCAGACTGATCATTGTTAAAAAGAAC
>JAEEGF010557828.1_pt1 | contig 14166 bp, 12 predicted proteins | sample 9134171 | NCBI WGS metagenome assembly JAEEGF01 (sample SAMN16246542, study PRJNA631951) | gut metagenome | biome: gut microbiome; feature: rumen; material: AP-attached | host: Bos | place: Iran: Karaj | collected 2018-10
CCATTACTCTTTCGCGCAGCGCCGAAGCCCGGGAAGAGGCGGCTGTACACCAGAAGGAACTGGAGATGACAGCCGAGAATGAGCGTTACGTTCGCCAGCGCCACATCGGCCGACTCATCGGCATGGGGGCAACCATTCTGTTCCTCCTCGTCTACATCATCGTGCGCCACCGCATGGGAGTCCGTCTGAGAAAGGCCCACAACGACCTGAAGACGGCCTACGACCAGCTCGAAGAGACCACCACCGCCAAGGAGCGCATGGAGAGTGAACTGCGCATTGCCCGCGACATTCAGATGTCGATGGTGCCAAGCGTGTTCCCGGAAATTGAAGGCCTCGACATGTATGCCTCGATGACACCCGCCAAGGAGGTGGGCGGCGACCTGTACAACTTCCTCCGGAAAGGCAACAAACTCTATTTCTGCATTGGCGATGTCAGCGGCAAGGGCGTTCCAGCCTCGCTCTTCATGACCCTGGCCACTCACGGATTCCTATCGCTGGCCTCGACGGGGAAAAAGCCCGCCGAGATAGCCACCCGCATGAATGCCGAACTGTCGATTAACAACGAGATGGGCATGTTCGTCACCATGTTCATCTGTATGTACGACCTGAAACAGGGACGGCTGGAATACTGCAATGCCGGGCACAATCCCCCCATCATCAGGAATGCCGAAGGGCGATACACCTTCCTCGACGTCAAGGAGGCCAATGCCCCCATCGGACTATGGCCCGAACTGGAATATGTGGGCGAAGAGATGGACCTGCCCAGCGGCAGTATGATGCTGCTCTACACCGACGGTCTGAACGAGGCAGAGAACCGCCAGCAGGAACAGTATGGCGAAGACCGCATCATCCAGCTGATGACGTCGCTGTCCGCCAGCAGTAGCCGCAACATCATAGAGGCGCTGAAGGCCGACACAGACCGCTTCCGCGACGGCGCAGAACCTAACGACGACCTCACCATGCTCGCCTTTCGCTTTACGGCTTGCACTACGTAACCCCACTAGATATGTTCCCATTGGTTCTTTATATTCAAATCGCACAATAGGGACTGTCCCCGATGTGCGATTTACCAGCCGCCTGGACGGAAGCCGCCGCCCATGCCGCCGCCCATGCCGCCCATGGAGCCGCTGACGGAGGTGGAGGCAGTGGCGTCGACACTCTGTGTGCCGCTGCCGATGGTGCAACCCATGGTGAGGCCGTAGAACGAGGTGCCGCCTTCGATGGTGCAGCCTGCTCGTAGGGTGTAGGTGGAGCCTGTCTTGAACACGGGCGAGGAGATCATCAGGGCCGTGCCGCTGTTGCTGGCGGGCGTGGTGTAGCCGAGGATGGCGGTGGTGCCGTCGAGAAGGCCGACGGTGGTGCCCAGTGATGCGCTGACGGCGATGCTGGCCTGTTTGGATGAAGAAGATATGGCCTGCAATCCGCCGCCAACGGCAATCACCGTGCCACCGTTGATGAATGCCGAGTATCCCTCGGCTGCGTCGATGCCGCACTCGGGCTGCTGACCTCCCTCGGCGATGACTACGCCCCCATTGATGTAAAGGTTCTTGTTCGCGTCGATTCCGTCGTTATTCATGGCACGGGCGTAGACGTAGCCGCCGTCGATATAGAGGTTGCCTGCCGAGTTGATGGCGTCGTCGTAGCTGTAGCACTCCACGGTACCGGCCTCGATGTGTATCTCGCCCTTGCTCTCGATGGCCTCGGTGCCGTCGCCGGAGCCTTCCAGCCGCACTTGGGTCTGTCCGCCGTTGACGGTGATGTCGCCGTCGGCTTTGATGCCCTTGGGCGAGACGCTGCCCTTGGAGTCTTTCTGCCGCTTGCCGGTGGTGACGATGCGCACGACGCCGTCATTGATGACCACGCGGTCATCGCTGTTGATGCCCTTGCCGCCGATGCCTGTGGACTTGATGTTCAGTTCGCCGCCGTTGATGGTGACAAGGCTGTCGGCCTTGATGCCTGAGCAAGCGGTGTAGTCGCCCTCGTCGGAGTCGTATTCATAGCCGCCGCTGGTGAGGATGGTGGTGCGTCCGCCATCGATGCGCACCTCTCCGTCGGTGGAGATGCCCTTGTCGGCAGTACCTGTGATGTTGATGTTGATCACGCCACCCGAGACGATGACGGCGTCGTTGCCGCGGATGCCGTTGCCCGAGGAGGCGTCGACAAAGATATTGGTCTTGGGCAGGGTGCGCACGTAGTCGTCGCTGCGGATACCGGCCTTGCAGTTGGCGTCGACCTCGAGATAGCCCGCGCCGCTGAATACGAGCTGGCCCTCGCTGAAGAAGCATGCCTTCATGTCCTCGTCGCCAGACGCGTCTGAGTAGTTAGTACCATCTGTGAGATAGTTTTTCGTGCCGTCGTTGAGGACGATGAAGGTGCGCTTCTTGCTCTGGTTGTTGATGGCCGCGCCGTCGGGATTGGTAATGCTGACGCCGTTGAGCACGATGGCCTGTTTCTTCGTGGAGTAGAGTTTGAAGAAGCCGTCGGTGGTGGTACCGGTCAGCACGTATCGGATGACCTCGCCGGTGGTGTTGGTGGCGATGACGTCGTTGCCGCTGACGCTGACAATGCCCTCGTCGTCGCCCTCGACAGTCGCATCGGCGGTGGTGCTGAAGGTGACGGTGATGGTGCGTTCGATGGTGGTGTTCTCGAGATAGTCTTCGTCATTGTCGTCGGCCCTGTAGGTCTCGGCGATGGCGTTCTTATTGAAAGCCAGGGAGAACGTGGTGACGTCGCCGGTAGTGGAGACACCGTTGATGACATCGTCGGCCGAGGAGGTGGTCTGCGAGTTGTCGTCATCGCTCGCCGTGGTGCTCGCCGTACCGGTCCATTTCTCGTTGTACCAGTTGTCGTCAGCGGTACAGGCTGCCATCGCCAACGTAGCAGCGACGGCCAGCAATAATTGAATCGTCTTCTTCATTTTCATTTGTCTTTTTTGTATTTTTGCTGCAAAGGTAAGACAAATGAGCGTGAACGGCAACTTTTTTCAGCGAACCAGCCGATTTATTAAGTGAATCAGGCGTTATTAAAATTTGGCCATTACACGATTGAGACATTCTTGCGGTAGCCCATGCCGGTGACGTGGCAGATGAGACGGCCGTCCTGATTGGTGACGCGCACCTCAACAGCGGGAATCTTGTGATGGTCGGCCACGCTGACGGCCTCGGCGGTGAGGGTGTCGCCCAGACGGGCGCTGGAGACGAACATCAGACTGCTGGAGATGCCGAAGGTGAGCTGCCCGCCGTGGTTCATCAGCGCCGCGATGGCCAGGTCGGCCAGCGTGAAGAGCGCCCCGCCCTGACACACGTCGCCTCCGTTGAGATGGGCCTCCGTGACCGTCATCACCGCCACGGCGTGACGGTCATCGACCTCCGTAATGCGGCAACCCGCATGGACCGCAAAGCGGTCCGTACGGTTCAGTAATTCCTTAATATCCATGTCGTGAGTTCTTATTATGCGTTGGCAAGGCGGTAGATGGCGGCCATGTCTTCGGGCTTGAGGATCTCCATCGCCCCGAGGGTGATCTTACCGCCACGGCTGCACTTGGCGACAAGCGTCTCAATTTCCTCGTCGGTCACCTGACGGCCGATAAGGGCTGGGATGCTCGTGGGCATGCCGATCTGCTGGAAGAAGCGCTCGATGGCCTCGATGCCGCGCAGGGCAGTGGCACGGGGATCGGTGAAATCGTTGGTGACACCCATCACGTTGACGGCGAACTGCACGAAACGCGAGATATGCTTGTCCATCACGTAGCGGGCCCAGGAGCCCCAGAGGGCAGCCAGTCCGGCACCATGGGTGACGCCGAAGAGTCCGCTGAGCTCGTGTTCGAGCTTATGGACGGCGAAGTCCTTCTCGGTGCCGCACTCGGTGAGGTCGTTGTGCGACAATGAACTGGCCCACATGATGTTAGCGCGGTTGCGGTAGTCCTCGGGATTCTTCAGCACCTCGAACACGGCGTCCTTCACCGTGCGCAGCAGGGCCTCGGCGATGGCGTCGGTGAGCGTGGCGTCCTCGTACTTCGAGAAGTAGCGCTCCATCGTGTGCATCATGATGTCGGTGGCGCCCGCAGCAGTCTGGAAAGGCGGCAGCGTGTAGGTGCGCTCGGGGTTCATGACGGCGAACTTGCAACGGCAGAGGTCGCTGTTGAAGCCGCGCTTGAGCATGCCCTCGTCCTGGGTGACGACGGTGCTCGACGACATCTCGGAACCTGCGGCAGGGATGGTAAGCACGACGCCTATGGGCATCGCGGTCTGGGGTACGGCCTTATTGTCCCAAAAGTCCCATACGTCGCCCTCGTAGGGCACACCGTAGCCAATAGCCTTCGATGAGTCGATGACGCTGCCGCCACCCACGGCGAGGATAAAGTCGACACCCTCACGGCGGCAGAGGGCGATGCCCTCCTTCACCTTCGACAGCAGGGGATTGGGCACTACCCCACCCAACTCCACAAAGTCGATGCCGGCCTCGCGGAGCATCTGTTCCACCTTGTCGAGAAGTCCCGACCGACGGGCGCTGCCGCCACCGTAGTGGATGAGCACCTTCGTACCGCCATACTGTTTGATCAACTCCGGAAGCTTAGCCTCCGACTCACGTCCGAACACCACCCGCGTAGGGGCATAGAAATTAAAGTCCTTCATCATGATTTTTGCGTTTAATGAATAATTCTGCTGCAAAAATACGATTTTTTAGGGAGAATTGCCTAACTTTGCGCCATAAAAAAATGAAAAAGATACTATTCAGCATATTATTTCCTTTAGCTGCACTCCTCACAGCAAGTCTGTGGAAGGGGAAAGCAGATGTTTCGCAGAGAGAGAGATTGGTTGTGCCATCCGTTAGTGTGATTGAGGCGGATCAGACCACCCCTGACAGAAGATTGCTCCATGAAGACGCAATCGCCTACTCAGGAGGGGAAGAGATCGGATATTATATGGAGCGGCACAACATGCAGGACGAGGGTTACGACATGGTGGTCGCCTTTGCGGGCGGCAAGCGGCACAAGGTGGATGTCGACAGGCATGTGTCTGTGTGGAACGTCGGACGGTGGAAAGGTCATCGCCGTGAGGGGACAGCCCTCGCGCTCGACTCATTAGGGCGAACGGTGGTGGGAACCTGTCGCGACGACTCACTCATGACGGGCGTCAGAGTGGATACGCTGGGCAACTACATGGGCGACTTCCGCGAGGAGAAACCTGACGGGCACGGCGCCTATACCAGTACCGACGGACGCGGCTACTACGAGGGCCATTGGGCTGACGGCTGCCGCAACGGCTTCGGACTGGCGGCAGAGACCAATACCGAGGGTGAGATGAACCTGCGGGTGGGCATCTGGAAGAACAACCGCTTCATGGGTGAGCGCATGCGTTACACCACCGAACGCATCTACGGCATCGACATCGCCAAATACCAGCACGGCAAGGGGCGAAGAGCACTACCCATCCATTGGGACAAGCTGCGCATCACCAGCGTGGGCAAGCGGGGCAACCAGAATGTCAGCGGCACGGCAGACTATCCCGTATCGTTTGTCTATGTCAAGTCGACGGAGGGCACGACCATCCGCAACCGTTTCTATCTGAAAGATTATACCGACGCCCGCAAGCACGGCATCCGCACAGGTGCCTACCATTTTTGGTCGGTACGCAGCAGCGGGGCTCAGCAGGCGCAATGGTTCATCCGCAACACGCTGTTCCGCAGTGGCGACCTGCCACCCGTGCTCGACGTGGAGCCTACGGACGCACAGATAAAGATGATGGGCGGTGAAGAGATGCTGTTCGCGCATATACGTACGTGGTTGAATATGGTGGAGCGCTACACGGGCGTGAAGCCCATCCTCTATGTGAACCAGATGTTCGTGAACAAACACCTTTCGAAGCAGACTGACCTGAAGCGCGAGTACGGCGTGTGGATAGCCCGGTACAGCGAGTACAAGCCCGACGTGAAGCTGACTTACTGGCAGCTGTGTCATGACGGTCGCGTGGCAGGCATCCAGGGCGATGTGGACATTAACGTGTTCAACGGCTACCAGAGCCAGTTTGAGACATTCCTCGAAGAGGTTACAATCAAATAATATTTTATAAGCTATTCGTGGTGATAGGGTTCACCACGGATGATGGTACAGGCACGATAGACCTGTTCGGTGAAGACAAGACGGATCATCTGGTGCGAGAAGGTCATCTTAGACAAAGACAATTGTTCGTTGGCACGGGCATAGACGGCAGGTGAGAAACCATAGGGTCCGCCGATGATGAATACGAGGCGGCGGGCGGTGTTGCGTTTCTGTTCCAGCCAACGGGCAAACTCTATGCTACGGAATTCCTTGCCGTGTTCGTCAAGCAGCACGACGGTATCACTCGCCTGCAGCTGTTTCAGGATCAGTTCCCCCTCGGCGGTCTTCTGCTGTTCCTCCGTAAGACTCTTCGTGTTTTTCAGTTCAGGTATCGTCACGAGTTCTAAGGGCATATAGTGTCCGATGCGCTCCACGTATTCCGTGATGCCCGCCTGGAAGTGCTTGACCGTCGTCTTCCCCACCAGAATCAATATTGTCTTCATATCATCTGTAAACTGTAAACTATATATTCAGTCCATACGACTGTTTCACCTCGCTCATCACGAAGGTGCTCTCGATGGAAGCGAGGCTCTCGATCTCACCCAACTTGTTGAGCACGAACTCCTGATACTGTTTCATATCGCGGGCGCGTACCTTTAATAAATAGTCATAGGCGCCGGAGGTGTTGTAGCACTCTGTGACCTCCGGGATGCGCTGGATGCGACGCACGAACGCATCGGCAATCTCGTGGTTGATCTGCTTGAGCTTCACTTTACAGAAGACTTGCAGACCCAGATTCAGTTTCTCTGGATTGATGATGGCCACATACTTGCGGATGTAACCATGACGTTCGAGCCTTTTTTGGCGCTCAAAGACGGGAGTTGGAGTCAGATGGACGGCATCAGCCAGCTCTTTGGTGGTCAATTTCGCGTTTTTTTGCAGTGTTCTGAGGATCTGCAAGTCGGTTTCATCCAAGATTTCTGCCATAATTTAGAGTTTTATTCTGTTTGAGGGGCTTTCAGGAGCCCTTAAAGGAAAGATTTTCTTTCTCGGCTGCAAAATTAGGGATATTTTCTGAATTATGCAAGAAATTTGGTGGATATTTCTAAACTTCGTACCTTTGCACCCAGAAAAATATGTTAGTATGTTATTATGTCTTTAAAAAGTGATAATATGTCAAATTAAAATAAAAGAAAGGAAAAGATTATGAGTAAGAAGAATTATCGTTTTGAGACTTTACAGCTTCACGTAGGCCAGGAACAGGCAGACCCCGCAACCGACGCACGTGCCGTGCCCATCTACCAGACCACCAGCTATGTGTTCCACAACTCGCAGCATGCCGCCGACCGCTTCGGACTTCGTGATGCCGGTAATATCTACGGTCGTCTGACGAACTCGACGCAGGGGGTGTTCGAGGATCGTGTCGCAGCCCTCGAGGGTGGTGTCGCAGGTCTTGCCGTCGCCTCTGGTGCCGCTGCCATCACGTATGCCCTGCAGAACATCGTGCAGAATGGCGACCATATCGTAGCTGCCGACAACCTCTATGGCGGCTCTTACAACCTGATTACCCACACGCTGGCCACACAGGGCATCAGTAATACGATTATCAACGTGAATGACCTCGAGGCTCTCGAGGCAGCCATCCAACCCAACACAAAAGTAGTATATGCCGAAACCTTCGGTAACCCTAACTCCGACGTGCTCAATCTCGAAGGAGTGGCAGCTGTCGCACATAAGCACGGGATTCCGTTTATCGTCGACAACACCTTCGGCACACCGTATCTCATCCGTCCGCTGGAGCACGGCGCAGATATCGTCGTACACTCGGCCACGAAGTTCCTCGGTGGTCACGGTAGCTCACTCGGTGGCGTCATCGTCGACGGTGGCAAGTTCGACTGGAAGGCCAACGACAAGTTCCCCACCCTCTCGAAGCCCGATCCTTCGTATCACGGCATCGTGTTTGCCGACGCCGTAGGTGCTGCCGCTTACGTCACCCGCATCCGTGCCGTCATCCTGCGTGATACCGGCGCTGCCATCTCACCCTTCAATGCCTTCATCCTGCTGCAGGGCGTCGAGACGCTGAGTCTGCGTGTGGAGCGTCATGTGGAGAACACGCTGAAGGTGGTGGATTTCCTCGCCAGGCACCCGAAGGTGGCCAAGGTGAACCATCCGGCTCTGGAGAGTCATCCCGACCACGAACTCTACAAGAAGTACTTCCCCAATGGCGGCGGCAGCATCTTCACCTTCGAGATCAAGGGCGGACAGGAAGAGGCGTGGAAGTTCATCGATGCCCTGCAGATCTTCTCGCTGCTGGCAAATGTGGCCGACGTGAAGAGTCTGGTGATCCATCCCTACACCACCACACACTCACAGCTCTCACCCGAGGAACTGGCCGAGCAGCACATCACGCCGTCGACCATCCGTCTCTCCATCGGTACAGAGCATATCGATGACATTATTGAAGATTTGTCGCAGGCATTCGACCAAATTTAAAAAATTATTATTACTTTTGTGCCCGATATGATATTCTATTTCTCAGGCACAGGTAATACGAAATGGGCGGCGAGCCAGATAGCCGACGCCATCGGTGAAGAATTGCTTTACATACCCGACCTCATCAGGAAGGGACAGTACGAATACGAATGGCATGTGGGGGAGCGGATAGGATTCTGCTTCCCCACTCATGGTTGGCAGCCGCCTGGGATAGTCAGGGAGTTCATCCGAAAGCTGAGGTTGATCAGACCACCCCACCCTGACGGGCACAGAAGATTGCTCCATGAAGACGCAATCGCCTCCTCAGGAGGGGAAATGGATACCGATGTGTTCTGCTGGGCGCTGACGACGTGTGGAGATAATATGGGTGAGGCGATGACCATATTGAATAAGGATCTGGCGAAGAATCCTCAGTTAAATACTGCCGACGGTCAGCCGCTGCAGGCTGAGACACAGTTTGCCGTGATTATGCCTGAGAGTTACGTCTGCCTGCCCTTTATGAAGACCGACACTGAGGAGAAGGAAGCCATGAAGATAGAGTTGGCGACGCAACAGCTGCCACATATCATCCAGATGATTGAGGAACGTCGCCGAGGCATCGAGGAACTGGAAAAGGGAGCCACTCCCCGACTCTACTCCTACGTCATCGGCGGTTACTTCAACAAACGGATGATCACGGATAAGAAGTTTACTGTCGACGAGGATGTGTGTATCAAGTGCGGCAAGTGCGCCAAGGTCTGTCCCGTGGATAATATCAAAGGAACACCGCCCGCGTGGATTCACAACGGACGGTGTACCTGTTGTCTGGCCTGCTATCATCATTGTCCCGTGCATGCCATCAATTATGGGAGCATTACCAGGCGGCGGGGGCAATACTATTTCAAAAAGCGTTGATCAGACCACCCCAACCCCTCCTACTCAGGAGGGGAAATTAATACACCCTCGGGCCGAAGATAGCCGTACCCACACGGACCATCGTCGAACGTGTCTCAAGGGCGATGGGATAGTCGTCGCTCATGCCCCACGACCGTTCGCAGAAGGCATCATCGTCAGCGAAATACTGAGCCTTCACCTCGTCGAAGAAGTCTGCGGCCGTCTGCATCTCACGACGGATCTGTTCGCGGTCATCGACAAACGAAGCCATCATCATCAGACCGCAGATGCGGACATTCTGCATCTCGCGCCATTCACCCTCGGCAAGGAGTTCACGACAGGCATCGAGCGTCAGCCCGTACTTCGTTGCCTCCTCTGCGATATGCAGTTCGAGAAGCACCTTGATCACCCTTCCGCACTTCTCTGCCTGACGGTTAATCTCCCGCAAGAGCTTCATGGAGTCAACAGCCTCAATCATAGACACATACGGTGCAATGTATTTCACCTTATTGGTCTGCAAATGGCCGATGAAATGCCACTCGATATCCTTGGGCAGCGACTCGTGTTTCTGACGCAGTTCCTGTTCGTGGCTCTCGCCGAAGATACGCTGTCCCTCCTCGTAGGCGGCAAGGATATATTCATTGGGGTGATACTTGGAAATTGCCACAAGGCGTACACCCTGTGGCAATGTGTCCAATACACTATGTAATTTTCCTTTGACGTCAAACATAAGTATGATTTACTGCTCGTATTCTGGTTTGTCGTCAGCCTTCGTTGTCTTATTGTATTCAAAGACGTCCATCAGCGTAGTCTCGGCAACGGAGGCGATGACATAGTCGATCATCGTGCCGCCCATCACCTCTTCGATATTCTTCACAGCACCGTTGAAAGAACCTGCCTGCACGAGATAGGTCACCGTGCTGCGTTTCTCCTTATCCGTCTTCTCGTCGATGGTGATGAACTGGAGCTTGGCCTTATACCACTTGTCGGCCATATCGTCGTCGGAGAAGAATAACTCCTTGTAGGTTGCCTTCTTGATGTCTGCCACGTCGAACTCGCCGCTGATATAGCTGGACATCTCTTCGATGATGCGCTCTTCGGCCTCGCTGAAACTCAGGGCGTCGACGACATAGTTCTCATTCACTTTCTTCTGCAAGCCGTCTTCCATCACTTTCTCATAACGGATCTTGCACTCAAACCAAATAGCTGTTCTTGATCTCATTTTCAATTTATTGTTTTATTTTTTGTTCGGTCTGTATTTATCCGGCTCGATAGGGTCAAGCGGGTCTTGGCCGTACTTGTCCCTGTAACGGTCGTATATGCTCGTCTTACTGCTCTCCGACTGCGAAGAGGTGGATGTCGAAGGTGTCGACGTAGTAGTTGTCGGAAGAGTAGTCGTCGGCGAACTGCTTTGATCAGACTTGGGAGTCGTCGTCGTCTTCTCATCGGGAGCAGGTCTCAGACCGAGATAGTCTTTGTCCATCGCCGCCATCTTCTTATTGGTGATTTTCTCGATGATCTCCGCCGCAATGGCCTGTGTACGGTCTGAACTGAGATTCGTCAGTTTAGCCAGTTCCTGCTGTTTCTTCGCCAGGTCCTCGGTCATCTGTTGCGTTTTGGCAGCGAACACCTTCTGTTCCCCGTTCATCGACTCCGTGTTGTAGACACGTGAGATGATAATGTCTGCCTCCTTCGCGAACTGCTTGCGGAAGATCGCCTCTGCCTTCGCATTATACAGGCGCATCTTCTTCTCGTCGGCAGAGATCGTGTCATTTGACTTCTCTTGGCCCACAATGGCGGCGATGGTCGCAGAATCGAGATCTTCACCGAGACCGATGTAATCGTCCATGTTTTCCTCGAGCAGGTCGGCAGGGATGGGATCATCCACAGGCGCGACATACTCCACAGGTTCTGGACTGGGCATCAGATAGAAGTAGAATCCCACGATGCAGAGGGCGATGGCAAGAGCTGCGACGGCAATGGTCCCCGTCTTACGGACTGAACGTATCTTGTTGATGGCCTGGCGCATGTCCTCTGCCGTCTGGTAACGGTCGTCAGGACTCTCGGCGGTAGCTTTCTCCACGATATGCTTCAGCTCGAAGGGCAGTCCCGACGACTGATAGATCCATGCGATGAAGCTTCCGATGGAGAACACGTCGCTGCGGGCATCGGCACAGCCCCCGGCCATCACCTCTGGTGCAATGAAATCCTCCAGACCATCATAGAGGATGTCGGCACCAATCTTCTCGTAGAACGAACCGTGACAGAGCAGGCGGATAGAACTGTCGCTCTTGCGTGCCAGGATGTTTGAAGGTGCATAGCAGACGTGGAAGATGTTATGGGCATGCAGCTCTTCGGTGATGTTGAAGAGGTCGCGCAGGGTCGATGTGACAAAGTCGCCCTTCGCCACCATCGACGGGTTCTCGTTGAGCACCTGTTCAATGGTGACGTAGTTCCCCACCTCGACGGCGATGGCATAGATGCCGTCGTCACCCTCGTTGGGCGTATAGTGCAGCTGCAGCTTCGAATGGATCTCAGCCAGGGCCTCATGCTCTGCCGTCACACTCTTGCTAAAAGTGATGGCATCAGCCACCTCGTCGTGGAACTCCACGAAGTTGGAGTATTTCCCGTCGATCAGACGCTTATAGAAATAGCCATACGGCAGTCTGACCTTCGTGGTCCTACGGACGTCACGCGTCTCAAGCATTTCCTCGTAATTCATCTTTATTTATTTACGATTTACTGATTTACGATTTACGATTTATTGAATTTCGCTGCAAAAGTACGATAAAAAAGTGAAAAGTGAATAGCGAAAAGTAAAAAATTTGCTGCCGTCACACAAAATTATCCATTATCCATTGTCCATTATCCATTTTTTTTATACCTTTGCACCCAAAAATTTACACAAGATGCCAGAAATATCCGTCCGCGGCGTTGAGATGCCGGAGTCACCGATCAGAAAGCTTGCCCCCTTGGCTGCCGCTGCCAAGAAACGGGGCACGAAGGTATATCACCTGAATATTGGTCAGCCAGACCTGCCCACGCCGCAGGTGGCTCTCGACGCACTGAAAGAGATCGACCGCGAGATCCTCGAGTATTCACCCTCCCAGGGCTACCTGAGCTACAGGGAGAAGCTGGTGAACTACTATGCGAAATACAACATCAGCGTGACTGCCGAGGACATCATCATCACATCTGGTGGTTCCGAGGCGGTACTCTTCGCCTTCCTCAGCTGTCTGAATCCCGGCGACGAGATCATCGTGCCCGAGCCTGCCTACGCCAACTACATGGCTTTCGCCATCTCTGCCGGAGCGAAGATCCGCACTATCGCCACCACCATCGAGGAGGGCTTCTCGCTGCCGAAGGTGGAGAAGTTCGAGGAGCTCATCAACGAGCGCACCCGGGCCATCATGATCTGCAACCCCAACAACCCGACGGGCTACCTCTATACCCGCCGTGAGATGAACCAGATACGCGACCTCGTGAAGAAATACGACCTGTATCTCTTCTCCGACGAGGTGTACCGTGAATATATCTACACAGGCTCACCCTATATCTCTGCCTGTCATCTGGAAGGCATCGAGCAGAATGTCATCCTCATCGACTCTGTTTCGAAACGCTACTCTGAGTGCGGCATCCGTATCGGCGCCCTCATCACGAAGAACGCCAAGGTACGTGCTGCCGTGATGAAGTTCTGTCAGGCACGCCTCTCCCCACCCCTCATCGGACAGATCGTGGCAGAGGCATCCTTGGACACGCCCGAGGAATACTTGCGTGATGTCTACGACGAATATGTCGAGCGCCGCAAGTGTCTCATCGACGGTCTGAACCGCATCCCCGGCGTCTACTCTCCCATACCCATGGGCGCTTTCTACACCGTAGCCAAGCTGCCTGTCGACGATGCGGAGAAATTCTGCCGCTGGTGTCTCGCCGAGTTCAACTATGAGGGTGAGACGGTGATGATGGCGCCTGCCGCAGGCTTCTACACCACTCCTGGTGCCGGCATCAACCAGGTGCGTATCGCCTACGTCCTCAAGAAAGCAGACCTGGAGCGCGCTTTATTCGTCTTGAGAAAAGCCCTTGAAGCCTATCCCGGCCGTGTCGACGAATGAATCTCCCTCTATTCATAGCCAAACGGATCTATAGTGACCAGGGCGACAAGCGCAAGGTGAGTCGTCCGGCCATCCGTATTGCCATCGTGGGCGTCGCCATCGGACTGATGGTGATGATCGTCACTGTCTGCGTGGTGCTGGGCTTCAAGCACACCATCCGCGACAAGGTGGCCGGCTTTGGCGGACATATCCAGGTGAGCAACCTGATGAAATACAACGACATCGATCCATACACCATCTGTGCCGACGACAGCATGATGCAGGTGTTCCGTGCGCAGCCTGGTGTCCGTCACGTGCAGCGCTATACCATCACCCAGGGCCTGCTCAAGACCGACGACGACTTCCTCGGCGTGATGTTCAAGGGCGTGGGACCAGAGTTCGACAGCACCTTCCTCCAGCAGAACATCGTGGCCGGCGAGATTCCTGCCTTCAGCGACTCCACCAGCCGTTACCAGCTCCTGATGTCGAAGATGATTGCCGACAAGCTCCACCTCTCCGTAGGCGATAAGGTGTTTGCCTACTTCATCGGCGACGAGAACGTGAAGACGCGCAAATACACCGTTGCCGGCATCTACCAGACCAATATGACGCGCTTCGACGAGAACCTCTGCTTTACCGACCTCTATGCCGCCAACCGTCTGAACGGCT
>JAEEGF012155171.1_pt1 | contig 14165 bp, 9 predicted proteins | sample 9134171 | NCBI WGS metagenome assembly JAEEGF01 (sample SAMN16246542, study PRJNA631951) | gut metagenome | biome: gut microbiome; feature: rumen; material: AP-attached | host: Bos | place: Iran: Karaj | collected 2018-10
GGCACCGCGGGTATTCACACCCGAAAGCCCCTCCTCATGACAGAGGGCAGGGATGCCGTTAGGCGTGTTGTGCATCAGCCAGTCCTGAACGGCTGCCACACGGTCGCGCAGCACATTAGGGTCTCTGGGCTTTTGCATGGCGAACTGTGAGAAGTGGCCGATACCATTGGGAATCAGCTGTCGGCATTTAGCCGTGTCCAGCTGTCCTTCTTCATTGAAGAGCTCGTCCATGTACATGCTTCTCAGTTGAGCGATACGTTCCTCTTGCGACATCTTGCCGTAGAGTTCATCAATCTGCTGTTCCAGATCAGGGGCGGCGGTACAGCCTGCCAAAAGTGCGGATATGCACAATAACTTGATACCTTTCATCATGATGATAGTTGAGTAATTATGATAGTTGAATAGTTTCTATGCGAAGCTTGATCATACCCGCAGGGACGCGCACCTCGACGACGTCGCCTGCTTTCTTACCCATGAGCGCCTGGGCGATGGGCGACTTGACAGAGATCTTGCCCTCGTGCATATCTGCCTCGTGAGGACTGACCAGCGTGTAGGTCATGCGGGCATTCGTGTTGAGATTCGTCATCTCCACACGGCTGAGCAGCTGCACGGTGTCGTTGCCAAGGCGTGACATATCGATGACACGGGCATTGGCCAGCACACGCTGTTTGAAGCGTATCCTGCCCAGTAGCCGGGCTTGTTCGCGCTTGGCGGCATGGTATTCGAAGTTCTCGCTCAGGTCACCCTTATCGCGGGCCTCAGCAATGGCATCGCGCACCTGAGGCAGTTCGACCAGCTCCATCTGACGGAGCTCTGCTACGAGCTTGTCGTAGCCTTCTTGTGACATATATTCCATAATGGTTGCAAAGTTACGGAATTTTTTTGGATAACTCAAGTTTTTTTAGTACTTTTGCCCTCGAAATCATTAAAGACGATCTATGATGCTTGATAATATGGCTTGGGAGTTTGTGCTCCGTATCTTTGTGGCTGCCCTGTTGGGTGGCATTATTGGCCTTGAGCGCGAGTACCGGGCGAAAGAGGCTGGTTTCCGTACGCACTTTCTGGTGGCACTCGGCTCAGCGTTGTTTATGATCGTGTCGGCCTACGGTTTCGAAGATGTGGTATCGCTACCAGGTCATCGCCTCGATGTGTCGCGTGTGGCTGCTCAGGTTGTTTCTGGTATCGGTTTCATCGGTGCCGGCACCATTATCTTCCATAAAAGCGAGAATGTGGTGCGCGGCCTGACCACGGCTGCTGGTGTCTGGGTTGTTGCTGCCATCGGTCTGGCTTGTGGTGGTGGTATGTATGTCTTGGCCATTGCTGCTACAGTGTTAGTGCTTGCCGGACTTGAGGCGTTTAATTTCTTCCTCCACAAGTTCGACAAGCATCGTAAGTGAAGAATAAGGAGATAAAAGTGAAAAATATGAAACTTACAAAGTTATTATTGGTGCTGGTGTGCTTCATGGCACTGACCGCACAGGCGCAGACGATGTAGTCGGCAGCTAACATCCTGCCCATTTTAGTGAAAAAAGGACTGATTCCGGACTACCACCATAAGAAGTGAAAAGTGTCTCGCTGACGCAGTGTTGCGGTGTTGCAGTTCGAAATCTGATAGTCTGAAGGTCAGTATATATCTCTATATCTATATATATTTATATATATATATATAGATATAGAATTAAATGTAGGATGTGGGGAAGCTCTTTCGAGAACTGCAACACTGCAGCGCGCAGCAGAGACAGTCGCCCGGAAATTCGTAGACCGCAATGAAAGATTCGTACCTTTGCATTGCCAACGAAAAATGATGAAATTTGCAACCTAACTAGGCGACAAAAATTGCGAAGTGCGCGTACATGTGTTTCCTAGGGAAATCGCAAAACGGAGTCCAATCCGAGATAGGTAAAAATAATTAACATCTACACGCCGTTAAAATCTTAAGCGTATGACGAAGAAGGAAACTTTTAAGTGGGTTGTGCAGATTATCGCATCAATTGCAATGCCATACTGATGGCATTGGGAACGGTGTCATGTGGTGGGTAGTAAACAAAAAAAACGTTCTGGAACGATTTTCCAGGACGCCTAGTGTTTAGTCTCTGTGTGGTAATGTGGAGACTTATTTTACACGGATTTCGAATGTCTTCTTACGAGGATCAGTCGTCTTAACGCGAATACCACCATTTACATTCTCCAACTCTGTCATTGTCAAAGCGCGTGCGCTCATAAAATTCTGTGTCATAATCTTAAAAGTTTTATAGTTATACATTTATTGTTGTGTTGTCGCTCAGATGTCGTTTATCTTGATTGACGATGCAAAGATACGGCGGTTTTCTGGGATTCGCAAGATTTTTAAAGACTTTCTCCTGAGGTTGTGGCGACAGGGACGGGGATCTGCGACAAAGGGCTAATGAGGCGGCTGAATCGTGTCGCAACGCACAAATTTTGGGCACGGATTCTTGGACGAGCCAAGCGGCAAAGCCGAGCGAACACGGCTTTAAATAAATTTAAAGACACGGAGTTTTATTATTGAGGAAATGATGAATCTCACTTGCGCACACCGAAGTTCTTACGATATTCATCATTGATGGCGCGGCTGGCTTTGTGACTATCGAAGTGCGTCGGGGCAATGATGAAGTCGGGGACATTATAGGAAAGGAAGCGTCCACGATAGAAACGGCGCGGATTGCGTTGTGGCAGCATGAAGGGCTTGCTGACATTCCCTTTGGCATCGACATGACAGAAGTAGGGACGTGTATAGAGCCCGTCGTCGCGACGAGAACTAAACAACAGCCATCGTGAATTGGTGCTCCAGTTGTGGAATGATTCGGTCTCTTCAGAATTGGCTTCATCCATGGGGAGGCTTTGCCGTGTGGTGAGATCAAGCAGGTAGAGATCGGCCTCGTGATGCCAGATGCTGAACTGTCCGTAGTCGGAGAGTGTGTAGCAAAGGAAACGCCCGTCGTAAGAGGGACGAGGGAAAGATACCGACTTGTGTAGGGCCTGGGCATCAACGATGGTGTCTATACGACTGCCGAAATGGCCTGTAGATGGGTCGAAATCAATACGGCAGAGGTTGTAGCGTATGGAGTCGAGTTGGTGATTGTCTTCGGGAAGGGCCTGTGCCGCGCAGAAATAGAGCGAGCGTCCATCGGCAGAGAACACGGGATAGGTCTCATAGACAGCGTCTTGCTTCAGAAGGGGTGACAGTAACAGTTCGTTTTTGTCGATGTCATAGACCTGAATGTCGGAGGCATCATCGAACACTTCGATGCGATTGCGATCGGCACTGTGGAATGTCTGCTTCGTGACATTGGTAGAGTAGGCGATATAATGGCCTGAAGGATGCCAGTAGGGATAGACGCAGAGACCGAGCGTCTCAGGAGTCTTGGTGTTGTAGGCAGTGATAGAGCCATCTTCCTTACTCAATAGTGTCGCACCGTGTTTGCCGCGGATATGAAGGCTCATGTTTGCAGGGTTGCCGCGGTTGAAGCTATGACAGTTGACGCAGCCTTCAAACTGTGTGTTCTCGATTAATGCGCACTCATCGAACGAAGAAAGGTCCCGTTCGTAGATACCCATCTTGCTCCAGACTTCGTGGCCTGGGGCGATAAGGCGGTAGCAGATGCCATAGTCGATGCTGTCGGGGCTCACGTAGATGGGGAAGGAGCGGTAAGTGTGCCATCCATCGTCGAATTTGGCTGAAACGGTCACGCTGAGCGAGTCTCCACGGTTCTGAGCGAGCAACTGATGCCAGTCGTCGAGGTCGAAGTCCACCGATTCTTCTCCTTGGCTGTGTAGGCTGTTTCCGTGACGATCATATATCATGGCATCCACCAGTATGGCATGTTCATCAGCCATATTGAAGTTGAGCGGCGCGATATTCACGGGTATGGTGACGCCGAGGTAGTCGGGATAGATAGCAGGCAGGGCGTTCTCTTGCTTGGCATCGCTGACAGGTTCATGGGTGCAAGCCGCCAGACAGATTGCGGAAAGGAGTATATACAGGATCTTTCTCATTGCTGATTCATTTTACGTAATAAGTTGGCATAGCCCTCGCGATCGCCAGTCAGCATGTAGTAGGCTACCAGATATTCATAGGCAAGACGATTGCCGGCGTTGCTGGCAAGGAGGTTCTCGAGCATATCCGGCGTGACGTGTCCACCGAAGTAGAAGTCGTCTTTATAGGTCATCTGACGCAAGTGCCCGTACTCGGGATGCTTGGCGATGGCCTTCTCGTCGCCCAACAGGGGGAGTGTCTCATTGGCCCATTCACGATAGAAAAGAGTCTTTTGCAGCGCCGTGAGATACTTGCGAGCCACCTCATAGTTGCCGAGAATTAGATTGGTTTCTGCCAGTCGCTTGTAGCAACGGCCACTTTTCTGGAAGTCGAGAATGGCTTCCTGTGCCTCGAAGACCATTCGCTGAGCAACGGTAATCATACCTAACTGGTAGAAGGCCTCGGAGGTTGGCAAAGGGCTGATGGCATCGGTTCCGAAGTCGGGTAGGAGACCTGCAATGCCGTTTTGATTGTAGTCGAACAGATGTTTGGTGAGCATGCCGTGCATCGCCAGCCCCAGATTCTGTACTGTCACGCCGATTTGGTTGTTGGGCTTCTCTATGTTGATGGTCTCAAGTATGCGGTTCCATTGTTGGTGACGGGCCATGAAGTCATATTGCATCACCTTCTCAGCTTTGAAGTTGCTGTTTTTCCAGACAAGTCCTCCCATGCCAATCGCTACCAGCGCAAAAGAACACAGCGCTGCCACGATGCTCTTAGATGAAGTCCAACGATTCATAAAACGAGCTGCTAATGCCAGGATGAAGACAGACAAAGACGCAGACCATAGCAGCACTGGAATTTCTGCGGGGTAGCGATAGTAATGGATGCCGAACCATAGGCTATTGGCTGGCACTGGGAGATAATATGCCAATATGACCAGCATGATGGCTAAAAGCACAAACACACCGTAATACCAGACAGAGCGTCTGGGGTGGGGAGACAGCAAGAGGAAGCATACCACGCAAATCGGGCCTACCATCCAATAGAGCACAGGGATGGCGGCAATGAGCAGGATGCGTCGTATCCAACCGTCACTTAAATGACTGAACAGACAAGCGGCAAGGAGTGTGAGCAGTAGTGCCCAGACGCCTCCCGGCAATGCGTTCTCATCGAGCAGGAAGAGCCAGAGCAGACATGAAGGTACGAAGCTCAACCCACACCACGGTCCCTGAGCCTGCCGAAGGGATAGAAGCGTCAGCAGCTGCACTGCTGAGAGCAGAACTGCAATGATCAGTGCGCCCACCCATGCATACAGGAAGAACTGCGTCGAGAAGCGTCCCAGAAGGTCGGAAATGCCACCTGGTAGTTTGATGATATCCCACACGTAGGTGCTGTCGAAGAGGAAAAGCTGGAACTGCTCCTGATAATGCAGATGATGCGGGTATGCCAGTCCGAAAAAGAGGAGGACTGCCACACCGAAAAGGAGCGTAAATATATAATGTATATGCTTCATTCAAACTACTTGTCGAATACCTTGCTGAACTCGTTGACACTGATTGTGACGGGCTCTATCATGAACTCCGGGCGGTTATAGCTCTTCAGCAGGAAGGTATTATGCTCAGGATCCTCCTGCGGCAACATAAAGGCTTTCTCTGCCTTTCCATCGTGGAAGTATGCGAAATACACACGGCAGAAGTTGCCGTCCTCGCGGCGGCTGGCGACCATGATCCAATGTCCGTTACTCGACCATGAGGGATAGCTGTCAGGACGGCCTTCGCGGTTCACCTTTGTCATGTCGAGGGACTGTGTCAAAGGGAGTTCCTGGTCAAGTGACATACAGGCGATGTCGCCGTCGTTGTGCCTGATATGGAAACACCCGTACTGTCCTATGGCAAAGAGGATATAATGCCCATCGGGACTAATACGAGGCAACGTGACGCTCTTGTCAATGGAGGCAGCATCAAACACCAGTTCTTCATCACCGAAGCCATGCGTCGCCACATCGAACGAACGGCGATAGAGGTTGTACTGCACCTTCGGATAGGTGGTCCTGATATCCTTGTCGCGCATCTCTTCAGGCAGCGGAACAGACTTGCAGTAGTAGAGGTACTTGCCATCAGGAGACCACGTAGGATATACCTCCAGCAGGGTGGAGTCGTTGCTGACCACCTGCACTGAGTCGGTCTCCACATCGTAGAGAATCAGGTCACTGGCAAGGTCGAATACCTCAATCTTGTTGGGGTTCTGCGTATGGAACACCTGCCGTGTCTGGTTAGTCGAGAAGGCGATCAACTTCTCGGTGGGATGCCATGACGGATAGACGCCACTGGAGATGGTATAGTCACGCTTCATGTTAACCCTCGATACCTTACCATCGTTCACAATGACAGTACCGGCATTGGAGAGGCGCACGTGGAAGAGCATGTTGTCTGTCTTGTAGTTCTGATAGCTGTGGCAGTTAATACACTGTCCCTTTCTCCTATCATTACAAGTGATCTCGTTGTTGAAAATCTGCGTCTCCTCGAACGAGGTGAGGTTACGCTGGGCAATCTCCATGAAGTTAGATGAAACATACGACGGCTCCATTAGGCGGTATGACACATACTCGTCAATTGGTTCCTCAGCTACACGTATCTCAAACGCATCATAAGCGAGCCATTCACCGTCCTTCTGTCCCCAGACCTCCACCTTGATATTCTTACCTTTAGAGGCTTCAAGCATGGATTTCCATTCAGACTCCGGTATCTGCACCTTTATGCCGTCACCATAGGTCTGTTGCTTACCGTCGGGCGTGGTAAGTCGTGCCACACATGCCTCATACTCATCGGCAGGCAGCATGAAGTTAAGCGGTGCGATGTTACAGGGCACCGTCACATTGCAGTAATCTGGAAAGATGCCAGGCAGGCACTTAGCTGCCTTGGATGAGGCAGGCACGTCGGGATGACCTGCACATGACGACAACAGCAACACGGCTGCCGTCAGTAGTAGGGTAAAAGTAGGAATATATCTTTTCATTGTTTTCTTATGAATGTACTTCATGACCGATTATGCCGTTTATAACAGGAACTTTTTTCCCGAAGATGTTGTACCACCAGTAGGTATCACCCCATTCCTTACGCATCTGCCTACCGACCTGCTCGATTGTCATGCCAGGCCTTGCCAGTATTTGCATAGCATCCCAAAACCGTTTGTATCGGTCATAGACGGTCTGTTGGACGGGGAGCATCATGCGTTTCTTTTCCGGAGCCTTATCCAAGAACATTATATAGGCCTCCTGCGCATGCAGGGGGAATTCCTCGTTCATGTGCGTCTTCACAAAGTTACGCAGCGACGGCCAGAAACGGCGTGAGTCACAGCGCAACATGGCATAGAACAATACCTGTTCTGAAGCCACTTTGCTGACAGAATCTGACCAGGAACTTATAGTATTGATTATGTAGCTGTCGCTGTTCTCGACGCCAGTGATCTCGTCAGGGAAGCAGTTCTGAAGTGACTTAACCTTTTCTGAGACTGGTGCCGGCTGCCAATCGTCATAGAACGGCAGATGGTGCAGCAGCGTCGTGTAGCGTTCCATCAGTTCCTTGTCTCCCATGGCTAAGGCACAACGGGAGAGCACCTTCAACAAGAAGGGGGAGAAACCGTATTGTACACCACTCTCGAAATTCAGGCGGATGGTTTCGTTCATCATACCGTAGTTGTAATAGACCAGCGGCGAGGCGATTTCCAGAAGAGTGACATGGAGCGAATCGGGGTTGTTAATGTTGACAGCATCATTGCCTAATTTGAAAGAACGGTCGAGTAGTTCTCCTTCGTTCATCAGGGCGATATTCTTTAGGAATACCATCGTATTGGTCGGACGTTTGTTCTCTTGCACTATACGAAGCACCTCCTGCCAGTTGTCATTCTCCGCATAGCGCACTGTGCGCATTTCATCGATGTAGTTAAGGTCGTAGTACATCAGCGACACGGTAAAAACGATGCCTGCCACAGTACACAGCACGGGAACGAATGTCTTGATGCCCTGGTGGGCCTTGTTTAAATAGCCGCTACACAGCGGAATGAGCACAGAAACGGCACCAAGCACCCAAAACGGGTAAGAGAGACGCTCACTTGAGTCGATTAGCGTGTAAAAGCGAGGTAATCCAGCCAGCACGACATCTTCAGGTTTAAGGTTTGAGTAGTACTGGGTATGCCAGAAGCCAGCGGTAAAGATAAGCACCAATAAACCCACGCATTCGCGCCAGGTAACCTTCTCACTCAGCATCAAGCACAGTACAAAGAGCAGGGAGAACCATCCCAATAACGGATAGAGAACAAAGCCCAATAAATAATATATTATATGCCATTTGCGCGGAGTACAACGAGCTGCCCACAGGAGCAGCAGCATGCTGAGATAGCCTTCCGATTGTGAGAACCAATAGCCTCTGATGGTGGAGATATAAATCCAATAGCCAAGATCAACCACCGATGTGAGCAGACAGGCTACAGGCAAGAGCATCAGCGCGGAGGCGCTTCCCTGTAACCGGAATGCTTTGGTACCCACATAGAAGATAAGAACCCAGATAGCTGCCAGTACACCAGAACCTAAGGCAGGATGATAGAACAGCTGCGTGAGCCAGGCGCCCACATACTGCATCAAGCCAAAAGGCTTCGATAATAATCTATTGAAAAAGGGTGTTCCGGAAATGAACTCAGATCGGTCATGTGCCGTATAGAACACCTCCTGGTTGATGTAAAAAACATATACAACAAACGCTATGAAAGCCAACAGGCTGGCATAGAGATAGGCTGACCCAATATGATGGGTCAGCCTATTATTAGATTCCAATAAGGAATGATTATTCCTCATAGTAAACAGAGTTGAGCTTAAATGATCCTTCTTGACACCAAGGATTAAGTTGATGTCCCTGACCACCATTTCCTTTTGCACATATTTTAGCGATCTCTTCAGTGAGTGTAAATTCATTCTGACCTGTGGTCCAGTTCTGATCGTCAACACTGAATTGATCCCACCAACCAGACATGAAGTGAACTTTTACATTATCACTTGCATCAGAAATATCAAAGATCAGGGTCTTATATCCCCAGTAAACATCATCGGAAAGTTCTGGGAGATGGATTCCCGAACCATCAAAACGCATATCCTGCCAATCACCATCAGGGTTAGGGATGATAAGTGGTGGCTCCATTTCAGGATTCTCACCATAGATATAGAATCTCTGGAGCGGGTCAGTAATTTCTTCACACAAGATACCAACGAATTCTGTTTCCAACACGGTACCATCAGCGCAAAGAGCGGTTAGCTTGACGGCATGCTCACCAAGCTTCATCTTCTTCTTAGCAGCAGTTGAAGTATACTTCTTTCCACCGATTTCCCATACAGCATTTACGGGTGCAAAGGTCTCACAGGAAATGACATTACCATTCTTTCCGTCGGGTGCTATATCAGTCTTGACAACAGTCTTTGCTCGGAGTTCTTCAAGCGAGATGTGACCGCCATTGCTGATATCCTCGTGAGTAGGATTGCAGGCAAATAGTACACACACTGCTGCAAACATTAAAAATATCTTTTTCATATTAATTATTTACTTATTATTTTAATATAGTGATTTATATTGAGTCTTAGGATCAGCAGTATCCCAACCTGGATTCTGAGTCAATCCACCGTTATGCAGAGAAATCTGGTTCTGAGGCTTCGGCAGGAAGCCGTCGGTATCCTTGTAACGCTCAGTCCAAGAACAAGTCATGTGCTGCATCGGAACCCTGTTAGCCTTCTGGCCATAAACAACAATCTGCTTGCCCTGCTGAGCCTGGAGGGCATCAGGAGCGTATGTACCGTTAGAGCAACCCTTACCGGTCCAGCGACGCAAGTCGTTGAAGCGAAGGCCCTCAAAGGCGAACTCCCAGCGGCGCTCGTCCTGAATAGCTTTCAAAGAGTAGGCAGTCTGAGGTACACCGGCACGAGCCTGAACCTGATTCATGTACTGAGCATCACCCGTGAGCTCACTCAGCATCAGCAGAACGTCGGCATAGCGCATTAAGTAGAAGTCCTCGAAATGGTCACCCTGCATCTTGTCGCCGAGTGAGCTGCTGGAATAACCAGGAGCCTGAGTCCACCACGTCCAGTCCTTATTACCACCGTTTGCGTCAAGGTTTACAGCAGCGTACTTCTTAACACCATACCCAGACTCCTCGCAGTCGTCAGACTCATAGGTATAATCTGCAAGTTCGTTGTCGAAGTCGATCAGAGAAGCCAGTTTACGCTTGTCAGTATAATTACCTTTTCTTTCTGCATCCGTCCAGTCGTCCCAGATATTGCATGAAGGTGTACCCTGACCCCAACCCATGTTGAATGGGTAAGTCTTATCAAGTGTACCATTCTTATTAGTAGCACCATTACGAAGTCCCCAGAAAACCATCAGGTAGTTAGAGAACATACGCGCGTTAGAATAGTACCCCCCGAGGGTGTTCCAGTTTGAGGCATTCATGAACTGAATCTGGAAGAGTTCCTCATCATTGCCATTGCCATTACCTTCCTTATCGAAGCAGTCTGCGGGATCCATGTCTGCAATAAATTTGTATGCATGACCTTCGCCATCAAGCGCCTCTTTCAGAAGGAAACTGTTGGAGTACCCCCATAGTGAACGGTAGTCTTTAAGAAGCCTGTAGCCGCCGTTGTTGACAATATCTTTCAGACCGTTGACAACATCCTCCTTGGAAACAGAAGACACGCTAAGCCCCTCCTGAACGATAGGCTCCCCTTTAATATCAACCAGATCGATGCTTGGTCCACCTGCACTCAAGTCTTTAGTAGATTTATAGAAACCTGCCCAGAACATATATGCACGTGCAAGGTAAGCCTCGGCACAATACTTGTCGGCATGACCTGTTTTATTGAGTCTCTCTGCCTTCATCAAATTCTTGGCAGAGGTAAAGTCGGCGATGATCTGCGGATAAACAATCGTCTCAGCATCACGCTGAATATACGATTCACTGTCAATCAGTGTAGAAGTGATCAGAGGTATATCGCCGTACATCTGGGTCAGCAAAAGGGTAAAGTAACCACGCATGAAGAAAGCCTCACCCAAGAGCTGATTACGCTGGGCAGTTTGTTCATCGGTCCAGGAGACATTGTCGATGGTCTCAATCATGGTGTTGGTACGTGAAACAGCGCCATAGAAGAGATTCCAATCATATTCATACTGGTTGGCATCCGCCATGGTTAAATGATGAAAACACTTAGCCATATAGTCCTGCAGACCACCACTACCATAGTTGTCGTCCGACATGAGACTCCACCAATAGAACGGGTTATTTATTGTATTGCTGTTGTCTCCACCACCCATCGTACCCAGGATGCTATAGACGCCCGCATTCAACGCTTCTACATCCCCAGGTTTACCAGGGAAAGTTGCCGCAGTCAACTCTGTAACGCGCGGATCTGTGTCCAAATTGTCGTTACAAGATGTCATCAAGGCTGTTGCTGACAGAACAGCTAACGTAGAAAAAATATATTTCTTCATAATTGATTATCGATTTAGAATTTAATACTTGCACCAACCAGGAAAGTACGTGCTGGCGGGTAAAGACCAAGGTCGATACCAGATTCCCAGCCATTACCACCACCAGCACTGCCTACCTCAGGATCGAGGCCGGTGTAACTAGTGAAGGTGAAGAGGTTCTGAGCCTGAACATAGAAGCGGAGCTGCTGCAAAGGACAAGCCTTCCAGAGGTGCTTGAAGTCATAACCGAGGAGGACGCTCTTGATCTTGAAGAAGTCGCCATTCTCCATATAGCGGGTAGATACCCACATCGTGTTCGGATGACCATTATTTGAGAGACGAGGTACAAAGTTTGAAGTACCCTCACCATGCCAACGGTTGAAAATAGTAGTGTCATAGTTCTCGTCAGGATCATCACCGAATGAACGGTAAGAGCGCATAATCTGATGACCGAACGCACCGGCACCGTTGACAGAGAAATCAAAGCCCTTCCATGAACAGCCAAGGTTGATACCAAGGGTTACGCTCGGATTCGGATCGCCGATTTTATGCTTATCTGTACCGGCACCTTCGCCCTTACCAACGATCACACCATCACCGTTCCAGTCATCCCAGATGCAGTCACCGGGCTGTGCGCCGTCGAGGACGGCCTTGCCGTCTGCACGTGCCTGATCAATCTGTGCCTGGTTCTGCCAGATGCCACTGTATGACATACCATAGAAGTAGCCGACAGGGTAGCCTTCCTCAACACGTGATACATAGTCAGTACCCTGTGAAAGGAGATTACCATTACCTGCAATATAGTGGTTCTCGTTGTCGATACGGGTAACCTCGTTCTTGTTGGTGGCAAAGTTCACACCGACATTGTAGCGGAAGTCCTTACCGATGTTGTCGTTCCAGGTGATTGCGAGCTCAACACCTGTGTTGCGAATGTCACCACCGTTGATCATAGCGGGGTTGGTACCCATGATACCGACCATCTTACCTTGAACTAGCCAATCTTTGGTGGTCTTCTTATACCAGTCGAAGGTTAAACCCAGACGGCTGTTGAGGAAGCGAGCGTCGAAACCGAAGTCGAGCTGCTCAGAAGTCTCCCAGGTCAGGTCTGGATTAGGTACGATGTTAGCGTAGGCTCCCATATTTGGAGTGCCAGAAGTACTCGTTTCCGTATCAGAAGCGAACTTGTAACTAGCGTTGCTGGCCAGGGCGATCGTAGCCAGATACTGGTACTTGGCGATGCGGTTGTTACCGTTCTGACCCCAAGATCCACGGATCTTGAAGAAGTCGAGCCAGCTCTTGGTACCCTCCATAAACTTCTCGTTGGTCATTACCCAACCAGCAGATACAGAAGGGAAGAAACCCCAGCGCTTACCGTCAGTGAAGATACTTGAACCATCATAACGTACAGTTACGGTAGCCATATAGGTCTCGTTCCAGTCCCAAGTTGCACGACCGAACCAAGAAGAGAGATACTCCTCGTCGTTGGGAGAACCGGTAAGACTCATGTCATTAGCTTGCTTAGGTTGAAAGTTAGACAGGTAGGCGGAATCCCAACCCTTCAACGTAGCGAGCTGATTACCCCAGTCGATTTTGTTACTTCCAGCGAGATTCACGCCGAAGGCGCTGCTCTGGAAAGTCTGACCTGCCATCACACTGATCTTATGAGCGCCAAGCATTGGGAGATCATAAGTAATGGTATTCTCAATAGACCAGCCGCTGCCGAATCCTGAATTCTGGCTTGCTTCATATAAGTTTGAAGATGCACCGCTAGCAGGAGATCGAGGCTCAGTAAAACTACGGTAATTACCGGAATTCCAGTTATAGTTAAACTGTGAACGCCATCTCAAGCCCTTGATAGGCTGAACGGTCATGAAGGCGGTTGCAGCAACACCAAGGTTGCGGCTCTCGTTCATGCCTTCCCAGCCACCAGTAGTAAGGTTCTCCCACGGGTTGTAGAACATGGACGGGTTCCAGCCTTGGCCATAAAGCATATTGCCGTTATAATCCTGGTATTTATAGACATCGCCATTGTCTGCATACTGAGGCATGAGGGGAACAGTCTGAAGCAGGCTGTGGATATAGCTCCAATACATACCTTGCTCAGCCAGTTGATGGCTCTTGCTGTAACCGATAGAGACGTTTTCACCGATGGTGATAACATCAAAGTCCTTAGCCTTCAGAAGCACGTGATCACTGTTGATGCGGATGGTATGACGATTGTAGTAAGAGGCCTTGTCAGCACCCATGATACCGTTATTACCAGTATAGGTATAAGACATCATGAACTTAGAACGGTCTGTACCACCGGTCAAGGTTACAGAATGGTTGTGCTGTACGGCATTCTTGTTGACGAATGCGTCCCACCAGTCAGTACCTTGCCAACCATTTGCCACTTTATTAAGGATATCCTGAGGAACGTATTCTGGCCAGTTAACCTCCATACCACTATTGTTAAAGGTGTACTCGTTAAAAATAGTCATGTACTGCTGGGCATTGAGTAGCTGCGGACGCTTGGCAACGTTTGACCAACCGATAGATCCATTGTAGCTAAGTTCGATCTTTCCTTCCTTACCTTGCTTGGTGGTCACCAGGATCACACCGTTAGCAGCCCGTGAACCATAGATGGCCGCTGAGGCGGCATCTTTCAGAATATCGATACTCTCGAT
>JAEEGF011254345.1_pt1 | contig 14163 bp, 12 predicted proteins | sample 9134171 | NCBI WGS metagenome assembly JAEEGF01 (sample SAMN16246542, study PRJNA631951) | gut metagenome | biome: gut microbiome; feature: rumen; material: AP-attached | host: Bos | place: Iran: Karaj | collected 2018-10
GAAAAACGTTCGCGCAGTTCCTGCATGAAACTGAGCTTTGAACCGGCGGAGCTTACTCTTTCCACCTCGGAAATCTCAACGGTTACCTGCGAATAGGCAATGAGGCTGTCATAATTCTTCATGCTTCTTTTATAGCTGTCGAGGTCTGCGTTTACGCTTGTAATCTTATCCTGAACCTGAATTATATCGGAAATCTTGTCCGCTTTTTCCAGTATAGCCAGCAGTGCTTTTCTCTCAGCTTCAAGCGAATCGATTCTTGCCTGTATATCGGTATAATTTGCGGTTATATCGGTTGCCGACACTGATTTTGCCTTAACATTTCCCATATCTCCGATTTTTTCAAGGAAAGCATCAAGGTCTTCTGCCGGAATCCTGAATTTCATTGTTGCCGAGCGGTTGCCGTCGCTGTAATAATATGAGTTGCCGTAAATCTGCGATGATTCGATATAACCCTTTGCGGAGTTTACCGCTTTTTCAATTTCAGCAATAAATTTATCAAATTCTTTTGTCTCTACTTCAAGGGAGGCGTTCCTGATTATTTTTCTTGTCTGCGCGTCTTCAATATTCAGCCCGCTTTTGCTCCGGGATGAATTGCTGTTGTCATCATCGTAAGCACGGGTTTCCTCTTCTGCGTATTCTTCATCGGAAACGCCGTTGCCGGTCGAGAATCCGTAATTCTTGCCTGAGTAGCCGTTATCAACAGTATCGTAAGATTTGCTGCTGCCGCAGGAAGAGAATGAGAATGCGGTTATAATAAGAACGAGTATGAATGCCGATATTGAAAGAACAGTTTTTTTCATAGTCTTTGCACCCCTTTCATCTCTTTAACGATAACGGAGTTGAAAACCTCACACACATTTTGAAATAATTAATGATGATTATTTCCCGTCAGGAAAGCTTGTGAAAGCTTCTGTCTCTTTTTCCGGCAGTCCGTATTTCTCTTTTGCATCAGAAATCGCTTTTATCATAAAGACCATATTCCTCGCAAGGTTGCGCATTGTCTGCAGACCCTCAGCGTCTTTTCTGACATCATCGGGGGTGAATCCGTGCACCTGATTCCAGTAAGTACTCGGTGCAACCGGCATTGATGAGATAGTAAAATATTTGTTCAGAGCGTCAAATGAAGCGGTGTTTCCGCCGCGGCGACAGGAGACTACTGCTGCGCCGACTTTCATATGCTTTGAGAATGATGAAGAAAAGAATAATCTGTCCAGCAATGCTAGCAGAGAACCATTAGGTGAGCCGTAATAGACAGGGCTGCCGATAACGAGTCCGTCCGCTTGCTCAAAATCAAGAGCAGTCTCATTTACAATATCATCGAATACGCATTTGCCTTTGGAGTTGCAGGTGTTGCATCCGATACACCCCTGAATTTTCTGATTGCCGATGTTGAGTACTTTTGTTTCAAAACCCTCTTCGTCAAATATTTTAATCATTTCATTAAGAGCAGTGGCAGTACAGCCATTCTTATGCGGACTGCCGTTGATAACCAGAATCCTAAAACCCATTTTAATTTCCTCTCTTCGTTAAAAATTCAGTTTATTAATTCTATTATAAGCTCATCGGAGCATTCCTCCAGAGAATTATATTCATCATAGTGGATATGACTGCCCGCCTTTTCATTTGCAAGCGCGGTCAGCTGATCCGCCAATGAAAGCAGACCTTCTCTGTTTGCCGAAATACAGACTTCTCCGTTCCCGGCTTTCACTTTTACACTGAAGCCGTCATGCCATTTTATTTTCATAACTATTCCTCGATTATCTGACCCTCTGATTGGTTATCGCATTTGTGTATTCAGGATATGCGATTTTTAATTCATTTCTGTCAATCAGTCTGAAATCTGCGCCGTTATCCCAGACAAAGCAGCAGAAGCCGAATTTATTGGCTGTGCTGACAACGAACTTTGCCCGCTCGGCAAGATTTTCAAGATTCTCTCTGTCTGTCCACCCGCATTCGGTAATGCAGACTCCGATTCCTTTTGCGGCAAATGTTTTGTAGAATCCGCGAAGCTTTTTATAAATATTGTATTTTTCTTTTAGAGACAGTTTCTCTGCACAGTCATTGAATTCCGAGCGGTGCGCCGTGCCGGGATAATAATGGAGAGACACCATTATATGAGAATCATCCGGGATTTCCAGAGCAGTATAATTCTCTTCAATATCGCTTGCGGCATAATCTGTAATGAAAATGTATCTGTCTGCGTTGTTCCCGCCAGATTCCCTTATTGCTTTGAGAGCGGCGGAATTCATCCTGTTTATAATCTGCCGAGCTTCGGGAGTTCCGTTCCATTCCGTTTCAGTGCCGACCACACGCGGTTCGTTCATTATGTCAAATATTAGCTTTTCGTCATAATCGGCGAATCTCTGCGCAATCTGTTTCCAGAGATTCACAAGAATTAAGGTTGCGTTCTGCTCATGCTCATTATCCGTGATAAGCCAGTCCTGATCGTCATGCTGAATGTTCAGAATCGCGAACATACCGTTGTCAAGAACATAATCGACAACCTCATTTACTCTGTCAAGCCAATCCTCTTCAATTCTTCCGTCCGCGTCAAGATGCTGAAACCATGTGACGGGAATTCTTACCGAGTTGAAGCCGCTTTCTTTGAGTAAGGAAAACAACGCCTTTTCCGCCTTCGGATTGCCCCAGCAGGTCTCGGTATCATCCGGCTCGGGAATCTGCCAGGAATCCAGTGTGTTGCCTAGATTCCAGCCCGTCCCGAGCGAAGAGGCAAACTTCACTGACTCCGTCTGCGGCGCAACGGGATACGGCAGAATCATTGATATAACAGTTATAAAACTTGTAAATAAAGCAATTATTCTTTCCATTTACAGACCGAGCACCTTTTCAAGCGTTTTGCCGAGAATTTTTTCTTTGCATTCATTAGTCAGATTCAGCCTGTTTATTCTATCAATATCCCATATGATATCTTCTTTTTTGCAGAACGGGAAATCAATTCCAAATATGCTGTGATCTTCGCCGGTCTGAAGTACTACGGTTTCAAGCTGTTCATCGGTCAGTGCCCAGCAGTCTTTTCCGTATCTGTCGCGGATTGTAGTCCAGCCGGCATAGACATCGCCGGTACCTTCCCTTGAATTGTTCACCATAACGGCGAGCGCCTCATTGAAAAAGTGATATCCGCCGATATGCTCCATACTGAACTTGAGCGTAGGGAAATTCCAGCCAACCTCATCAAAGAGAATAACGCGGCTGTCTCTGAGTCTGTGCCAGTGAATACCGGTATGAAAAGAAATGAATAGTCCGAGTTTTTCCGCTTCTGCGTATACTTTGAACGCTTTTTCTCCGTCTATGGCAAATTCCTGTGCCTGCGGATGAAGCTTAATTCCTTTGAAACCGTAATCCGCTATTCTCTTGACCTCGTCGGCAACATCTTTATCAAAATCAACCGTTCCGAAACCGGTAAGGCGTTTTTCGTTTTTGATTTCGTTGTAAAGCCACTTGTTGTGGTCTCCGGCGAAATTTTCCTCTTTGAGGCGATGAGGGAACGGCGCAAAAGCCACCGCCCTGTCAATTCCCGTCTCATCGAGGAATTCCAGCAGAGCAGCGGCATCAGCGTTGTCTCTTATTTCGCGAGGATAAAGGTGGGCGTGATTGGCAAATATCATATCATTACCTCAATTCTCGGCGCAGATTTTCAAAAGATCTGATATTTCATGGGGATAACCCGAAAGATTAAAATCGACATCGGTCGCGCTTTCACCGAATATCGCTTCGTACAAAACACAGGAGCAAAGGAATTTTCCCTTATCATCGGGCATATTTCCTTCTGCTGTAAGTGAATCAAACGAGCCGGTGCCTTCGGCAATCTGCCATGCTTTGCCGATATTGATTATTCCGTCAAGCTCTGCTTCCGCCGAGGCGGTCAGGCAGGCTTCGTGAATTTTTTCAGCTGTTTCCTGCGGGTTATCTTCAGTTAACCACGGTTCGATAAGCATCAGATTTGCCTCTGGATGCATAAGCCTGCAGTAAGCGGCAAGTTCGCCGAGATACGGTCTGTAGCTCTCTTTTTTTATACTCAGAGCGGGGTTCTGACAGAAGAGTATCATATCCCAATCATCATCCTCAACCGCCTCGTGAAGAGCAATGCCGTCGGGACGCATCATTTCCGTAATACCGGGCAGATACGTTTCATAATAATATGCTTCCGCCTCGTCAATATAGTTCCTGTAATGATGCTCGATTGAGCAGTTGTCAATACTCAGATTTGAAAGCAGCAGTTCTTTCTCGCCTGCGATTGCAAGAGAGGGCAGAAATGACAAAGCCGCGCCCGTATAATTATTTCCTATCGTCAGAACTTTCATGTTTATCGCCTTTCATCATTCGCTTCAGACCTTCGGCATCTTTTGAATTACAGTTTTCCATAACGGCGAAGTATATTGTCGCGAGCATAAGATAGGGAAAAGGAGCGAATATCCCGGGGTTTACGAGCGACATCATCTCGAGCCCGATAAACGCCGTAAACAGAATCACCGAAAAGAATGACAGATTCCTGATTAAGCATCTGATTCTCTGGTAATTCAGGAAGGAATATGCCGCGACACCGATAATGCCCATGGAAGCAAAAACCTGAACTATCGAGCAGTGATACCAGCAGAGAGTGTGCTTCGCGCTGTGATGGATGTCCCTGTTTCCCATATACGCAAGGCCTCTGCCGACGACCGGACTCGCCTTGAAATCCCCTATGCCTCTTTCAATGAGCTTAAGCCGGATAGAATTTTCATCGGGATCGAGCATTCTCTGAATGGTGTAGCTTATCATCTCAAAGAGTATTCCGCTCGCGAGAATTATGCCGGCAGCAAGCGAGCAAATGAGAATTATATTGTATTTCTTATGCTTTCTGTCAATAACAAGCATCAGCACAAGACAGATTGCGATTTCGATTGTACCAAAGATAAGACCGCCTCTCGAGCCGGTAAAAAGAATTGCAATATAGTCGAGAAGGCCGGCGAAAGTCCAGGCATATTTCTTTGCCGCGAGATAAAAAGCGAATGGCATACACATCATCAGTATCGTTGCTGCATTGTTTCGCCACTGGAAGGGGAGAACCGAGTATTTCTGTGAGAATTCTTCAAACCTTGATATATATTCCTGAAAAAGCGCGAGAGCGAGAGTGAATATAACAGTCATATGAATCCGGGCGAATCTGTCCTCAAAATCATATCCTCTGTCCGCTTTGAGACAAGGCGATACGAATGAGACGAGTATCACCATGCCGATACCGAGAGAAAACATATAAAAAAGCGAGGTAGGAGAGAAATATGTTTTCCAGTAGATTGTTCCCGCACCGCCGAGCAGGATAGCCGCGGAGACTGCAAGCATACCCGGAGTAAACGAATGAGATCTGAATTTCGGCTTATACAGAATCAGACGCAGAATAACAAAAACAACCGTTGGTATTCCGAGGTACCACATCGAAAAGAATTCGGGAGCGGAATTTTTGCACCTTATTGCAAAACAGCAGATGACAAGTATTCCCTCAAGCGCCGGCAGCAGATCTTCACTGAAAATAATAGTTGAGGCGACAATCATTGCGAGAATATATGTGCCGATAACTTCTTTGCCGGTGAATATGAAGATACCCGCTACCGCAAACAGCAGGAGGCTGTAGTAGCCGGTAACGGTAAACTTGCTCAGTTTCTCAAATATCAGGTTTATCTTTTCGGATTTAATCATAATTCACCATTTAAATAATATAGAAAAATTCTAACATTACAGAATTATAAAGTCAATTATGCCCGTGAATTATTACATAATTGTAAACTTTTGAAAAAACTCTTGATTTTTCGTCAATTGGTGTTAAAATACAAATTAGCACTCGACCGAACAGAGTGCCAAACATTGTGCAATTATTATTTGGAGGTATAAATATGAAAATTAAACCGCTTGCAGACAGAGTAGTTCTCAAGTCTGTTGAAATCGAAGAGAAGAGCGCCGGCGGAATTATCCTCGCCGCATCCGCTCAGGAGAAGCCTCAGGTTGCCGAAGTTGTCGCAGTCGGCCCCGGCGGACTCGTTGACGGCAAAGAGGTCAAGATGTATGTCAAGGTCGGCGATAAAGTTATCGCAGGCAAGTATTCCGGCACCGAAGTCAAACTCGGTAAGGAAGAATATACCATAGTCCGCCAGAGTGATATTCTGGCAGTAGTTACCAAATAAGGGAGGAAATAACAATGGCAAAACAGATTATTTACGGCGAAGAGGCCCGCAAAGCTCTCCAGGCAGGCGTTGACAAGCTCGCCGATACAGTAAAAATCACACTCGGCCCCAAGGGCAGAAACGTAGTCCTCGATAAGAAATACGGTGCTCCGCTCATCACCAATGACGGTGTCACAATCGCTAAGGAAGTTGAGCTGGAGGAGCCCTTTGAGAATATGGGTGCACAGCTCGTCAAGGAAGTTTCCACCAAGACAAACGACGTTGCAGGCGACGGTACCACCACCGCTACTCTCCTTGCTCAGGCGCTCATCAGAGAAGGTCTCAAGAATGTTGCAGCAGGCGCAAACCCGATGGAAGTCAAAAAAGGTATCGCAAAGGCGGTTGAAGTTGTTGTAGCTCAGCTCAAAAAGAATTCAAAGCCCGTTGCAGGTTCCAAGGATATAGCCAGAGTCGGCACAATTTCATCCGGTGACGAAGAAGTCGGCAAGTTCATCGCCGAGGCAATGGAAAAGGTTACCGCAGACGGCGTTATCACCGTTGAGGAATCCAAGATTGCCACCACAGAATGCGAAGTTGTCGAAGGTATGGAATTCGACCGCGGCTATATTTCCCCTTATATGGTGACAGATACCGATAAGATGGAAGCGGTTATTGACGATGCAAACATTCTTATCACCGATAAGAAAATCTCTAATATTCAGGATATCCTTCCTCTGCTTGAGCAGACAATGCACGCAGGCGGGAAGCTCGTAATTATCGCTGAGGATGTCGAGGGTGAAGCTCTCTCCACCATCCTTGTAAATAAGCTTCGCGGCGTATTCACCTGCGTATGCGTCAAAGCTCCCGGATTCGGCGACAGAAGAAAGGAAATGCTTCAGGATATCGCAGCTCTTACCGGCGGCGAGGTCATTACCTCCGATCTCGGACTTGAGCTCAAGGATACCCAGATGTCTCAGCTCGGTAAAGCAAGACAGGTCAAAACCAGCAAAGAGAACACCATCATCGTTGACGGTGCCGGCTCAAAGAAAGATATAGCCGCGAGAGTCAATATGATAAAGACTCAGCTTGAGAATACAACCAGTGAATTTGATAAGGAAAAGCTTCAGGAGCGTCTTGCCAAGCTTGCCGGCGGCGTAGCTGTCATTAAGGTCGGCGCTGCTACCGAAGTTGAAATGAAAGAAAAGAAGCTCCGCATTGAGGATGCTCTTGCAGCAACCAAGGCTGCTGTTGAAGAAGGATGCGTAGCAGGCGGCGGCGTTGCTCTGCTCAATACCGCGGATGCTGTCAAAGCACTTCTCGCAAAGACCGATGATGCCGACGAAAAGACCGGTATCAGCATCGTTCTCAAGTCAATCGAAGAGCCCATCCGCCAGATAGCGGCAAACGCGGGTCTTGAGGGCAGTGTAATCGTAAACGCAATTTATACCTCCAAGAAGGTCGGCTACGGCTATGATTTTGCAAATGATAAATATACCGATATGGCAAAGGCCGGCATCCTTGATCCTACAAAGGTTACCAGGAGCGCTATTCAGAACGCCGCGTCGGTAGCGGCAATGGTTCTTACCACTGAGAGCCTTGTCACTGATATCCCCGATCCCAAAGCTGAAGCAGCTGCTGCTGCGGCAATGGCTCAGGGCGGCGGAATGTATTAATAAAAACCGGACATAAAAACCCGCAGGAACAGTTCCTGCGGGTGATTTTTATATCATCATTGCAAACCGGCTGATAATTGTCGATATATTCGCGATAACCGTTGCGAAGCCGACGGTCAAAATGATAAATATCAGATTCAGAAGCCATTCGCTCGCGAGCAGCCCGATGAATTCCCTCATCTGCGCATTAGGCCAGAAATACCATTTTGTCTTTGCTCCAATGCCGTCAGCGCGGAGCCCTGCCTTTGCCGAGAGAATACCGCTTCTGAAAATGTGATAATTCGTGGTTGAGAAAAGAATGTTAGCGTTTTCTTTATATTCATCGGCAATCTTTTTTGAGAATTTCATATTTTCAAGTGTAGTTCTCGATTCCGTTTCAGGGAATATTGCCGATTCTTCTATACCGTTTTCAATAAGGTAATTCATCATGCATTCGCCTTCGCTGATTACTTCATCCGGTCCCTGACCGCCGGATGGAATAAAAGCAGGTGTGTTGCCTGTTTTTTCAGTCTGGTTCTTATAGAATTCCAGCGCTCTGTCGATTCTGCCTTTGAGAAGCGGGGGAGGAGTGCCGTCTTTTCTGACCTTACAGCCGAGTATCATTATAAAATCCTGGTTGTATTTCGGCTCGTGCTTTGCCGCATAATGCATGCATATCTGAGTGGACAGCAGCAGGAATTCAAGATAGACAAAGGCCGATGAAACCGAAGTGCGTATTACCGAGCCGGCAATGTCTCTAGCGGTTTCCGAGGTTGAATTCGGAAACATTGCGAGCAAAACCGCGCATAGAATTGAACCGGCGCCTAGCACCGCGCTGATAAGCAGCCCGTAGAGGTTGTTTTTTCTGAAGCCCTCGTGCCTTATCAATGAGATATTGCTGACCGAGAGGAAAATGGCGAAAATGACAATCATCGGCAGAGAAAGTGCAAATATCGCAGAAGTGATGATTCCGGCGAAATTGAATACCTGCCAGCTGTCAAACTGTGTGGGGAATATAAAGTATATTCCGATAAGTGCCGCATACATCAGGCCAATAATGCCGGCGAACATTCCGAGACCGAGCGAGAGCACGGTTTTATATGAGAAGAACTGAGACTTTTTATGATATTTGAACTGAAGAAATGAAACGACTGAAGTAAACAGCGTCAGCAGCAGAATTCCGAGCAGAAGGAATCTGTGCCCTCCGAAATCGTACCCGCTTAAAAATACCGTTCCGTTTTTAAGTACGGTACATTGAAAAATCATTCCTGTTTTGTTGAGATTGTTTTCGCCGGAAATAATCCAGATATTTACCTGCGCTTTGCCCGGTTTCAGTCCTCTGAAGCGGAATGCGGTATAGCTTTTTTCTGTGCCGATATTCGTGCATTCTATGACGCTGTTGTCCGAGCATTCAATTTCGGATTCTGAAGTCTTGTATGGATTATTGATATAGGCGGTATATGTTTTTCCCGTGACTGCAATCATAATTACAGTAAAAAGTATTATTGCAATGCTGCCGGAGATTACCGCTATCCAAGATTTTGCTTTTTTCAATTATATCACCTGACGGGTTTCAGTGTAATAACTTCGAATTGCGAGTGGGCATCTGTTCTGAAAGGTTCTCTCCATCCTGCGGCGCCGGAACTTACCAGCATCAGTGAGTCGCCGCTCTTATATTCTCCTTTTGAATAGGAAAAGAGGCCGAATATCTCACCGAGTGGGAACAACTGCCCCGCGTGAGTGTGTCCCGAAAGTTGTAAATCTGCGCCCGTCACAAGGTTTTCCTCAAATTCAACCGGCTGATGATCCGCAACAATAAGATACTTGCTCTTATCGGGATTCTTTAAATCTGATGCTTCTTTTCTTGTTCCCTTCTCGCTGATATCCTCTCTGCCGAGCAGAAGAAGATCATCGCCGAGTGAAACATATTCGTCTTTAAGTACGATTATTCCGCTGCTGCTGATTATTCTTTCAAGCTCCGCTGCGGTATACTGCATGCCGTGAGCATATTCAGCGTGCTTCTGCCTGTCGTGATTGCCGTGCAGATAATAGACGGGGATTCCGCAATTGCCCAGAAGAGAATAAAGCTGCTGTGCCTGTTCTTTCGTGGTGTAATCATCGGTTATGTCACCGCCGAGAATTATTGCGTCCGGATTTTCCGCCTTCATATTTTCAATTTCTTTTTCAATAACCGAAAAAGGCTGAGTGTTTCCGATATGAATATCGGCGGCAAAAACTATTTTGTATTCGGATTTAAGTTTTTCGGAAGTATATGTATGATAATCCGCCCTTACAATCTGCATATTGACGGTGCCGTAAACGAAAAACAGTATTCCGAATAAAAGTGAAACTGTTTTGGAAACGGCAAACTTCCGCTCGCTTTTTTTGATCTTTGCTATTACCGTGCAGACTATGTCCGCCGCCGAATCGGCAAAAAGCGCGCAGTAGAGCGCCATCATAATCGGCTGAGCGGGTCTTAATTGAACCGGGCCTGCCAATACAATCGCGGCAAAACCGATGGCGATTACCGCTTTCAGTATGATAAAAATTATGTGAGTCTTTTCTTTGAATTCGTGTTTTCTCATACCGAACTGCACTGCAGTCAGTATCAGTTCCGCGGCTGCAAACAGCAGAGCCCATTTAATAAAAATAGTCATAAGATTTCCTTTATTCAAAGTATATTAATTTGCAATCCGATTAACAATAATAACAGAATAAAATATTTTTTTCAAGAGTATTCATTGACTTTTGAACGGTAATATCGGATAATTGAACCGGTGATAAAATGAAAGTTGTGAATTATTGTGATAAATACAGGGAGCAGGTGCAGAAAGTATGCCTGCTGACCGGGCCGCCGGACGCGCCGAATAATAAGCGGGTTGGGGATTATATCCTCAATAACTACTGCAATTATTATATTGAAAATGAGCCTGAGAACTGCTTTACTCTCGTTGATGACGAAGACAATGCCGTCGGGTATATCATCTGCGCCGAAGACTTTAAGAAATATAAACAAGCTTACAAACCTTATTTTGAAATCGTGAAGAATAACGCAGGCAAGGATATGATTGAAGTTGTTGCCGAGCAGGCAGTCCTGCGATTCTTCTCGCGCAAATATCCCGCCCATCTCCATATTGATATACTTGATATATTCACCGGTAAGGGAAGCGGCTCGGCTTTGATGAAGACTCTGCTCTCACACCTTAAATCAAAGGGTGTGAAGGGCGTTATGCTGATTGTCGGCTCGGGCAACACTTCCGCTGTCAGGTTCTATAAGCGAAACGGCTTCAGGGTGCTCGTTTCCGCCTTTGGCGGTACGGTTATGGGGTTACAATTATAATATTGTATTTTACATTTGATTGTGATAATATACATTTATACTGAACTTTAAGGGGATGCTGAAATGAAGAAATCGATGAACAGACTTATTGCGGTTATTCTCGCGGCTCTGATGCTTATTTCAAGCGTGATGCTTCTTGCGTCGGCTGAAACTCAGGAGCCCTCCGCCGGTAACGGCAGAGTCACCGCGGTAGGCGAGGATGACGTTGAGAAAAACGGCCTTTATCCTTATCTCACCAATCCCGGCGCAACACCGGAGAATACCAGCAACGCCGTTGTAATACCGGGCGTATTCCAGTCCAAGACACGTCTCTATAATGCTGACGGGACTGTAGCTCTTAATTCAGAGGGCAAGGAATATGAAATGCCGTTTTTCCTTGATTCGACCTCCGATATCATCAAAAAAGCGCTCGGCAAATGTCTCGGGCCTCTGCTTTTGACTCTTTTTACTCAGCATGATTTCGGTCATATGCTCGCGAAGAGCGTCGGGGAAACTCTCGGTGAAGTGCTCGCCGGCAAGGTTAAGTGCGACAGTCAGGGTAAAATGATTGCGAATGTCCGCGCCGATAAATACACCGATTCAGTAGCAACTCTGACTCAGGCCGATAAAGACTGGCTCTATGCTCAGATTCCTCTCAATGATTATGCCGATATAGTCGGCGAGGATCATCTTTATTATTTCTCATATTGCTCATTCGGCAATATTGATGAAATCGTTGATGAGCTTTATGAACTTATAGTTAAGGCGGCGAATGCATCACCGACAGGCAAAGCAAATATTGTTCCCATCAGTCAGGGCGGTTCGCTTGCCAATGACCTTCTTGCAAGGCATAAAGATGTCGGTCAGTATGTTGACCGGATGATTTATATCGTTCCCGCGATTGATGGAACGGTTCTGCTCGGCGATATATATGAGCACGGTCTCATTGACGATGATGTTGCGCTTTACAGAGAAATGCTCCCGACCTTAATCAAGGGCGGAGACACTCCCTGGCTCGGTAATCTTCTGACCGTTGTTCTCAGAATTCTCCCGAACGCGGTCCTCAATGATATACTTGACAGAGCTGCGGACGGTCTTGTTGACCCGTATCTCAAATATACGACTACTATGTGGGCACTGATACCGTCGGCAAACTATCCCGCCGCTGCCGCCAAATACCTTGATGACCCCGAAGATGCCTTCATCAAGGCGCAGACCGATGCTTTCTATGAGGCGCAGGTCAACAGATTTGAGAATATTCAGTATCAGGTTGATACCTACGGTTGCGAAGTCTTTGATATCTGCGATTATAATGTAAATCTTTACCCGATAGCCGATTCCTGGAAGACTCTCAACGGTGACGGTATAATCCAGCTCAATTCCACCTCTATGAACGCTTTCAGCGTGCCCGTCAACGAAAAACTTCCCGATGATTATGTTCCGGTAAAAGGCGACAAGTATGTTGACAAATATCGCATTGTCGATGCGGGTGCGGGCTTCATTCCCGATCAGACATTCTATTTCCATAATCAGAATCACGAGAGCACCGGCAATAATGATGTGATTATGAAGCTCGCCATTTGCCTGCTTACCGATAAGAATTTTACCTCGGTCGATTCCTATCCCGAGAAATTCCCGCAGTTCAATGAGGCGAGAAACAGCAAGAGCATCCGCGCTCAGCTCGCATCAATAAAAGCGCTTGATACATCAAAACTTTCAGCTGAAGACAAGGCCGGCTTTGAGCAGGCGCTTGCAGAGCTTGAAGCTCAGCTGAATAACACTGTAGTCGATACCGATGCGTTCAATGCCGCACAGGATAAAGTTTGGGCATACCGCGATAAGATAAACGGCGTTTCAAGTGAAAAATCATTCTCCGATAAGGCGAAAGACAAGGCAAACGACGCTCTTGCCGATGCAATGGAACGTCTCTCAGTCTTCCTTTACAGAATTCTCGGAGGAAAGGGATTCTCTGACATTTTCAGAATATTCTGAACAGAGCAAAAACTGAATACCGTATAATCGAAACAGCGGCACGGATTCATCCGTGCCGCTGTTGTAATTGCGTGATTATTAACATCTTATTTATACAGCAGACTATACATCTTATCCGGTATATCGGTGATTATGCAATCTGCCCCTATGCCGCTCAGACGCTTGATTTCATCAATGTCATCAATGGTCCAGTACTGAACTGCGATTCCGAGATTATGGCAATATCTTACAAATCTTTCGGTTCCGAGTTTAATGATTTTAAACTGGTTAGCCGGAAGCTGAACCGCCTTGAACGGCAGTTTTTCTTTTTTCAGCCTTATATTGAAAGCGCACGCGAAATAAAACAGCACGCCTTCAAATACACCTATGGATCTCTGCGTATCCGGATAATTCTTTGTAAGATATCTCGTAATATCATTATTGAAGGTTGCAATAATTACTCTGTCGGCAATACTTTTTTCACGAGTCAGTTTTATCAATGCGTCTGCTGCCTTCTGACCTCTTTCGCCGCTGTCTTTGATATCAATACTGTACAGATACTTCCCGTGAGCCTCGATATTATCGATTATATCTTCAAGCAGAGGAATCTTAAGTCCGTCGGGAATATCTTTGCCCCGCAGTCCTTTATAAGGCATTTCACCGTTGTCCGTAACGAAACTCTCGCCGGGATTAAGCTTGCTGATTTCTTCATAAGTCAGATCTTGCGGGAATATCTTATCTTTATTGTAAATCTCTCTTGCGTCGGTTGTGCGGTCAAGTGTCGGGTCGTGGAGTATAATCAGCTTATCATCCTTGGTTGTATGCAGGTCAAATTCAAGCTCGTGAACGGTGAATTCATCAGAATTCAGGCAAAGATCGAATGCCATCGGAGTATTCTCCGGGGCAATGCCCGCACCTGCGCGGTGGGCGCCTATCTGTGCTTTTCCTTCAGCGAAAAGAGGGGAGCGATTATCGGGGATATTCCTGAGATTCTTCGGAACGAAATGGCCCGCAATCAGAGCGAATACAAGCAGAGCAAGAAGCAGTAATATGACCGCACATATCA